>Ga0272441_10010199_pt1 | contig 14285 bp, 8 predicted proteins | sample SSMProp6N_FD_193582 | JGI IMG/M metagenome (GOLD analysis project Ga0272441, IMG submission 193582) | Marine sediment archaeal communities from Little Sippewissett salt marsh, Falmouth, MA, United States - SSM-Prop-6N | ecosystem: Environmental > Aquatic > Marine > Wetlands > Sediment ... | reverse complement strand
TATCCTGGATGAGTTCAAACAGCTGATGGAAAAAGCGGCGGGCCAGCTTGCAAACGGACAATATGCGGACGCCGTCAACACCTACCTAGGGGGCTACTCGCTGTACAGGAAAAATTTCGAGCGCGCGGGCTACGGCAATATCACCGTGAATGCGGTGAACAGCAATGTCGCTGGTATCAAATCCGCTGCCGAGGAGCTCATCGGGCTGCAGGAAAGCATCGACGAAGGGCTGAGCGAAGATTTCGCGCGCCAGTTGGAGCGGCTGCTGGCGGATCCGGAAGCTCCCGGTCTGGAGCTGCGGGCCGGCCTGGAGCAGGGGGTGATTTACAAGCGTCAGGTAGAGCTGCGGGCCGCCGACATCCGGGAGCAAAACAGGCTGATCAAGGAGACGAGCGGCAGCGGGGAATACGACTGGTATCTGTACCTGGTAACCCAGCTCAGCCTGGGCAGGACGGAAAGCGAGGCCCGGGAAGGGCTGGCCGCGGCCATGGAGCTGCGCTGGAGCAGATCGAACACGCTGCTGGTAGACAGGCTGGTCCTGGCCGGGGACAGCACAGCCGGCCGGGGAATCAGCGCCTACCGTGCGGGAAATTACGCGTCCGCCCTGAGCTCAATGGAGAGGGCGGGCAGGACCTATGAAGAAGCCCTAAAAGCCCAGGGTCTTTGGGGCGAACAGATCAGCCTCGCATCGCCCGTGGCTTTGGAACGATGGAGCGCCGGAGTCGCAGCCAGGGAGCTGCCTCGTTTTCTGCGGATACAGGAGAAAATCAAAGAGGTTCGGGCCTACAACAACCTGATCACCCTTAACCGGGATCTGGAGGCATTAAGAGCGCGGGAAACCATTGATTTTCAGCAGCTCTTTGACGCCCAGGGCGAGGTCCTTGAGCTGCAGACCACGGCTGCCGAACAAGTAGCGCAATGGCAAGCCCGGGCGGAACGCTACCGGGAGATCGCAGGTCTCGGCTACAGCCTGGAAGGTCTTCCCGAGGCTGCCCTGACCATGGGAGGAGAGTACCAGGAGCTGATTGCGCAGATGGAGGCCCTGAACATCCGATATATTACGGCCATTGCGGATCTGGGGCTGAGGGAATGGGATGAAATGGTCAAAGAGTACCAGCAGCGCTACGAGCTGGGTGCGAGCTATGTTCGGGGCGTCGATGTCGTTCTGGAGAGGGATGACCAGGGCAATGTGCTGTCCTCGCGCACCGAACGCTATCCGGACCGGGCCCTGGAGATCTTCACGCCCCTCGAGGAGGAAGCAGCGTCGCTGAATTCGATGATCAAGGAACGCTTCCTCAATTTGACCATCGATCAGAAATTCCTTGTTCGTGATCCAAGCGTTCAGGCCCGGATCGACGGGGCCGGCCGCCTGCAGGCCCAGCTGGAGGACATCCTGAGTGGCATGGCCCGGGATACGGAAGAGGCCGACTACGCGCTTTTACAGGCGGAGCGTTTCCGGCGGGACGGGTATGCCAATTACAGCGAGGCTGAGAGCAGTCTGCGGCAGTATGCCTTCGATGAAGCCCGCGAGAACGTCCAGGCCGCGGCCGAATTCTTCGCCCGCTCCATCGCCTTCAAGGAAGACCCGGAGCTTCGGCGCTTCTGGGACACCGAGCTGCGGGAGCTGGAGGATAAAATCAACCGCGATGCGATCACCCGCATTGTGGAGGAAAAAAACGAGCTCATCGCCGCGGCCAAGGCAGCCTACGACCGTGGAAACTTCCTTCAGGCTGATGAGCTGCTGAGGCGGGCCAAGTCGCGCTGGGCCCAGGCTTACGACGAGGAAGAGCCGGTGATCACCACCTGGCTCAACCTGGTCCGCTCCGCCCTGAGCACGGAGAAGGTGAGGGTGATCGAGGAGAGTAATCCCCTCTACGCCGAGATGACCCAGCTGTACAACCTGGCGGTAAGCTCCTATCAGGCGGGCAGGGAGCTGGTCGAAGAGGGCCGCAAGGCCGAGGCGATCGCCTATTTCCGGGATGCCGAGGACAGGCTATCGCGCATCCAACGGGTGTTTCCCAAGAACAGGGACGCCAGCCTGCTCGGCTTGGAAATTCTCAAGCTGGACGATCCGGATCAGCTCAGCGCCCTGCTCGACGAGATGTTCAAAAATGCGGTCGCCAGGCTGGACTCCGCGAACAGGGCAGACTACGATGATGCCTATATCGACCTTCAAGATGTGCAGTACTTCCTGCCCACTTATCCAGGTCTGGACGCCGCCCTCATCCGGGCGGAAAGAAAGCTCGGCCTGCGCCTGCCGGAACCCGATCCCGCCAAGGTCGCCCGCTCCGGCGAGCTTTACCAGCAGGCCAGCGGTATATATAATCAGCGCAGGCCGGAGCTTTATCCCGCCGCCCTGGAGCTTTTAAACCAGGCCCTTGTTTTGGATCCTGAAAACGACAGGGCTTCGAACCTGAAGGACACCATTCAGATCGCCACGGGAGGCAAGAAACCCGCCCTTATCTCCAGCGAGGTGGCCAGCCTGCTCCGTGAAGCCGAGAAGAAGTTCCTGGAGGGCAACTATGTCAGCGCCCTGGTTATCGTGGACCAGCTCTTGAGTGATCCCCGCAACCGGGAGAACAAGCAGCTGGAAGATGAGCTCAACGAGCTGAAAAGGAGAATCGAGTCCAGGATTTGATGAACATACGGCGCCTTTTTTTCAATTTTCTCCTGCTCTTCCTTCTCCAGGCCGTCTCACTGCCGCTGGCAGCACAAAGCTTCAGCTGGGAAGACCCCCGTGAGCTCCTGACGGAGGGCGCCCGCTTTCCCAAGGCCGTTTCCGGCCGGGGTTTCATGGCCGTGGTCTGGCAGGAGTTCGTGCGGAGGCCCCTGGGCAAGAACGAGATCTACCTGTCCCTGCTCACCAGCAGTAACGGCAGGTCCTGGCAGCGGAATGAGCGCTTTGCCGGCCCTTTCGCCTATCAGGGCAGGGATGTTCCCATCTTCTCGCTGACCGTGGATCAGCAGGACCGGATCGTGGCGGCGGTAACCAGCGACGAGGACACGGTACAGATCCTGGTGTCCGAAAACCAGGGTGGGGAATTCGAAACCCTGGCGGAAATCAAATCCCGGGCCACCTCCCTGGCGCCCACCATCTCCGTGGCCTCGGACGGCGCGTATTTGCTTTTTATCACCGACGAGAGCGGAGATTTCCTCTCCCTCTACTACTCCCGTTCAGAAACCGGGCGCGACTGGGCGCCCTTCCAGGCCCTGGTTTCCCCGCAGGAAGGACTGGTCTTCAATTTTCTGCCCTCCCACGACGCGGGCGCCGGCAGTGATTACCTGGTGTTTCAGGGCCTGCGCAGCGAAGATCTCCAGGACAAGAGCTACCAGCTTTACCTGAAAACCAGCATGGACGGCGGCAGCACCTGGGGGCAATCGCGACGCCTGAGCTTCCTGGATGACGAGGAGCGGACCCTGGGCCTGCAGGAGACGGAGATAGCCAACCAGCGCCCCTATCTGGATGTCCGGAACAATCAACTGGACCTGGTCTGGGAGCGCCAGAGCGGTGTGCGTCCTTCCCGTATCTATTACGCGGCGCTGGATACTGAGGGCGGCTTCAAAGAGACCCGGGGGCCTGTGAGCGCGGGCAGCGCCGAGGCCTTTTCCCCGCGGCTGCTACGGCGGGATGACGAAATCTATGTGCTCTGGTTCGACAAGAGCGAAGGCAACGAACGGATCTTCATCGCCTCCCGGGGGGAGGAGGGCTGGCAGGCCGATGACTTGAGCGGACGCACCATGGCTGCGGGCAACTCAATGTATCCCTACGCGGTCTTCCTGGGATCCGATCTTTACATCTTCTGGGAGTACCGGCTGGAGAAGGAATCCAGGCTCATCATTTTACAGCCGGATCAGACAGTGGAAACTCCGGTTTTGCGGGCCGTGAATTTCGATCCCGGCCGGGCCTCTACCGGGGACGAGGTGCGTGTTGCCTGGGCCGAGCCCAGGGACTCCTCGGGCATCGACGGTTATGATTTTTCCTGGTCACCTTCCCGTTTTACGGCCATGGAGCATGAGGGCGACCCGGAACGGATCAAGCTCCTGAGCGGATCCACCGTCCTGGACCTGGTCGCCGAGAAGGAGGGAACCTGGTATTTCCGTCTGGCGGTGCGGGACAAGGCGGGAAACTGGTCCGAGCCCGCCCTGCTGCGCTACAGGCGCGACCTGACGCCTCCGCCACCCCCGGTTTATCAGCCGCCGGAGGTTGACGTGGAGGGCTATCTGACATCCAATACCCTCACAATTTCCTGGAGTTCCGGTCCCGGCGAGCAGCCGGCGGGATACAGCTATGCCCTCCAGTACCTGGGGCCGGAGGAGGAACCCTATGTGGATGTCGCGCCGCCGGTTTTGCCGGAAAGCCCGGAGCTGAAACAGCCCGCCCTGGCTCTGAGCAACCTGGACAATGGCATCTGGGCGCTGGCTACGGCAGCCGTGGACCAGGCGGGAAACATCAGTGAGGTTCGCAGCATCACCTTCAGGCTGAACAAGTACATACCCGTAACCTATATCACCAATGTCAGCTCCGCGGAGGACGATTCGGGAGCCTTGAGCCTGCGGATTCTGGGACGCGGTTTTGCCGAAGGGGGTATTGTGGAGCGGGTGCTGCTGGACCGGGACGGCAGTGAACCCTATGACTACGACTTCAGCAGCCGGGAGGCTCTGTTTTCCGTCCGCAGCGACCGCCTGATCGATGAGCTGGCTTTGAGCGACGTGGAGGAAGGACTCTACCGGGTGGGCGTTGTACATCCCCTGCGGGGACTGCATTTTTCCAGCTCCCTGCTCAAGATTACCGCCCAGGGTACGGTGAAATTCGGTAATTTCGACTATACCTACACCCCCCCCTGGGTGCGCGCGGGACGGGCCGTCGCCCTGTTCTCCGGCAATGCGCTGGTGGTGTACGCGGTGGTTCTCTTTCTGGGCCTGCTGCTGCTGGTGTCCACACGCAAGCTGGCTGTTTTAAGCCGGGAAGGCCGAGTGCTGAAGCGGGAGATAGTGGATTTGATCGAAGGCCGGGCTCCGGCCGTGAAAAAGGAAGTACGCATGGAAGAATTGCAAAGACGCGGGGTGAGCTTGCGCTTGAAGTTCACCATGCTGACCATGTTGCTGGTGCTGATCACCGTGTCGATGGTCTCGGTGCCCTTGAGCTTCTACATGGTGAACACCCAGCGCAATAACCTGGCAGAGGGACTGGCCAACAAGGCGGAGGTGCTCCTGGGCAGCCTGGCCGCGGGCGGCGAGAGCTCCCTGCGGCTATCCCCGGATGAGATCGATACCCTGGAGCTCAACCTGCTGCTGCAGCAGGCCGCGGCCATGAACGAGGCGCGCTTTGCCACCATCCAGGGGAAAGGCGCAGCCGACGTGGAGCGCTTTGACTACCTCTGGGCCACCACCAATCCGGAGTTGGATCAAACGCGGGAAGAGCTGGGGCTGGACTGGGGCGAATACCGGCTCGAGGATTTTCTGGCTCCCAGCCTGGAAAACCTGGAGCAGGAGATAAATACAGGCAGCGCGGAAACAATAGCCCCGCTGGTGGAGGAATATTACCGCTATATCGACGAGCAACTGGCGCTGGTGCGCTCAGGCAGACAGGATGAAGCCTCCCTGCTGCGGGCGGAAGAGCTGTCCAAGATTACCCGGGAGCTGAACACCCGCATCAGCGACGAGCTGGGGCGGCTCGGCCTGGCCAATACGCGGAGCTTTCCCGCTTTTGACGTCTTCAAGCTGGAGCCTTTCTACACCTTCTACCGGCCGATCCTCTACAGGGAGCGGGGCAGGAGCGGTTTCTATCGCGGGGTAGTGCGACTCAATGTATCCACCGAGAACATCCGGGCTGAGATCGTGAGCTCCAGGCGCAACCTGATGATACGCACCGCGGTGATCGCCCTGGTGGCCGCGGGTTTGGGGCTGTTAGGCGCCGTGGTCATGGCTTCGATCACCATCACCCCGATTCGCACACTGGCAAAGGGCGTGGCGTTCATCCGGGACACCGCCGACAAGGAGGAGCTGAAAGGCCACGAGATCGTGGTCAAGTCCCGGGACGAGATCGGCATGCTGGCCGCCACGGTCAATGAGATGACCCGGGGACTGGTGACTGCGGCCATTGCCAACAAGGACCTCATCCTTGGTAAAGAGGTCCAGAAGATGTTTATCCCCCTGGACAAGGACGAGCGGGAGAGGAAAGGGGCCACCGGGGGGGAGAGCAATGAAAACATCGAAATCTTCGGCTTCTACGAGGGTGCCAAGGGTGTATCCGGGGATTACTTCGACTACGTAAAGCTGACCAACAAGCACTACGCGGTCATCAAGTGCGACGTAGCCGGCAAGGGCGTGCCCGCCGCCTTGATCATGGTGGAGGTCTCGACCATCTTCTCGGCCTTTTTCCAGAACTGGACCCTCAAAGACCCTGGCATGAAGATCGAAAGCCTGGTGTACCAGATCAACGACATGCTGGAAAAACGGGGCTTCAAGGGGCGCTTCGCCGCCCTGACGGTGTGTATCATCAATACCGAGAGCGGCCAGGGCTATTACTGCAATGCCGGCGACACGAAGATGCATTATTACGACCAGGCGGCAGGCAGTATGAAAGAGATTACACTTCCGGAAGCCCCGGCGGCGGGGGTCTTCCCCTCCGATCTGGTGGAGCTTCAGGCGGGTTTTAAGCAGGTAGCCCACCAGCTGAAAAGCGGCGACACCCTCTTCCTTTTCACTGACGGCATCGAGGAAGCACAGCGTACCTTCCGGGACAGCCGGTTTCAGCTCACCACCTGCCAGGAGCCGGGATTGGCGGAGAATGAATCTCACGGGGGCACCCACAGCAAGGGCAGCAGCAAGGAAGAGCTGGGCATTCCCCGTATCCAGGAAATCCTCAACAGCGTCTTCAACCGGCGGGTCTACAGGCTGGAGAAATACCATAATCCATTACCCGGAGAGGAACTGAGCTTCGACTTTACTTCCTGCGAAGGCAGCGTGGCGGAAGCGGTGCTGGCTTTAGTTTCCGTGGAGAAGGTTTTCCGCATCTACCCGGACCCAGGCGCCGGGGCGGAAGACACGGTAAGCGTGGACCCCAAGATCGACCAATTCTTGCAGAAGCACTTCAGTCAGTACTCCCGCTATTTTGCCCACCGCCTGGAAGCTGAAGAGGGCATCGATCAGGTAACCTACAGCCACCTGAAGGAGGACGAGCAGTACGACGATCTGACCATCCTGGCGCTGCGCAAGCGCTGAAGCGGGGGAAAAGAGTGCTGGAAAGAATAAGGAGGTCAGCCGATATTCAGAGCAAGATGAAAACAAAGATCCTGGCAATACTGTTGCTGACGGTAGCCGCGCTCGGCTATGGTGAGGGCTTTGCGGTCCTCCTGGAGAACGCCGAAGCGGAAGATTTCTACTATACCCTGGACCCTCCGGAGCTTGCGGGCTTCAATCCTGTGGGCAGCGTTTTTTCCGGTATTCTCTACGATTTTTTTACCGAACCACGGGGAGACGCAGACGCGGAATTTAAGCTGCTGGCTGCTGGGGAAACGCTGCGCCTCACCGACCTGGAGGAGGGCACCCATCTGATCGTGGGATTCTTTGCCGTTCCCGGGCGGGCGCTCTTCCCGGTGAGGGTCTTGAGGATTCAGGCCGGCGGCGGCATCGCGGAGCGATTTTACACTTTGTATGCCGAGCCGAGTTCCTTTTCCGCCAAGGCCGGATTGGGACGCCTGCGGGGTTTCGCGGTTCCAGCAGCCTCGCCTGCTGCCGATACCGGACAAACTGTCAGGGAAGCCGTTTTGCCCGCGGAAGAAGCCCCGTCCGCCGAAACTGTCCTGCCCGGTGAAGCCGCCCCGACGGGGGGCATCGCCATCGACAACAGCTACAAGGACTGGGAGAAAGTTCCCTTCCTGGCCGGGTTTGCCGAGGGATTCGCGCCTGTGTCCTTCACTCGTGAGGAGTACGGGAAAGATTTCCAGGCTCTGCCGCTGAAGGAGGCGCGCTACTGGCAAAGCGGAGGCAGTGCCTTGAGTGAGATCAAGGCCGTGGCCGCAGCGGAGCGTCTCTATATTTTTGCCTCCACCTACTCTGCCATAGCCGACAACATGTCGATCTTCCTCTATATCCACGGACCGGCCGGAGGCGGCCGGGAGAACAGTGTAACCCTGGAGCTCGTTCCCGCAGGGGCCTTTGAGCCGGGTCTGGTGGTGCTGTGGGAGCGGGGCAGGGAACCCCGGCTGGCCGGTCGTCTTTTTTCCGGCAGCTTTTTCCTGGAGGCGGAAATTGATATGGAGCCGCTGCGGCGAGCCCTGAACCGGACGATAGGGGAATCATACGCACCGGAAGACCTGCGGGTCGACCTGACGAGTTGCTATTTCGACCGCAGCGGGCTGATCTACGAGGAATTCTTTTTTACCAGTTTGAGCCTGCTGGATATACCGCGTCCGGAGGAAATCGCTTTCTAGCTTATCCGGCAATCAAACATTAAAACGTATGGTAAGAACATCCCCGTCCTGCACGACATAATTCTTGCCTTCCAGGCGCAGCTTTCCCTGCTTGCGGGCCGGCCCCAGGCCGCCCAGGGCCAGGAGCTCCTCGTTGTGAATCACTTCCGCGCGAATGAAGCCCTTTTCCAGGTCTGAATGGATCTTGCCGGCCGCTTTGACTGCAACCGTGTCACGGGGAATGCTCCAGGCCCGGACCTCGTCCTCGCCCACCGTTAGAAAGCTGATCAGATCCAGGCTGGTGTAGATATGCTGAATAAAGCGGTTCCTGGCCGGTTCCGAGAGTCCCAGGTCCGCCAGGAACTCCTGCTGGTCCTCTTCCGAGAGCTGGGCGATTTCCATTTCCTGGTCACCGCGGATGGCAAAGAGGTCCAAGCCCAGGCGGGCCGCCTCCATTCTGAGGTTCTTCAGGCCGGGATCTTTTTCCTCGTCCGTATCAGCGCCGATGTTCGCTACTACGATCACGGGCTTGGCGGTCAGAAAGCTGAAGCCCGCGGTAAGGCTTGATTCTTCCGGGGCCATGAAATCCACACCGATAAGGCTGCCTTCTTCCAGGCGTTTGGACAGCTTTTCCAGAACCTGGAATTCCCGGCTGCCGCGCTTGGCCTCTTTGTCGAGGCGTTCCAGGCGCTTGGCGATGATCTCGTAGTCGCTGAAAACCAGGGAATCGAGAATCCGCTTCAGATCAGCGGCGGGATCGATTTTGTCGAAGGGATGGTAGACCGCTTCAGCCTCAAAGGCGCGCACGATCACCGTCAGGGCGTCGGAGGAACGGATTTCACCCAGGGTGGAGGGAGCAAGCCCGCCTGAGGTTGTGATCTCGGTCTGGACATCCTTGAAAAGGACTGTGGCGTGGACCTTCTTTTTGGGATTAAAGATAGCGGCCAGTTTTTCAACTCGGATGTCGGGCACCTGAACGTCGGCCAAATTGGTCTGTTTCTTTACCCCGGCCGCGCTGGACAGGTGTGCCTGCTGGCTGGTGAGGGCGTTGAAGATGGTGGTTTTCCCCGCCAGGGGCAAACCGATGATTCCAGTTTCCACATTTATCTCCTGCCCCCATCATACACGGATACACCGGTTATGCAACAAGGGAGCGGAGGGCTTGCCCGCCGCAGGGGCTTGGGGCTACAATGCCTGCGTATGAAAGCGCGTTTTTTCTGCGACAACTGCGGCCGGGAGGTGAAAGCCGGGGCCGCCCGCTGCTCCGGCTGCGGCAGGTTTTTCTCGGCGGTCAAATGCCCGCGCTGCGCTTTCCAGGGCGACGCGACACTCTTTGCTAACGGCTGCCCGGCCTGTGGCTACCTTTTCGACAGCGAGGGGCGGGTGAGCCGGCAAAAGAAAAAAGACGGGGAATCCTCCCTGTCGCGGCGGGCTTTTTATTGGATCACGTCTTTTCTGGTGCTGCTGCTGCTGGTTTTCCTGGTCCTGCTGATAGTTCAGCCCTTCAATCGATGAGACCCAATCCAATGCCGGCATACATTTCCTCGCCGGATCCGAGCTCGGCGGCCAGGGCCAGGGTCAGGTAAAGCTGGGTGCCCGGAACCAGGCGGTGAAGCTCCAGACCGGTCTGGAAGGGCATGTCAGGTTTCAGCCCTGCTCCTGCGGTCAAGGGAGGGGAGCGCAGAGCCGTCGACACGCCAAGCTGCCAGCCGTAGGCTTCCCAGAGCAGTCCCGCGCGGCCGTAAAGCCAGAAGCTCCAGTCGCTCCATTCAAGACCGTTAAAGTCCAGGGTCCGGTCATAGGATACGCTCCAGGGAGAGAGGATGAGCTGGGGTGAGACAACCAGCAGGAGGTTTCCCAGGCGCAGGGAGCAGGGAATACCCGCGCTGGCGCCGGTGAAGCTGCTCAGAGTGTCCGTCCGGGCGTGCTGGTAGGCGAGCTTGAGCAGCAGGGCGCCTTCCAGGCGCGGTCGGCGGCCGGCGCTGAAGAGACCGGTTTTGAGCGCGGCGCCGGCAAGGAAGGGCCAGTACGTTTCATCCTCTTCGCTGGAAGGTTCCCGGCCGACAATGAAGCCTCCCTGTAGATCGAGCTCGAAATTGTTTTTCAGACCCACCCTGAGGCCGGCTATCCAGGGCGCACGCAGTCCCGCTGACCCGATCCGGGCCAGGGCCAGGGTGGATACCTGGGTGGTGCGCGGCGGAAGCAGCTCCGGCGTGGGTGAGTAGAGAAGGCCGGAGGCCCCGCTCCAGAGGCTGCGGCGGGAGATTATCCGGGAGCTGTCTAGCACCACGGACGCTTCCCGTGTTTCCGTTTCCCCGTTTAGTCCCCGCGCCTGCAGCCGGATCAGATAGCTGCCGTCCGGCAGGGGTGCGCCGGCCGCATCTTTTCCCAACCAGTTGAAGGCCTGGCTGCGGCCCGTGAAATCATTTAGGACCAGACTGTCGACCCTGCGCATGGTTGAATCGAAAAAGGTGACGCTTCCGGCGCCGGGAGCGGCGACCTGGAAGCGGACGGATATTCGTCCCAGCAGCCCGGGGGCGGCCGGATTGAAGGATTCCCGGTTGAGTGCAAGCGGTGAGACCTCGAAAGCCGCAGGCGGCAGGCTGATATCCAGCTCTGTGGTCTGCCGGTCGCTGATCGTGACCCTGGAGCTGCCGTCCTCGTAACCGAAGGCCCGCAGCTGTACGTCGTACACACCGGCAGGCAGCTTTTGGGCTTGTCCTGAGGTGATGCTTAGTTCACCCACGCGGATATCCGCCTGCGGGGGCGAAACATCGATCAGCAGGAAGCCGGACATTTCTTCCAGCTGGATTTCATAGCGCAGGTAGGAGGCGTTGTAACGGATCCAGGCCGTAACAGGTCGGTATCCCTTTCTTTCCAGGCGCAAGCGGTAGCGTCCCTGATCCAGGTCGGAGAGCAGGAGGGGCGTCAATCCCCGGTAGCGGTTGTTCAAGTAGACGGCGGCCTCGCCGGGGGAGCTGAAAATATCGAGCCCGACGGACGGGTGATCTTCCCCCTCTGCGGTAAAGCCGGCAAGCTCCTCTTCCCCGTCTTCCATGCGGATCAGAGCAGCCTCCGGTTTGGACGCGCAGGAAGCCAGCAGACAGAGCAGCACGAATAAAAGCGCCCGGGTCTTCATATTACCATTCTTATCACTCAGTCACTCATAAATCAATTCAAAGTATATTATTCTTGGCCCTACCATCCGATAAGTTAAACGATGAGCAAACAGAAAAAAGAGAAGCACCCCAAGGGCGGGGCGCGCACAGCGCGCAGACGACGGGGCCTGCTCGGCCGGCTGCAGAGCCTGTATCTGAGCCTGAAACGGGAGAATTTACCCAAGCTGCTGCTGTTTGTGTTCATTCTGGTCGGACTGGGTGGTGCCCTGGTGTTCATGGCCGAGTTGAAGGCCAACCAGGATTTTGCCCGTTTCTTCGATTCGTTGTGGTGGGCCATTGTAACCATCACCACGGTCGGTTACGGCGACCGCTACCCGGTGACGGCCCTGGGCCGAATTCTTGCCATCCTGCTCATGCTCATGGGCGTTGTGGCGACCTCGATTCTGTCCGGCACCATCGCCAGCATGTTCGTGGACAGGAAGCTCAAGGAGGGTAAAGGTTTGCAGGATATAAATTTAAAAGGCCATATAGTCATTTGCGGATGGAACAAGAACGCGGAGAGCATCCTGGAAGGTCTGGCGGCCATCAAAAAGGGAACCAGGAATGAGGTCGTCCTGGTCAACAGCATGGATGGTGAAGAATTCCAGGCCCTGTCGGTGCGCTACCCCGAGCTGGATCTGCGCTTTGTCCGCGGGGACTTCATTTCCGAGAAGGTGTTGAAGCGGGCCGCATTGAGCGCGGCCAGGGCGGCTATCCTGCTTTCGGATGTCTCGGGAGGGAATACCCTGGCCAATGCGGATGAGCGTACCATACTGGCAACCCTGGCCATAAAATCCATCAATCCCGAGCTTACCACCAGCGCGGAATTGAACAATCCGGAGAATGAGCAGCATTTGCGCCGCGCCAAGGTGGACGACATCCTGGTAAACGGTGAGTTCAACGGCTTTCTCCTGGCCAGCGCCACACAGTCGCCGGCCATTCCCCAGGTAACCAAGGAGCTGCTCTCCTTCCAGAGCCGGGGCGGTCTCAAGCAGGTTGCCGTACCGCTGCAATTCGTGGGACGGACCTTCGGCGAGCTGTCCGATCACTTTTTGAAATCAGGAGCGGGCATTCTGATCGGGCTGCTGTCCGAGGAAAAAAAGATGTCCCTGGACGATATCCTTTCCGAGGGCTCTTCAGCCATCGATGCCTTTATCAAGCAGAAATTCGCGGAATCCGAGCTTGACGTTTTCGAAGAGGAAAAGGAAGAGTTGCACATTACACTGAATCCCGGCGGGGATTACACGATCAAGGACACGGATTCAGCTTTTCTGATCGGAGCTCCTGAGGGAGCGCGGGGTTAGTTATGCGTAAAAAAGGGAAGAGCCTGGAAGAACTGAAGCAGATCAAGCTGTTGAGCGACTGCAGCACTGTCGAGCTCCAGGCCATACAGAATGTCGCCCAGCGGGTCGAGTTCGCCGAAGGCGCGGTGATCATGAAGGAAGGGGACGTGGGGGACTCGATGTACCTCTTCGCCGAGGGGGAGGTGCTGGTTACAAAGAATCTGACCCTCAAGACCGGCAAGAAGGGCTTCAGCACCGCCGAAAAGTCGATGGTCAGGCTCAACGCCCAGTTTGTGACCTTTTTCGGCGATATGGCCTTGTTCGAGAACGATGTCCGCAGCGCCACCATCACTGCTTCCAGCAAGTGCGTCCTTTATGAGATCAAGCGGGAGGCATTCGAAAAGCTGGCCGCAGAGAACAGCGGGCTGGGCTATCGGTTGATCCGGAGGATCGCCACCGTGCTCTGCCATCGGGTGCGACAGGGCAACCAGGATGTCCTCAAGCTCACCACAGCGCTGAGCATAGCACTTTCCAAATAGCATGAGCGCCAAGATGAGAATGCTGAGGCTGCTGTTGATCGTACTTTTTCTGACTCCCGGGCAGGTTTTTTGTCAGGACAGCGGCGAAGGGCCGAGTGATTTCCGGGGAATCCGGCTGGGCATGACTCTCGCGGAGGTCAAGGAAAAACTGCTGGACGATCCGTTTTTCGACTACCGCGGTGATCCTGACGTCAGCTTTCTGCCGGTGCCGGAGCAGACCCTGATAGACTGCCGGGGTAATTCCTACCTGGACAGGGCCAGCTTCCAGTTTCACGAGGATCGGCTCTATATCATGATTTTGGCCCTGGACCGCGATACCCTCGACTATTATACCCTCTACACGACTCTGACCGAAAAATACGGCGAGACTACTTCCCTGAGCCCCACGGAAGCTGTCTGGGTTTTCCCTTCTTTGCGGCTTGCCCTGGAAAAGCCGCTCAGCGTTAAGTACATCGACCGGGAGGTTTTCGCCTTGCTGCAGGAAGCCGGTAAAGCTCAGGAGAGCCTGCGCGATTTTTCCAAAGAGCGCTTCCTGGAGCTTTTTTAAGGTCCAAAGTCGTCATGTCCAGGCTGACCGTGAGAGTGAAAATTATCTGTGCCTGTCTGCTGTTGTCTTTTCTCCTGGGCATGGCAGCCTGCAGGCGGGAACAGGCGGAACGGGTGGAACTGATTATGGGCGGGGAAGAGTTCAATGTCGAAGTCGCCCGCAGCCGTGAAGAACAACAGCGGGGTTTGATGTTCCGCAAGCGTCTGGGCAGCCGTGAAGGTATGCTTTTCGTCTACGAACGCGATCGAAGGCTGTCGTTCTACATGAAAAATACGGAAATTCCCCTCTCCATAGCCTTTATCTCCTCGAGCGGAGAAATTATGGAGATTATTGACATGGAGCCG
>Ga0272441_10010198_pt1 | contig 14285 bp, 10 predicted proteins | sample SSMProp6N_FD_193582 | JGI IMG/M metagenome (GOLD analysis project Ga0272441, IMG submission 193582) | Marine sediment archaeal communities from Little Sippewissett salt marsh, Falmouth, MA, United States - SSM-Prop-6N | ecosystem: Environmental > Aquatic > Marine > Wetlands > Sediment ... | reverse complement strand
GGATGTGGTCCGCCACTTTCTGTCCGAGCACGCCGCCGCCGCCGTCGCGGCGCAGGCGGTTGCCGATGTCCTGCATTTCCCGCCGGTCCACCGGCCGGCCCAGGCGGCGGGCCTCGGCGCGCACCATGTCGGACAGGGAGATATAGTGGAAGCCCTCCGCCTCCAGCAGGCGGACGATTTCGCCCTTGCCCGAGCCCATGCGCCCGGTGAGGCCGATGTGCAGCCGAGGAGTTTCAGCCCCGGTACTGGTCCTGGTCGTCGATAATGTCATGGGTTTGCCAGTCGTGGATCCAGTCATCCACCTGGAACACCCGCCAGGGCGGATCTCCATCCGTTACGGAACAGATCACGCGGTTCAGGCCGGCGTTGATGATCATTTTTTTGCAGATAAAGCAGGGAAAGGCGTTGAGTACCCGGTGGTCCTCCCGGTACTCGCCGTGGATGAACATGTCGCCCCCCAGCAGGCTTACACCGGCGCGGGCGGCGTTGATGATGGCGTTCTGCTCGGCGTGCACCGAGCGGCACAGCTCGTACTGGGTGCCCGAGGGAATGTTGAGCTTTTTGCGCAAACAGAAACCGTGATCCAGGGAGCTGCGGGTCTTGCGGGGCGCGCCCACGTAGCCCGTGGCGATGATCTGGTCTTCCTTGACGATAATGGCTCCCATCAGCACCTTGAGGCAGGTGGAGCGGGTGGCCACCACCCGGGCGATGTTCAGGTAGTAACGGTCCTTTTCCGGCCTTTCCTCGTTCATTGCCCCAGTGTACTCCAACCCCCCCCGCAAATGCAAGGGGGATGGCAATGACGCTCGTCCTGATTTCATTGTAAATTGTAACAAAAAAGTGACAATCCGGCGCCCTGTTGGTGGCATCCGGAATGCTACATTATGTTAAAATCAAAAACACAGGGAGCGGATTCCACGGTCGGCGGAACAGCATGCTAAGCCCTCCCGGGATCGGGTGCTGACCAGGGGACACATGACCGGCGCAGAGGGCAAAGCTCCCGGGGATGCTTGATGATGAGAGGCATGGTCCGGTTTATTGCATCGGGAATTGGTATCGCGTTGCTATTGTCCCTTCTGCCCGGGCAGGAGGAGGTGGTGGAACGGGTGGAGGTGGTCAACCGCGAGGTGCTGGTGCGGGTGTTCGACGGCGGCGAGCCCGTGCCCGGCCTGACCCGGAAAGACTTCACTGTCACGGAAAACGGCAACCCCGTGACCATCACCAGTTGCCGCATGGAGCGCCGCGCCCTGGCGCCGACGGAAACCCCGGCCGCGGAATCGGGCGAAACCGTTGCCAGGCAACGCCCCCGGCTGTTTCTTTTCCTGTTGTGGTGGAACGAGGAGAGCCGGGACTGGCCCAAGGCCTGGGACTACTTTCTGAAGCACATCTTCCGCCCGGGGGACCGGGTGATCCTGGCCGCTGAACGTCAGGTGATTCAAATCTACTCTCCGGCGGAAGAAAAGCGGGAAATAGAGGATTTCTTTGCCAAGATCAGCGGAGATCTCAAACGCAAACACATGGAAAAGATTCGTTTGGCCAGGGAATTGGAGCGGTGCACCAAGGCGTTTTTCGAGGACCTGTTCCAGAGCAATGTTGAGCAGAGGGTGCTGCTGGAAATTTTCAAGGCATGCTACCGCGGCGCCCTGGATGAATACCGCTTGCAACGCCTGCGTGCCCACCCGGTGATGCTGGAACGACTGGCCGCGGCTCTGCGCACGGTGTACACGGAAAAGTGGGCGTTGGTTTTTTTACAGAACGAGTGTCTGCCCCTGCTGTACCGCAATAGTCGCTTATTTTCCGATGCACCATTAAATGCGGGCAGTGGGGAAAAAAGTGGAGAGCAGGCGGAACCAACCGCCAAGAAATTAAAGAGATTCCTTGATGCATGTGATAGAAGTATTCGCAACGCCACGGACATGGCCGTGTTTGTACGGGACCTGAGATCCTTGTTTATCGGCGCCGGGGCTACCTTCCATCTTTTCCTGTCCGATGCCAGTGACGAGACACATGATTCAGACTTTCTGCGCTGGTTTCCCGTGTTTTCATCCTGGGAATCCGCTTTCCGGGGCATCGCCAGGGATACCGGCGGAGATGTGCAAAACACCCTTAAGCTGAAAAGGGCCCTGGAGAGGGCGGCGGCCCGGCCGGATGTATATTATGTGCTCACCTACAAACCCCAAGCCCCGGGGCTTGGGAAGCCGAAAATCAGAATCCGGGTGTCCCGTCCCGGTTTGAAAGTCGTATACGCCCGCAAGCTGAGCCCCCGGGAGATCCGGCCCCTGAAGCTGTCGGAACCGGTCTGGAAAAAGGGCGTATTGCGGTTTTCCATTTCCGATTTCCTGCGGGAAACCGGCGTGGATGGAGCCGTGGCCGGGGATGTACACATTCAGGTTCGTTCGGAAACCCCCGCGGGAGACCCGCTGGTGTTTGAAAAGATATTGCATCCCGGGGAGGACGCGGCCGCGGTGGAGATGCGGGTGAACTTTCCGGAACCCGGGGAGTACATCCTCACCGTGGCGGCCCGGGATCGCTTGTCCGGAAATACCGCCCGGGGGTATACCCGGGCTGCCATCGCTCCCCCGCAACCGGAGATCGAAGGACCCATGGATCCCAAACTGCGGGCCCTGTTGGACCGGGCGGCGGTCTATTGCGAAAGGCTGCAAAAAGCGGCTTTCCGCTTTACCTGCACCGAGGTGGTGGAAGAGAGATATCTGGAACGGAACGCCGTCCGGAAACGGGTGGAAACCGAGACAAACCAGTGGCGGTACGATTACCAGGTGGTGGCGGACAAGGGAGAGGTCCAGGAACAACGCCGGCTGATCAAGCGGGGGATCAAAAAGGCCGATGTGCCTGACGCGCGGCTGGAGACCCGCTTCAAGGCCCTTTATTCGGTGTTTCTGCCGGTGACGCTGTTGGGGGAACACAACCGCGGGAACTACAGATACAAACTACTGGAAACGGAGCGTTTGAAGAAGCGACCGTGCGCGGTGATCGAGGTCGTGCCGCGCAAGGCCTGGAAAGGGCCCCTGGCCCGGGGCAGAGCCTGGGTGGACGTGGACAACGGCTCGGTATTGAAGATCGAGATGGACCCCCGGGGCGTGGCGGGCAGCGCCGCCCTGGAAGCGGCGGCCAGGAAGATGTCCGCCCGGTTGGAACTCAAGGTGGTGCACTGGTACCTGGAGGCCCGCAAGGGCCTGCGTTTCCCCTCCAGCGCCGAGTTTTCGGAAAGCTACGTATTTGACCGGGAGGCCAGGCAAGGTCAGATGATCCCGGTCCGCGGGAGGCCAACCGGACATCCCATCGGGGGACTGGCGGTGAATTTCCGCTTCCGCATGGTGGAGTTCTACCGCATGTCCCAGACCTACAAAAAGTACCGCTACTTTGAAGTCGACACCCGGGTAAAGGAAGTGGAAAGTGATGATACGGGACGGGCAAAGAATTTTGAATGAAAATTGTTGAATTTTGAATTGAGTCGATTTACTCGGTGCCTAATCTTATCTTCAGTGTAACAGGAAAATTCTGAAAAATAATAAGGTGTTCCTCTCAGCAGGAAAGCCGCGGGGAAAATACATAAGCGAATTAAAGTGCAGGCTCAGGGGATCCATGGGCTAAGGCAGGACTAGCATAGGTTGAAAATGCCCGAAAGGGTACAAAACGATGCCCCGGATTACAATCCAAACAGCCACCGGGGTCGTTTTAGTCCGCCGAAGACCGTAATGGGTCTGGGCCGGAGCGTTGAGCGTTGGATTTCCCCTCGGCTTTCTCTTTTACGTTTTCCGAAACTCAAAATGCAGAAGAATCACTTTTCTCAATCTTCCATATTAACAAACGTTTCCATACCCTCAGCCCGGGTTGTCTCCGGCATTGCATTCACTTTCCAGATTATGCTAGGGTGGGGGCGGCCGGTTCGCCGGCGCTGGAGGTGGTGATGGACGCTGTGCTCTTGGCGCGGATTCAATTCGGTTTCACCGTGGGATTCCACTTTATTTTCCCTCCCATCACGTTGGCGTTGACCTTGATCATCCTCATCCTGGAAACCCTGCACCTGAAAAAGGGCGACCAGGAGGCGCGACGGATTTCCGCCTTTTTGATCAAGATCCTGGCCCTGGTCTTCGTACTGGGCACGGCCACGGGCATCGTCATGGAGTTCGCTTTCGGCAACAACTGGGCGGAGTACTCCAAGCTGGTGGGCGACATTTTCGGCCCGCCCCTGGCGGCGGAAGGGATTTTCGCCTTTTTCCTGGAATCCGTGTTCCTGGGGGTGCTCTTGTTCGGCCGCGCCAGAGTGGGCAAGCGCACCTACTGGCTCTCCTCCCTGCTGGTCTGCCTGGGGGCCCACCTGTCCGGGCTGTGGATCATCGTGGCCAACTCCTGGATGCAGACCCCCGCGGGCTTCCGCATGGAAGGCGGGCGGGCGGTGCTCACCGACTTCTGGGCCGCCGTGTTCAACCCCTCCACCGGGGTTCGTTACCTGCACACCATCCTGGCCTCCTGGGTTGCCGGCTCCCTTCTGGCCGCGGGTATCGCCTCGTGGTACCTGTTGAAGGGGCGTTTCAAGGAACCCGCCCGGCGCCTGCTGCGCCTGGCGGTTTTGATCGCCGCGGTCAGCGCGGTGATTCTCCTTTTCAACGGCCACACCCACTCGGTGCAGGTGGCCCGTACCCAGCCGGAAAAAATGGCCGCCTACGAAGCGTTGTGGCAGACCCGGGATCACGCGCCCCTGTCGTTGTTCGGCATTCCCGATACGGAAGCGCGGAAAACCCATGTGGAGATCGGCGTGCCGGGCCTCCTCAGCTTCCTGATTCACGGGGACGCCGCCGCGCCGGTCAAGGGCCTGAACGAGTTTCCGCCGGACGAACAGCCCCCGGTGCTGTTGCCCTTCGCTTCCTATCACGTCATGATCTCCCTGGGTATGCTCTTTATCCTTTTCGGCGGCTGGGGCATCTACCTGCGCTGGAAGGGCCGGCTCGGGGAAAACCAGTGGTTCCAGCGGGGCACCCTGGTGCTGGCGCCCCTGGCATTCCTGGCCCTGGAGGCGGGCTGGATCGCCGCCGAGGTGGGCCGTCAGCCCTGGGCGGTATACCGGGTGCTGCGCACCGCCGACGCGGTGTCGCGCACCGTGCCGGCGGGTCAGATCCTGGCGACCCTGCTGGGGTTCATGCTGGTGTACGGGCTCTTGTTCTGGCTGTTCCTGCGTACCCTGGGCCGTATCGTAAACAAGGGCATCACCGAACCCGGCGCCCAGGGATATTGAGGAGGATGCCATGACCCTGCAGATCATCTGGTTCGTGCTGGTGGTGGTGTTGCTGGCGGGTTACTCCATCCTGGACGGTTTCGACCTGGGCATCGGCATGCTTACGCCCTTCGTGACCCGCTCCGAGACGGAGAAACGGGTGTTGTTCAACGCCGTGGGTCCCTTCTGGGACGGCAACGAGGTCTGGCTGGTTACCGGCGGCGGGGCGTTGTTCGCCGCGTTTCCCCCGGTGTACGCCACCGTGTTCAGCGGCTTCTACCTGCCGTTGATGCTGGTGCTCTTTGCCCTGATCTTCCGCGCCGTGGCCCTGGAATTCCGCAGCCTGGAGCCGGAGAGGCGCCGCTTGTGGGAGTGGGCTTTCGCCCTGGGCAGCGCGGTGCCTTCACTGCTTTACGGAGTCGCCCTGGGCAATCTGCTTCAGGGGATTCCTTTGGATCTCCGGGGCGATTACATCGGCGGTTTTTTCACCCTGCTGCGTCCCTTTCCCCTGCTCCTGGGCATATTGAGCGTGCTGGCCTTCCTGATGCAGGGCAGCGCCTACGGCGCCCTGCGGGCCACCGGGGAGTTGAGGTCACGACTCATACGGGTTCACCGGACGACCAGATATTTTTTGATTGTTTTACTGGCCGTAGCCGTGGTGGTGGGTGCCTTCCTGGTGCCGGGGGCGGTATATCGCTTCCTGCCCTGGTTGTTCGTGGCCCTCACCATCGCCGCCTGGGCCGCCGGACGGGTGGCGTTGAAGCACCATCGCGACGGCGCGGGATTCCTGTTTTCCTCCATGGTCGTGGCGGGTATGTGGGGCATCATGGCGGCGTCTCAATTCCCGTTGCTGGTGCGGGCGTCCAACGTGCCGACCCGGGGCCTCGGCATAACCGGGGCGTCTTCTTCCCAGTTGACCTTGCGGGTGATGCTGATTATCGCCGGGGTGGGCATGCCCATCGTAATCGCCTATACCATCTGGGTGTATCGCATGTTCCGCGGTCGCATTACCCCGGAATCCCTGGAAGATGGCAGCGCTTAGTTCCGGAGAGTCCCTGGAGTTCGCCGGCGTAACCTTCCGCCTGGCGCGCCGGAATGTGCGTCGGGCGCGGATTGAATTCGACCCCCCGTCTCCGTTGCTGGTGTTCCCGCGGCGGTCGAATCCCCGGGCCGTGCTTGAGGCCAATTGGGATTCCATAGCGAGACGCTATGAACGCGCCCGGGTCAAGTGGCGGACCGCCGCCGGGCTCTCCCTGCTGGAACGCGATGAAAATGAAACCCGCCGGCTGGTGGAAATATATATCCGCCGTTACGAGAAAATGCTGAACGTAAAGTGCCGCAACCTGAAGTGGCGCCAGATGCGCAGTCGCTGGGGTACCTGCAGTGGAGATGGGACCATCCGGCTCAATCGCTACCTGCGTCACCTGCCGGAACCGCTGGTGGCATACGTGGTGTTTCATGAATGTCTTCACCTGGTGATCATGGGCCACGGCAGCCGTTTCCGCCGCGCCGTGGCCGGCGTGTTTCCCCACTACCGGCAGCTGGACCGGGAGCTGGAACTCTACGGCATCCGCATGCGCCACCCAAACCTGGGGACGGTGCTTGTAAATTTGTAAATACGGGTTTTTGGATTCATTTCCATGGAATCCACATTATGGGAAAAGGACTATCCGGTTGACCCATATACAAATTTACAAGCACCGTCCCCATGCTCCGCGTTGACTTCAGAAATCCTGAAGAGTACCATAATTTGGTACAGACAGGGGTATCCACATGCAAAAAGACATCGCCGAACTGACCAGGCGCATCGGCACGGTAATCCTGGGGAAGGAAGCGGAAATCCGCCTTGTGGTCACCTGCCTGCTGGCCCGGGGCCACCTGCTCATCGAAGATCTGCCGGGAATGGGCAAGACCACCCTGGCCCAGGCCATCGCCCGTTCCCTGGGCCTGCGGTTTTCCCGCATCCAGTTTACCAGCGATCTACTCCCGGCGGACATCATCGGAGTTTCCGTTTTCGACCGGGAAAAGGGGGAGTTCCATTTCCATCCGGGCCCCTTGTTCGCCCAATTGGTCGTAGCCGATGAACTCAACCGGGCCACCCCCCGGACCCAGAGCGCCCTGCTGGAAGCCATGGAGGAGCGCCAAGTGTCGGTGGAGGGGGTCACCCGGGAATTGCCGCGGCCCTTTTTCGTGATCGCCACCCAGAACCAGCGCCACCACGTAGGGACGTTTCCCCTGCCGGAATCGCAATTGGATCGTTTCCTCATGCGGCTGCGACTGGGCTATCCCGACCCGCCGGCGGAAAGAGAGCTCTTGACCGGAGAAAACAGGGCCGATATGGTACGCCGGTTGCAGCCGATTATGACCCTGGACGATTTGATGCGCCTGCAGGATGAAGTGCCCCGGATCCATGCCTCGGAAGCCATTCTGGATTACGTGCAGGATATCATGGCCGCTTCACGGGGCCGGCCCCGGCAATGTCTGGGCCTCTCGCCCCGGGCGGGGATTGCCCTGCTCAGAGCGGCCCAGGCCTGGGCCCTGACAGAAGAGCGGGACATGGTGTTGCCCGAAGACATCCAGCGGGTGGCCGGGAGCGTCCTGGAGCACCGCTTGAATCCCGAAAGCGGGCGCCGGGGGGATGACGCCCGGGCCACCTGGGAGCAATTGGTGAAATCGATTCCCCTGCGTCGCTGAGTAACATGGCCCACAGGCGCGTGGAGGTTACCCGGGTGAGATTGACCGGCGCCGGGGGGGCGTACCTGATGATCGCCCTGGCCATCCTGGTGGCGGCCATGAACTACTCCAACAGCATGGCGTTTATCTTGTGTTTCCTCATGCTGGCCACCATGGTCAGCGCCGCGGCCATGGGCAGGGGATACGTTTCTGGCGTCCGGCTGCGGGGAGTCCGTATCCATCCGGCATTCGCGGAACGCGGCGTACGGCTGACCCTGGAACTGACCGCCGCGGGCGGAGGGGATCGCCCGGCCCTGTTCGCTTCCGCCGCCGGTGCGTACGGCTGGGGCCATTCGGCCGGGCCGGTAAGCCTTTATCGACGGGGCGTCATGGTGCTGGATACGGGAATCCCCGCTCCCCGGCGGGGATCTTTCCGCTTGAGAACCGTCCGCTGGGAGACCCGTTACCCCCTGGGTGTGTTCCGCTGCCGGCGTGAGGTTCGGGTGGATCACCACTACCTGGTGTACCCCTCTCCGGGTGGACACAGACCCTGGCCGGAGCCGGAGACCCGCTGGCACGATTGGACCGAGGGCTCCCACATGAGCGGGGGAGACGATTTTGCCGGTCTGAGGCCCTGGCGGGAGGGGGAGTCTCCCCGCCATATCGACTGGAAGTCCGTAGCCCGGGGCCGTCCCCTCAACGTCAAGGAATTTTCCGGCGGCGGTCAGGTGAGGACCTGGTTCGACTGGAATCACCTGGCTGGTGTTCCCCATGAGGAGCGTTTGTCCCAGTTGACCCGGTGGGTGTTGGACGCGGATCACCTGGGCGTGGAGTACGGCCTGCGCCTGCCGGGCCGGACCGTGCAATCCGGATCCGGAACCCGCCACGCAAGGACCTGCCTGGAAGCCCTGGCCCGGCATGGAGAAGTGGAATGAGCCGGGATGAAACCGCCCTCATGCCGCTTTCCCCCCCGGCGCTCAAACGCTTGAAGCTGGCCTTCCTCCTGGCCGTGGCCGGGCACTTGCCTCATCTGCCCCCATGGCCCACGGCGCTGGCCCTGGCCCTGCTGGCGTGGCGACATTACCTGGATCGCCGCAAAAAGCCGCTGCCGGGACAGGGGCCACGTCTGGCTGTAGCCATCGCCGCCTGCGTCGGCGTATACCTGCAATTCGGTTTTCTCATGGGCCGGGATCCCGGGGTTTCCGCCCTGGTGGTGCTGGCCGCGGTCAAGTTGCTGGAAGTGCGGCGGTCCAGGGATTTTCATTTGATGGGATACCTCTGCTACTTCCTGACCGCGGCCCTGTTTCTGTTCGATCAAGGCCTGCCGGTGCTGTTTTTCAGCCTGGTTCAATTGGTGGCCATAAACGCGGCCTTTCTGCGATTGTATGCCGGGAGCTCCCGGGAAACTCGTCCCCTGCGCGGGGCCGCGGGTTTGTTGCTGGTTTCCATTCCAGTCGCGGCGTTGCTTTTCATTCTTTTCCCCCGTTTGCCCGGGCCTTTGTGGGGGCTGGGAGGCTCCGGAGGTAACTCGGGAGTGAGTGGATTTACCGGAACCCTGGAACCCGGACGGGTCGCCCGCATGGTGGAATCCCAGCGCCCGGTGTTGCGCATGAAGATCCGGGATGGGTCCATGCCGCCCGCCCGGGAAAGATACTTCCGCGGCATGGTGTTGTGGCTGACCGACGGACGCATCTGGTATCCCGGAAGGTTCCGGGAACGGATAGCCGGTTCGCCCCAAAGCGGAGTGCCCGGGGTGCTCCAGGAAATCACCCTGGAACCGCACGGGAAACGCTGGCTCTTCGCCCTGGATCACCCCGTCCAGGTGCCCCGGGGGAGCCGGCTGGTTCCGGGGCAGGTCTTTCGATACCATCGGGGAATTGAACGCCTGATCCGCTACTTCGTGCGTTCCCGTACCGGCGGAGTCATCCCGGAAAATGAGCTGCACCCGGATCTGCGCCGCATGGCACTGCAATTGCCGCGAACCGTTGACCCGCGCCTGAAGGAAATGGCGGAACAATGGCGGGCAACCAGTGCCGACGCCGGGGATTGCGCCGACAAATGCCTGGATTTTTTCCGCACCGGAGGTTTTGCCTATTCCCTGGAACCCGGGAGGTTGGATCCCCGGGATCCCGTGGGAGATTTCCTGCTCAATCGGCGGCGCGGATTCTGCGGCCATTACGCGGCGGGTTTCGCCTTGATGATGCGCTTGTGCGGTGTTCCCGTACGGATCATAACGGGATACCAGGGCGGAACCGTGAATCCCGTGGACGGACAGATGGTGGTACGGGATTCCGACGCCCATGCCTGGACTGAAATCTGGAGGACCGGCACGGGGTGGGTACGGGTGGACCCCACCGCCGTGGTAATGCCGGAGCGACTGGAGTATGGAGGAAGCCTGAACGCTTCTCTGGAAGCCATCAACCAGAGTGGTGAAGAGAGGTCCGAGGCGTTGCGCCGGGCCATGGCCGAGGGGCTGCTGGCCCGGACATGGCGCTGGATCCGGGGGTATTGGGACGTGGCGCGGAATTACTGGCAGACCTGGGTGATCCGCTATGACCGGTATCGGCAGTTCAGCCTGTTGCGGCACCTGGGAGCCCGGGGGATCCGGGGGCTCGGCCTGCTGGGGTTGGTGATCCTGGTATTGCTGGTATCTTCACGCCTGGCGCGCTACATTTTTCGCTGTTCCCGCCGGCGCCGCCCCGATCCCCTGGAGCGGGGATGGAGGATGGTGGAAAAGCGGCTCGCCCGGGCTGGAATGGTGGTGGAACCATGGCAGGGACCCCTGGATATCTGCCGCGAAGCCCGTCACCGCTTCCCGAAACAGGCCGACCAAATCCAGGGCGTGATCCAGGCCTACATTCGGTTGCGCTATGGATCCACCCCCCGGCGGGGCGCCGCCGGGGAATGGCTTACCCAGGCCAGGAAATTGCATTTTCCCCGGCGCTCACAAGCCTGACATCACACACCGGCTCTGCTATAATGGAAGCCCGGTCTGGAGTTGAGCCATGCATTTTTCCAATCCATACGCCCTGTGGTTGCTGACACTGCTGGTGCCTTTCGCACTCCTGGCCCTGTACAGCCACAGGATCCGGCAACGCTGGATGGCGGGCTTCTTTTCCCGCCACGCCCGATCCCGTATGGTCGTGCGGGCCGGGCGGGAAATGGATGTATTCAAAACCACCCTGTTGATTTTGTCCATGGGGTTCCTGATCTTGGCACTGGCCGGACCGCAATGGGGGGAACGCTTCGTTCCCGTGGAAGTCCGGGGCACGGAGATGACATTCCTGCTGGACACATCCTTTTCCATGGCCGCCGCCGACCTGGAGCCCAGCCGCCTGGCCGCGGCGCGACGGTTGATCACCACGGCGGCGGACACCCTGGCAACGGATTATGTTTCCCTGATTCTTTTCGCCGGCCGCGCCTTGGTGCAGTGTCCGCTTACCGTGGATTACGAAGCCTTCAAACTCATGGTGGAGGCGTCCACAATCAGTCCGGCGGAGGAACAGGGCACCAACCTGGCGGCCGCCCTGGATCTGGCGTTAGAGGTGATGAAACCGGAGCGAAAGGCACAGCGGATACTGGTGCTGATTACGGATGGAGAAGATCAGGAGGGCGGCTGGAAGGAACGGGCTTCCCGGCTCAAGGAGCTGGGGATCACGGTTTTGGCGGTTGGGGTCGGAGCTCCCGATGGCGCCCCCATTCCGCTGCGGGATAAGAATGGCGAGGTAACGGATTGGAAAAGGGACCGGGAAGGCAAGATGGTGCGAACCCGCCTGGATGAGGCTCCTTTAAAGCAGCTGGCCCGGGAAACCGGCGGGCGCTATTTCCGCCTCACCAATCCGGGAGACCTGGACCATTTCACTACCCTCCTGAAAAACTTTGAGCGCCGGGTGCTGCAGCGCAAGGTGCGCCGTGTCCTGGTGCCCCGGTTTCAATACCCCCTGGGGATTGGTATAATACTCCTCCTTTTGGAGATGGCTTTGACGACGAGGCGAATCCGATGGACCGCAGACTGATTGTAATATGCCTGATGCCCTTGCTGCTGGGCTGGCACTGGTTCGATCCGGCGGCCCGGCGCAATGCCCGGGGGATCGACGCCTACTCCCAGGGTCGTTTCGGCGAAGCGCTGCAGAGGTTCCTCTCGGCCCGGGGACTTCGCCCGGAGGACGCGGCTCTGCAGCACAACACCGCCGCGGCCATGTACAAGCTGGGCAAATTCAAGGAAGCCCTGGAGGAATTCTCCCGGGTGGAGCCCGGCCGGCATGGCGTTTCCCGCAGGGATTTTCACTACAACCTGGGAAACACCTATTACCGCATGGAGCAGTACGACAAGGCCTTGGACCACTACAAGCAAGCCCTGCTGCGTGATCCCGGCGACGAGGATACCAAACGCAACTTCGAACTGGCCCTGCGGAAACTGGAGCAGCAGAGACGGCAGAGCCGGGATCCCAAGCAGTCCAGGAAAAACCAGGATCAAAACAACCCCCAATCGCAAAAGGATTCTCCCTCGCCCCGGGGCGCGGAGGGCGGTAAGCAGCGGCCGGAAAAAAAATACCGGTCCATGCTGCAATACCTATCCCAGAAAGAGAAGCAGCAGTTAAACAAGCGCAAGCGCAAAGTATCCGGGCAAGCCCGGCGGGAGAAGGACTGGTAATGAAGGGACATGGTGGATTGAGGCTTGCCTGGCTGATGATTCTACTGGTTGCGGCTTTGCCCGCGGCCAAAGTGGAGTTTACCGCCGGCGTACATGCCCAGCGGATCGGTATGGACGATACCCTGCAATTGACGGTCACCCTCAGGGGATTGGAGAATCCCTCACCCCCGGACCTGGCCGGTCTGGAAGACTTCCAGGTACGCAGTCGCTCCATTTCCACCAGCATCCAGTCCATGAACGGGCGTACATCCCTGCAGACCAGCTTCGAGTATCGGCTGGTTCCGCTGCGCACCGGAATGCTTACCATCCCGGCCCTGGAATACGAGGTGGACGGGAGAACCCTGAAGACCGCGCCGATTCGGGTGGAAGTTGTGAAAGGCAGCGTGGCACCGCCCCCGGAACGGCGCTCCCTTTTCGACGACGACCTGTTCCCCTTCCGGCGGAATCGTCAACGTGCTCCGGTGGACCTGAAGCTGGAGGCGGGAGTGTCTCCCCGCCGGGTCGTGCCGGGGCAGCAGGTGATGCTTACGGTGAGATTGTTGACCCGCAACACGGTGAGAGCGGTGAACATGATGACCGAACCCGCCATTCCGGGGTTCTGGCAGGAGTGGTTCCCCATCCCCCGCAGCATTGCGGGGAAAACCCTGGATCTGGAGGGAAAGACATATACGGAATACGAAATCCGCCGGGTGGCGCTTTTCCCGAATCAAAGCGGGACGCTGACCGTTCCGGCCTTGAAGTTTGAAATCGTATTGGCTGATGAAGGATTGGGGTTTTTCATGGAACCCCGCCGCCTTACCCGCGCCACATCTCCTCTGTCCGTCATGGTGCAGCCGCTGCCGGCGGAAGCGGCGGGGTTGCCGGTAGGGCATTTCACCATGAAAGTGGAACCCCTGCCGAAACAAATCAAAATTCACGATATGGCGGCCCTGAAACTGCGTATTTCCGGAAACGGCAATATGAAAACCCTGGCGGTTCCCGGCCTGGAGAGCGGCCCTTTTTTCCAGGTATTCCCCCCCAAGGTGGAGAGGGAATTCGAGCACTCCGGAGCGACCCTGCGCGGCACGGTTCGTGCGGAGATTCCCGTAACCTTTCGTCGCGCCGGCGCGGTTTCCCTGCCTCCCCTGGAACTGCGTTGGTGGGACCCGGTTTCCCAACAGATTCGCGCGACAACCTCGGTTCCCATGACCGTCATGGTAGAGGACACACCGGGGCGGAACGGGATCACCGCCGCGCCCGCCGGCGCGGAAGTCGTACGCCGGGGCCGGGATATTCACCACATCCGCGGCGGAAGAATTTATGATCAGTCCCGCCGCTGGCTGGGGTCCGGGACATTTACCTGGCTGCTGGTTCTGCCTTTCCTGATCAGCCTGGCGGCCCTCGCGTACCGTACCGTCTGGGAACCCATGTTTCGCCGCAATCGCCGGGTAAACGCCCGGCGGGTGCTGTCCCGCACAATAAAGGAGCTGCGGGGCCTGGGGGAACTGGGCGGAGCCGCGGGTACCCTTGATCGATACCTGACGCAGCGACTGGGACTGGCGCCGTCGCGCATCAATGCCGCGACCATTGCCGGCAGCCTGGGCGCGCATGGAATCAGTGAACGGGAAATCCGGGAATTCCTGGAAATAAAGGAAAAAATCGATAACGCCCGGTACGCTCCGGGAACCGCATCCGCAAGGAGTCGGGAGGACCTGGAGCGATTGGGCAGGTTGTTGCGGAGTATGG
>Ga0272441_10010197_pt1 | contig 14285 bp, 10 predicted proteins | sample SSMProp6N_FD_193582 | JGI IMG/M metagenome (GOLD analysis project Ga0272441, IMG submission 193582) | Marine sediment archaeal communities from Little Sippewissett salt marsh, Falmouth, MA, United States - SSM-Prop-6N | ecosystem: Environmental > Aquatic > Marine > Wetlands > Sediment ... | reverse complement strand
TCCGGGTTGCCTGAGCCACGCTCTCATCATAAATATCGGCCAATATCTTACGAGCAAACGCATGTGCCTCTTGTGCCTGATCCGGCGTGGCTGTCTTGCCCGTCCCGATCGCCCAGACCGGCTCATATGCAATGGTCACCTTAGCCATCTGTTCTTTACTGACCTCTTTCAGGCCTTCCCTAAGGTGCCTTTCGATCACCGCTTCAGTTTGTCCCTTTTCCCGTTCCTCCAAAAGCTCTCCAATACACAGGATAGGCTCTATTCCACCCTCCAGAGCCGCCTTGAGTTTCTGATTAATAAGTTCGTCTGTTTCCCCGATCACATGTCGTCTTTCCGAATGTCCCACGATCACAAATCGGCAGCCGACATCTTTGAGCATCTCTACACTGACTTCGCCTGTGAAGGCTCCATTACCTTCAAAATAGACGTCCTGGGCTCCCACTCCTATCGAGCTGCCTGACAGGATTTTCGCTGCGATCGGCAAATATACAAACGGCGGACACACCGCTACATCAACCCGATCCGCATTCTCACATACCCCCATCTTTTCCTTTAAAACCGCGGCCAGTACTTCTGACTCCTGCTTATTCAGGTTCATTTTCCAGTTACCAGCCACGAACTTTTTTCTCATCGCCATGAATTACACTTTCTTAACACGTTGAATAATATATACTTATGACAATCGATAGCATTTTAGGCTAAATATAATTTGATCAGTATACCCTTCCTAAAAGACAAATGCAAATACTAATTCCCTATCAGACGAATTGTTTAACTTGCTGCATAAGCTCGGCGAACATATTGGCCGTCAATGCCTGCGGTCCATCGCACTTGGCCTTCTCTGGACAGGTATGTACTTCGACTATTAACCCGTCGGCCCCGGCCGCTATCCCCGCCAGCGCCAGCCTTATTACCAGGTCCCGCCGTCCCGCTGCATGAGACGGATCCACAATTATAGGCAGATGCGAATCGCATTTGGCCAGAGCAATCGCCCCCACATCCAGGGTAAATCGCATTTCCGTTTCAAATCCCTGGCTGCCCCGTTCGCATAATACTACCTGATTATTTCCCTCACTGAGAATATATTCGGCGCTCATCAGCCAGTCTTTGACCGTCGAGCTTGGCCCTCGCTTTAGCAGCACCGGTTTGTTCGCCTTGCCTACTTCCGACAGCAGCACAAAATTCTGCATATTCCGTGCTCCCACCTGCAACATATCCGCATAGCGGCCCACCAGCTCCACGTTACGCGGATCGGTCACTTCCGTCACCACCGGCAGCCCATACTGCTCACTGCACTCACGTAGTATCTTCAGTCCCTCTTCCTGCAGACCCTGAAAGCTGTAAGGGCTCGTACGCGGCTTAAACGCTCCGCCCCGCAGCATATTTGCACCATTTTCCTTAACGGCTTTGGCGATTTCGTGGCATATCTGGCGATCCTCCACCGCACAGGGCCCTGCTATTAGCGCATACCCTCCACCGCCGATCTTAACATTTCCCACCTGTACAAAGGAATTTTCCGGATGGAAATCCCGACTGGCCAACTTGTACGGTCGCATAATCGGCACCACGTCTTCCACCCCTTCGATGCTCCGCAACTGATCTCGAAAAGCGATATTTTCTTCTCCGATCGCTCCGATGATTGTGCGAAATTTCCCCTGGGAAAGGTGGGCCCGTAGTCCCAGCTCTTCGATCCGCTTGACTACCTGATCGATAGTCTTTTGTGACGCGCCGCTTTGTAATACAATGAGCATCTATTTCTCTGCCTCTAGGTTCAGGTAATCTCTTAAATAACTTCCGTAGCCGCAGGAAAGCTCCCCAATATGCTTATCTGCTGACAATGTCTTTCCGCCTCTTCCAGGGCCTTCTTCATGTTCTCATCATTTTGATGTCCCTGACAATCGACGAAAAAGTAATATTCTTTCTGACGTTTCTTACTGGGCCGTGATTCAATATTGGTCAGATTGATTCCAAAATTACGAAACGTCTGCAGGACGTCAGCCAACGCCCCAACTTTATGCGCCGTACTGAATACCAATGCGGTTTTATCTTTACCCGTGGGCCGAGCTGGCTCCCGTCCGATCACGAAAAACCGGGTGACGTTATTGCGCATATCTTCGATATTTTCACAGACTATCTGCAAACCGTATAGTTCCGCCGCCAGTCTCGAGCCGATCGCCGCCGTGTTGGGCTCATTGACTACCAGATGTGCTGCTTCGGCCGTGGACGCCGCTGCAATCGTCCCCACCTTTGGCAACGTCGCCGACAGCCACCTTCGGCATTGGGCAAAAACCTCCGGTTTGGAATACACTTTGCTAATCTCTTCCAGACTGCATTTGGCCAAAAGGTTATGATGAATCTCGAGCTGCACCTCGGCGCAGATTGTCACCGGCGACTCGATCAGGGCGTCCAGTGTCTCGATTATCCCTCCGGCTATCGAATTTTCTATCGGCACAATCCCCAAATCACAGTGTTCGTGGCTGATCTCGTCGAATACTCCCCATATATCCGGCTGCGGTTCGTAATCCACGCTTTGCCCGAACTTGCTCATCGCCGCCGTATGGGAAAAGCTCCCTTCCGGTCCCAGATATGCTATCCGCAGCGGCCGTTCTAAAAAGAACGACCCGCTCATCATCTCCCGGTAAATCGCCATCAGCGTACGATTCGGCAGCGGCCCCTTGTTGTGTTCTTTTATCTTTTCCAGCACCGCCTGTTCTCTATCCGGGGCGTAAATTGGCGGTGCATTCTTATCCTGTTTTTTTATGTCACCCACCTCGATCACCACCTTGGCTCGCTCGTTCATAAGTTCTACCAGTTGCTCATCGATAGCATCGATTTTTTTCCTAAGCTTTTCCAAATCGCTCATGAATATCTATCCTTTTCTCGACAAAACCAACTACCTCGGCCTGTCTAAGTGTTTTATATCATAGCGGTTACGAACAACGCTTTATATAGAATCCGCTGCCTGCAGTCAATCCTAAAATCTCATACTCGCCTAAGAGCATTGCGCCATTAAGGCACAAATTGCACTGCGTATAAATCCGCATCTTTCATCTCAAAACAAAGCCTTACTTCCCTACCCTCCAGACTCGAGACATCCATACCCCCTTTCCAGCTCACCTTCCGTTCAATAAAGTTCCCCACCAGTTCCTTACAATCTTTTAACGTATAGCCCGGAATTGGCTTTCCCTCTTGGTCTTGTATTTCTATTTTAATTGATCCAGCCGCCGAGGTCGCGAAGTTCAGCAGCAATTTATTACCTTTAAAATTAAGCGCCTTGGTCATCATGCTCCCCCCCTGATAAGGCGCATTAACCGATGCAAAACCATCCACCCTCATCACATAACGGCGCAGATGCGCGCTCGTCTGGGCATAATTATGATTTACATATACCGACATCTCCGCCGGCCCTGTCTGTACCACATTCAAAGCCGGATAATTGGTCCGTGATACCCAGTTTTCCAGCCCCACCCCCGGCCGGATAAACCCTTCCGTAAAGGTTCGATCATAACTGTTTCCTCCCCGCGAACTCATCAAAACCCCATCCGAACAATCCTTAAAATATCCCGGATTCACATTTAATCGCTCGGCCTCCTCAGCCGTCAAAATATGTCTCCCCGGCATAAACCGCGCTGCGGTCGCTACGTATATATGTGGTGCCCGAAAGTAGGGTTGCGTCTGATTCGTATAAAGCTGCTCTCGTACTGTATCACCGTAGCTCATCTCCACCGGCTCCGACCAATGTAAAAAATCTTTAGAAGTGGTCCGGCTGATACCCCGATATCCCTCCGACCACGTACGAAAATAACACAGATAACATTTCTCACTCTCCGACCAGAAAGACACATTCTGCGAATCAAACGCTCCCTTGGTAATCAAGGGCTCCTCCTGTAGTTTCCGCCAGTGAATCCCGTCGCCGGAAACATATCCGAGCAACCCACTTTCATGTGACCCTCCCAGGGCCTTATAGCGTTCTGCTTTATCTACTCCCTTGTGCGCATCCAGAAACGGACAGAAATTATGCGTAACCGGTGCCGCCCCGGCTAATATCACATTATTATTCTTTGTCCCATTTATTTCGAATATCCCCAGATTCGGCTTGGTCACGTGAATCCCGTCTCTGGATTCCGCGTAACAGGTCACCTCCTGACTGTCATAGTCCTTGCCCGCCTCCGCCAGCCCCCGATAGTAAAAGAGAAACTTTCCCCCGTCCTTGATAACCGTGCAATACCCACAGAATGCCCCCTCCCACGGCTTATCAAATTTTAGCACCGGCCCCTCATCGTGCGGCCGATGCAGCGCCAGTCGAGTCCCCTCCATCCGCTCAATCAAATACTGGTCCACAAATACCTCCCGCCGCGAACCGATATCTAAAACCTCTCCCTGCCCAGCCACCGCTGGCACAAGCAACATCCCTGCCCAACACCATCTAATGCATCTAAACAATCCCCAAATCCCTGTCTTGTTCATAATATCTTCCTTTTTTAAAAAGGACATTCAGATACGATCACATAGCCTTCGCTTATCGGTATTCTTGCTTTAATCCACTTTAACGCCTTATCCTGAAATTTTACACCCTAAAATACTCGTTCTGTTAGTTGCCAAAAGTGCGAACGCAGTCTATTATAATGAAGCTATCGAAAGATTTGGATTATTGGAGTGATTATGGCTAAGAAACGGGTCATCATTCTGGGAGCCGGTTTTGCAGGACTGCAAGCCCTAAAAACTCTGGCGACTCATCCTGCTCTGGATGAATTACAGATAACCTTGGTAAATCAGCATCGTTGGAGTCTCTTTTCCCCTTTAATGCCGGATTTGATTTCCGGTCGCATATGTCCCAATCACATGGCCTACGAATTGGAGCCTTTTTGTAAAAAACATAAGGTTCATTTTGAGCATACTCACATCAAATCAATTGACCTTGACCGGAAATCCATTGAAACTGCTAACGGTACCTTGAGCGCCGATTTTATAATTTTAGCACTTGGCTGCGAAACCAATTATCATGGTAACGAAACATTCAAAGAGAAAATCCCAGGCCTCAAGAGCCTCCATGAAGGCATACGCATCCGCAATCTTATCAAACAGGTAATTGACGAATCTAAAAAGACCGTCGGCAAAAAAACTAACATCATCATCGTCGGAGCCGGATATACTGGTTTTGAGGTGGCCAGCCATACCGCTCTTTATGCCGGCCGTTATTGCCGTCACCCCCTTGCGAATTTATCTGAGGTTGTCAACATAACTATGGTTGAGCATGCCGACAGTGTCCTTGGCAATACTACTAAAGGCGTACAGGAATGGGCCAAAAAACTCATTAGCCGTTATGATGTCGGTATTAAAACCCATGTTACACTAAAGCAATTACAGGATGACCGTAAAGCACTTCTTACTGATGGCTCTGTTTACGAGAATGCGTTGCTGATCTGGACCGCCGGTGTCACCCCGGTCCCGGTTTGTAGAGCCCTCGATGTTACCAAGCACAAATCAGGACGACTGCTTGTTGACTCCCACCTTCGCCTCCCCCAACATCAGGACATATTTACTGTTGGCGATATTGCTGCCCCCATCCCCCCAGGCCATGACCAACCCCTGCGCATGTGCGTGCAGTTCTCTTGTACCGGCGGTCGTCTTGCGGCCCGCAACATTCTCAATACTATCCACCATAATCCCCTCCAAGAGTTTGATCCTTTTGATCCCGGTTATGTTATTCCCTTGGGCCCGGGTCATGCCCTGAGCCGAATTATGGGTCACGAAATGCACGGACGCATCCCATTTTTATTACATTATTTTATGTCCATTTCTCGTTCCTGGGGCTGGCAAAATAAATTCGCGGTCATGAAAGACTTATTCTCTGAATTACTTCCCTTCCCGAGCCTCGCAGGAAAACATCGCAAAACCGATGAAATTCACCGTAACTATCAGCAAAGAATAACACCCACATAAATAGTAATAGTCGGGGAAGGTGGGCTGTGCCCTCAATACTTTAACCACGGCCTTAACCTTCCCTTGACCTTTAGTTCTGAATGACTTAAATTCTTACCATGTCCCACATCGATGACAAACCGGTTTTAAGATTATTGATCGACTCTCCTCTTTCAGGCGACTGGAATATGGCGTTGGACGAGGCCATCCTGGAAGCAGTTGGTCATGGTAATTCCCCGCCCACTCTGCGGTTTTATCAATGGGACGAACCTACTATTTCGCTCGGTTATTTTCAAAAGTATGAGGAAACTTCCCAGCAGGATGAAGTGATTCGGAAAATGCCTCTCGTCCGTCGGCAGACCGGCGGCGGCGCCATCCTGCACGATGACGAACTTACCTACTCTCTCATCTTACCCCTCAATCAACTCTCTTTGCCTTTCGCTTCCATTGAAAGTATATACCAACTCGTCCACAATGCTTTTATTGCCGTCCTGGCCCAGCTAGGAATAAACGCCCAATATCGCCAGGGAGGATCGCAGGAAAATGCTCAGCGGGGACCTTTCTTTTGTTTTGCCCGCCGCCACCGTCTGGACCTCGTAGTGGCCGGTGAAAAAATACTCGGCAGCGCTCAGCGCCGCACCAAAAATGCCGCCCTCCAGCACGGCTCGCTCATCCTCGACCGCAAGTTTCCCCAACAACCAGCCGCCACCTTGAAAAATGAAATCCAAACACCTTTCGAACTACCTGTTTTTATCGAAAAAGTATCGACCCACATCGCTGACCAACTCAAATTCCCGATTTCTCCCGGTGAATTAACCCCTGAAGAAAAGGAACAAGCCGAAATTTTGCAAAAGAAATATACTGGGCGAGAATGGAATTGCCAGCGATAAAGCCATACCATAGATAATAATAGAAAACTGCAACCTTATTTCCGTGCAGTAAATATTATTCCCAGCGCAGCCAGGCACGCTATTCCTGTAACAGCATAGGATGACTTCATATGGGTAACATAGGACAAACCCCACCAAATAGCTGCGCCCAGCATCGCTCCCATCAGTCCTCCTGCGACAATTAATGCCAGTCGCGCCATCCCGCTGATGCTTCCCGACGTTGTCGAACTGGTACCGCTTACCGCAGTTGCTGGAATTGAAACAGATATGGAATATCCACACATCTGACATGTCTTTCTGTCTGCCATCAGTGTCCCGCAGCGCGGACATTTCACTTTTTCCTGTTTGACTGCTCGTTCAACGGTTTGTCCGCTTTCCATCGCTGCCAGCAGATCATCAGAAAAGAAATCCTCTCCTATAGATTTGGGTTCTGATACGGCCTTGCTGGCTGTGACCGCTTCGGCCTCGGTTACAAACTGCGGATCGAGCTCCTGTTCCATCTTTGGCTTTGGTTTGGTTTCGTTTACAAATTGAGGCTCCAGTTCCAGTTCTATTTTCGGTTCCGGTTCCGGCTGGTATTCTTCTTGTGATATCCCCTCATCTTCAACTGCCCCCTCTGCTTCAGAATCGGACCACGATGTTTCTGAATCAGCTCCCAAGGTTGCAGGATCTATCCTCGGCGCTGCCGATTCGACTATCGGTATTACCGGTTCTGCTCCCGGTGTTACCGGCTTTGTCATTGGAGCTACCCGTTCTTTTCTCGGCGCTGCCGTTTCCGACTCCAAAACTTGATCCGGGACTGTTGTCATGTTCGCTACCGATTGTGCTGCTGTCCTTAACACAGGGACAGCACTTTCACTGGGCACCCTGATAGCATTCCCGCAGCGCGGGCATTTTACCCGCTTTTCGGCCCACTCATCCGGCACCCCCAGTTTTTTACTACATTCCGGGCAATAAAATTTAATCACGACTATATTCTCAAAACACTAAATGCTATCATAAAACCTGTATATTTTGCCAGTAACGCGTCTGCCTTGAACTGCTGACGCAGGCGTCGATCACGCTATTTCCCCGTATCAAATCAGATATTTCCTCCCATCCTAATCTGGATAACCAAATACTCAATTGACAATTGGCCCATTATAATGTCAATTCTGACCAAAATCAAGGTTAATATATTGTAAAGATCCTTCACATCTCACCCTCATAACACTCACACTGGCAAAGTCCCATTCCTGCTCAGCATAAATCCAGACAGACATAAAAAATTGTATATTGGAATTTCTAACACGTTTTGTCTTAAAAGTTTAGACAAACATTTGATTTGGCCGTGGACTTAGATTCTCTGGATTGCTATACTGGTCGGGGTCAATTGAATAGAGAAAAAAACTGAAAAAAAGGCCGTGCTAGGCGGGGTGTCAGCGGTACCCTGAACCCGCAATCCGCTATAGCGGGGCTGAATTCTTTTCAGAGGATCGATTGCGCTGGGCCTCTGTTATCTTAAGTGGTGTTGAGAGCCGGGTCCCATGCAAGCAGGCAGCGTGAACCTGGTCAGGCCGGGAACGGAGCAGCCATAAGCGTTTAGTCTGTTGTGCCGTGGAATAACCTGGCTGGAGCCGGCTGGGAAGACAAACTCAGCAAGATTGTTTCGAAGAAAAGTGCACGGCCCTTTTATTGTTAAGGTGATGAGTTACAGGTTTTAGCAAAATGTATTTTTTACATATTCACTCACTACTCACAACTATCCACTATTAACTGATTTATCTATGTCTTACACTGTTTTAGCCAGACGATACCGCTCTGAAACCTTTGATGATGTTGTCGGTCAGCAGGCCGCGGCCCAAACCCTCAAAAACGCCATCGCCGCCGACCGCCTCGCCCACGCCTATCTTTTCACCGGCACCCGCGGGGTCGGCAAGACCAGCATGGCCCGCATCCTCGCCAAGGCCCTAAATTGCCTCGCCTCTGACAAACCCACCCCCAATCCCTGCTGCAAATGCGAAAGCTGCCTCGCCGTAAGTCAGGGCGATGATATCGACGTCATTGAAGTTGACGGTGCCAGTAATAACCGTGTGGATGAGATACGGGAACTCCGACAAAACGCCATCTATCGTCCCGCCCGGGCCCGGTTCAAGGTTTACATCATCGACGAAGTTCACATGCTCACCACCGGTGCCTTTAATGCCCTTCTAAAAACCCTGGAAGAGCCCCCCGAACATGTCAAATTCATCATGGCCACCACCGAACCGAACAAGGTACTGCCCACCATTCTTTCCCGCTGTCAGCGCTTCGATTTCCGAAATATCCAACCTGCAGACATCACCACCCACTTACAAAAAATTCTGACTGACGAAAAAATTGAAGCCGAAGAGGCACTTGTTAGGCGTATCGCTCGCCTGGCCCGCGGCTCCATGCGCGATGCCCTGAGCCTGTTGGATCAGATTCTGAGCATGAGCAGTGAAACACTAACCCTGGCTATGTTGGATGAACTGCTCGGCACCCCTCGCTCCGAAAGCATTATCGAACTGGCCGATGCCGTTGCCCGCGGCAACCTCTCCGATGCCCTGTTGCAAACCGACCAAGTCCTCTCCCAGGGCCTGGCCCTGGATCAACTCTCCCGCGCCCTCCAGGAACATTTTCGCGACCTGATGGTCCTGCGCAACTGTCCCGATCAGGACGATCTGGTGGATATTTCTGAACCTGCCCTCCGAGCCAAAATGCTTGAGCAGGCCCAGCTTTTCGACGATGCCACTCTGGTATATAACATCACTGTAATGGAGGAACTCCACCGGTCCCTTAAATCCGCCGGTTCCGGTCGTCCTTTGTTGGAAGCCGCCATAGTGCGAGTCACCGCCGCCGATCGATTCAGCGATACTAAAACCCTGTTGGAGCAACTTCAGCATCTATCTTTAGAAACTCCCGCTCGGCCGGCCTCTTCCTCTCGCCCAGCTACCTCGCAACCAGCCCCATCGCCTGCTACCCCGCCGCCAAGTCCAGCTAAAAATCCCGCACCACCTAAACCATCCGCTGCGACTGCCCAACCAGTACAAACTGATAAATTCTCTCCTCCTGCAAATATTTCTTTGGATTATTGGCGCCAACACTGGCAGCATTTAATCACCCGGCTCGACATATCTCTGCAGGCATTTATTAAAGTAGCCCAGCCTGCAAACTGGGACCATAATATCCTAACGATTACTTTTGCCTCGAATCAGAGCGGCATGCGCAACTTATTGGCGGATCATCCTGACAAATTGTCGGCAATTGAAAAAGCTCTGGGCTCTCTCATCCAACAGCCGCTTAAAGTGCAACTGGCTCAAGCCGATACATTTGCCACCCCCGGTGCTCCGGGTTTTGCCCCCGCTGCGACTGAACCACCATCGCCACCCGCAACGACAAAAGCATCGCCTCCACCTCCGCCTGTCGCTGACGTGTCTGTCCCTCGTTCCAAATCTCCCCCCGGCGCCCGGCCCAGCCAGGACGAAATTAACGCTGCCCTTAGCGAACCCCACGTTCGTGACATCCAGGAAATTTTGAATGGCAAAGTCCGCCACGTTGAACGACAACCGAAGGAGCAATAAAAAATATTATTTACCAATAGAGATAAAATCATATTTTATCTGATTTATTGACAATAACTCTTACTTAAAGGACTTAGAAAAAAATGGCAGGAATTGGTGATTTGATGGGTATAATGGGCAAGGTTCAGGACATCCAGAAGAATATGCAGCGCATCCAGGAGGAAATGCAACAGAAGAGCTTCTCAGCTTCTAGCGGTGGTGGTATGGTCACCGCAACCGTAAATGGAAAAGGCGAGATCCAAAAAATCAAGCTCGAGCCCCAGGCCGTCAACCCCGATGACGTTGAAATGCTCGAAGATCTTATCACCGCCGCCGTCACTGCCGCCCAGACAAAAGCTCAGGATGAAATGAAACAACAATTTGCCCAGATGGCCGGCTCTTTGAACCTGCCCGGCCTGGAAAACATCGGCAAACTATTCGGCCTGGGATAACCTTTTAATGGGTGACATGCTTTCGCACCGGTTATGTGAAACATAAGCAAAGCGTAAGCCTGGTTGTTCTAGTAAAGTAAAGTAGGATAGGCTGACTACTCTGCGAAGTAGCCTTCGCTACGTAGCACGAGTTAGCCCATGCGGATTCAATGAGCGAACCTCACACCGAAAGTATGAATCGTCTGATGCAGCAATTCGCCAAATTGCCCGGCATCGGCTCGCGCTCGGCCCAGCGGCTGGCATATCACATCCTCACCCAGCCCGCCGACGAGGCCCTCGCTCTGGCCCAGGCCATCCACGACGTCAAAAATAATATCCATTATTGTCAGCGCTGCTTTAATCTCAGTGAACAGGAGCTCTGCGAAATCTGCCGCGATCCCAAACGCAATCACTCCATCATTTGTGTCGTCGAGCAGCCCAAGGATCTTATCCGCCTGGAAGAGACCGGCCTGTGCCCCTGGGTTTATCACATTCTGCTTGGTCACTTGGCTCCCCTGGAAGGCATCACCCCCGAAGACCTTACCATTGACGCCTTGTTAAAGCGCATCCAGTCTGAACAAATTACCGAAGTGGTCATGGCCACCAATCCCAATCTTGACGGCGACGGCACTGCTCTGTATATCAGTTCCTTATTGAGCGACAAGAATATCAAGATCACCCGCCTGGCCCGCGGCCTGCCCAGCGGCTCCAGTATCGAGCATGCCAACAAATCCGTTCTCGGCGATGCCATCACCGGCCGCACCGAAATGACCGATTAAAGAACTTTTTATCAATATTGATTTAACCATAAATACGGGAAATTACATGAAAACAAAGCGATCTCCACTAGACAAATTTCTATTCCCGGTCATTATTATTGCAATTCTATCATCTAATCTATTGGCAGCTTCGGCAGCTCAACCGGTGCCAACGATCAAAACCCCTCCGGTCGAAATACAATCTCTCAATCCTCCCTTCCCCATGCCCTCTTTGCAGCGTCCCCGATTCCCCGATCGAAATTTTGACATTCGTGACTTTGGCGCCCGGGAGGACGGCACCACTTTGAACACTGAAGCTTTTAAAAAAACTATTCTCGCATGTTCTGCTGCCGGTGGCGGCATGGTGATAGTACCCCCCGGCCAATGGCTCACCGGCGCTATCCACCTCAAAAGCAACATCAACCTTCACCTGCAGGAAGGCGCCCAGCTTCACTTCAGTGATAATCCCAGCGACTACCTTCCCGTTGTGTTTACCCGCTGGGCCGGTTTTGAGCTTTATAATTATTCACCCCTCATTTACGCAAGAGACTGTACCAACATAGCCGTCACCGGTCCCGGCCAAATCTTCGGCCACGGCCGTCTTTGGTGGAATTGGAAAAACATTCAAAGCCAAACCGCCCGGCGTATCTACGAAGAACAGGTCTTAAAAAACATCCCTCCCGAAAAGCGTATCTACGGTACACCGGCGGCCGGTCTCAGGCCCCAATTAATCAGCCCCATTAATTGTAAACATGTCTTACTGGAAGGTTTCACCATTGCCACCCCTGGTCCTTTTTGGACTTTCGATCTTATTTACTGCGACAATGTGATTGTCCGCGGCTTGCACATTCATACCACCGGCGGCCCCAATACTGATGGCATCAATATCGACTCATCCCGCAACGTGCTTATCGAGCACTGCTATATCAATGCCGGCGATGACGCCGTTGCCCTCAAATCCGGCATGAATGAAGATGGTCGGCGGGTGGCTCGCCCCTCTGAAAACGTCGTCATCCGCCATATTACCGCCTATAGTTGCCACGGTGGTATCGTCGTGGGTAGTGAAACCTCCGGCGGCATACGCAATATCTTCGCCCATGACTGTGATTTCGTTGGTGCCGACCGAGGCATCCGTCTCAAATCCAACGCTTCCCGCGGCGGTGTCGTTGAGAATCTGCTTTTTCACGATATCAAAATGAAAAACATTAAATACGAAGCCCTCCGCATAAACACCAATTATACCGCCTACATGGCCTCCAAAAACGGCAAAGCTTATCCCGTCTTTCGCAACATCACCTTCAAAAACATAACCTGTGACGGTGCCAAAGATGCCATTTTTATGCAAGGAACCAGCCAAGAGCCTCTGACCAATATTACTCTCACTAATGTTTCTATCAAGGCCGACCACGGCATAAGTTTCGCCTGGGTCACCGACCTTAAACTCCAAAACATTAATGTTACAACTACAACAGGCGAACCGCTGATATCTCGAAATTTTCATGATATTGTTAACATTCCTTAGGAATCAGGAAAACTAAATAGGGAATCATCTATGGAAGGTAACTCAGCTAGTACTGTGAATTACAATATGCGTTTCATTTGGCTGATCTGCCTCGTCGCGGCGATGGGGGGGTTACTTTTCGGTTACGACTGGGTCGTAATCGGCGGAGCCAAACCTTTTTATGAGCCTTTTTTTGGTATCAGCGATGATACACCGTTTTTGCGCGGCTGGGCCCAAAGCAGTGCCTTGGTAGGCTGCCTGATCGGGGCCCTGATCTCGGGCATGCTGACCGATCGTTTTGGTCGGCGTCGTTTATTGATTTTGTCGGGTCTGTTATTCACTATCTCGGCGGTTGGTACCGCCCTGGCGGCTGATTTTAACTTATTTATCGCATATCGTATTTTGGGCGGCTTGGGCATCGGCCTGGCCTCCAATCTGTCCCCGATGTATATCGCCGAGATGGCCCCGGCCAGGATGCGGGGCCGCTTTGTCTCGATCAATCAGCTTACCATCGTGATAGGTATTTTAATCGCCCAACTGGTCAACTGGGGGATTGCCCAGAAAGTACCCACCCCAGATCAGATTCGTCTGTTGTGCGCAACTTCAGAAAACAGCTCGCCCAATTCTGATTCCAAGACAGCCGAACAACTTGCAGATGCCCATTCTGTTGTCGATGCCGAGGCCCTGGCCCAGGTAAAAAGTAAATTCCCCTCGCTCACTTGCTACCAACCCACAACCGAACAACAAAAAGAAGAGAAAACGCTCCAAGACACCCAAATCATGAGTACCTATCTACTGGAAACCTGGAACTCAAAGCGCGGCTGGCGCTGGATGTTCGGTGCCGAGACCATCTGGGCCCTGGCCTTTTTTGTCTTGATGTTTTTCATTCCGGAAAGTCCTCGTTGGCTCATAAAATACAATCGCGACGAAGAGGCAACCAGAATACTCACCCGGGTAGGCGGTGCCGAATATGCAGCCTTTGAGGTAAAAGACATCAAGCAAACCCTCGCCGGCGGGGAAATCGCCCGGGTGAATTTCAAAGATCTTCTGGAACCGAAATTAACCAAGATCGTGCTGCTGGGCGTCTTCCTGGCCATATTTCAGCAATGGTGTGGTATCAACGTCATCTTCAACTACGCCCAGGAAGTATTTGCCGCCGCCGGCTACGGCGTAAGCGCGATTATGTTCAGTATCGTCATTACCGGCATCGTCAATGTGATCTT
>Ga0272441_10010196_pt1 | contig 14286 bp, 11 predicted proteins | sample SSMProp6N_FD_193582 | JGI IMG/M metagenome (GOLD analysis project Ga0272441, IMG submission 193582) | Marine sediment archaeal communities from Little Sippewissett salt marsh, Falmouth, MA, United States - SSM-Prop-6N | ecosystem: Environmental > Aquatic > Marine > Wetlands > Sediment ... | reverse complement strand
GGTGAACCCTGCGGCTGCCTGAGACCTCGAAGAGAAAGAAGATCAGGAAGGGCAGCAGCACGAAGAGAATCCCGTACTTCACCGAGCGCAGGGACTTCATGTACGTATCCACCGGAATCATCAGCTCCACCTTAAAAACCGAATCGAAAAACGCGTAGCTGTCCACCTGGCCACGCAGCCACTTCTGCCCGTAACCGCGGTTCAGCGACAGTACGGTCCACTCGGCGGAGAATCCCTCCTCCCCAACGGTGCGCTCGCTGGGCAGAAAGGCGCCGTCGAAGCTGGGACTGGGCCAGGAGGAGGCGAGCTGCACCCGGGTCTCTCCCCCAAGGGGTACGAAGCCCAAGGAACGTCCACCCTGCAGATGCAGTTCGAAGGAAAAGGTGTGACCGGCTACCGCTTCACCGCCGGTGGAAACGCTTCCAGCGGCAGCGCGATCCTGCCAAAGGGCACTCCGCTCTAGGGGCGCCCGTATCTCTCCGCCGAACAACCCGAGTTCTCCCTGGCTGGCGGAGAAGGGAATAATCCGGGTATCCCACTGAAGGGTCACCCGCTCCTGGAGCCCCCGCATATCCGGAAGCTCCACGACCAGGGCGGCGTCTTCCCAGAATATATCCCGCTCGGCGATCCTCCAGTCGTTGAAATCCGGCTCGCTGAACGTTCCCACAATCTGAAGGTCCGCCGTGTACACGGTAACCTCGAAAATTCCGCGATTTCGTTTATCCGTGTCTACCGTACCGGTTATTTCCAGGGTATCGGGAAGAAAGTAGGCCAATTCGACATACTCCTCGGTTTTCTCATCCTCCACCTCGACCCGCTTCAGATACGGGACAACCACGACCGGACCGGCGATCGTCTGCTCTCCCCCCCACTTTTCGATGACTTCCCCCTCCGCCTCCAGGCGGGTCATATTTCGCTCCTCGATCAGAGCCCGGATCATCTGCAGGGGAATCAGGAACACGAGCAGCAGCACTCCGATCAGAATCATCTTCAACACGGTGCTCCAATTCGTGTTTTCCTGAATCGCGCCTTTTAGCTTCTTCACCTTCGACCTCCTCAAGAAATTAGTTTCTCATCCGAGGCTACCCCGGCAGACCGTTCACTTCCTGTCCTTTGCTGGACATTTCTGTGAACAATTGTGGCAAAATTGTGGCCGCCACAAATGTGGAAGGGCGCCAGCCGCTGTGGTACTATTTGAGTAGATGCAACCTGTGATCGAGCCGCTGGTCGCGCTTGTCGATGATGAGCGCAATATCCGTGAGCTTCTAAGCTACGCCCTGAAACAGGAGGGCTATCGAGTCGCCACGTATGAGAATGGAGCGGAAGCCTGGAACGCTTTTCGCCAAAACCTGCCGGATCTGGTGATTTTGGACATCATCATGCCCCGGATGGACGGATTGGAGCTCTGTCGCAGGATCCGCAAGCTTTCCGAAACACTGCCGCTCATATTCCTGAGCTCCAAAGACGCCGAGTTCGACAGGGTGCTGGGGCTGGAGCTGGGCGCGGATGACTACCTGTGCAAACCTTTCTCAACCCGAGAGCTCCTCACGCGGGTCAAAGTGCTTTTTCGCCGGCAGGCCCTGCTCCGGGGAGAAGGAACAAAGCAAGAGGAAGCAACCCTTCGCTGCGGGTCTCTCGAACTGGACCGATCCCGTCACTGCGTCCACTGGAAGGGACAGAAGGTGGCACTCACGGTTACCGAGTTTCGCATCCTGGAGGCGTTGATCCGACAACCGGGCTACGCGAAAAACCGGGAACAGCTGCTCAAAGATGGGTATCCCTACGACGAATACATGAGCGACCGCAACATCGACGGACATATCAAACGAATCCGGAAAAAAATCGTTCAGCTGGATCCCGAGTTCGATGAAATCGAGACGATCTACGGATTGGGCTATCGCTATCGAGCCGATTCGCAAACATGATCGACAGAATCCTGAGTTTCTTTTCCCGCATCACCGTTCGCCTGCTCGCCTTCAACCTCCTCATCGTCTTCCTGCCGATCGCGGGACTGCTGTATCTGGATACCTACGAGAAACAACTGCTCCGCTCTCTGGAACACGCCCTGGTCCAACAGGGCCGGATCCTGGCCTCGGCCCTCTCCGGTGAGGATCCACTGCAGGCGGAAAGCGCCCGCAGGATCCTGCTCGAATTGGAACAGCGCCACGAGGCGCGCCTGCGGGTGCTGGATCCGGAAGGAAGGCCTCTTGCCGATTCCAGCCAACTGGGACCGCGCTCGGATCAACCGGACTCCGAGCAGCCGCTTGAGGGACAAACGCCTGATGTCCCCCGAACAACGGCGGGAGACAATCCCGAGTCGCTACCCGCCCAACAGCGGCTGCTCTACCGGATCGCCATCTACCCGGTTCAGCTGTACCGGCGCGTATTCCGCCCGCCCCAGCCGCCCCTGGAGTCGGCGGAGTTCTACGTCAGCACGGATATCCTGATGGGGCCCGAAATCCAGGAAGCATTGGCAGGTCGATACGGAGCCGCAACCCGAATCTCCACGGGTGGTCAGCGGTCGGTCACTCTCTACAGTGCCATTCCCGTTAGAAGCGGTGAATCGGTGGTCGGTGCGGTGCTGGTGTCCCAGTCCACCTACCGAATTCTCCGCGACCTGTACGAGCTTCGCCTGGAGATTTTCACTGTATTTCTGGTCTCTCTGGCCGCAGCGGTGACCCTGAGCCTGCTGGCTTCCACGACGATCGCCACTCCGGTGCGGAAGTTGCGCAGACAGGCCCGGGAAATCCTGGATCACCAGGGCCGCCTTCGCGGACAGTTCCGCTTCAACCGCCGCAGAGACGAAATCGGCGATCTATCCCGCTCGCTGGAGGAGATGACCCGCAAGCTGCAGGGGCATCTCGATTTCGTAGAATCTTTTGCCTCGGACATCTCCCATGAGTTCAGAAATCCCCTGGCCTCCATCCGGTCAGCCGCGGAGATGAGCGCCCGAACCGACTCCGGGAAAGATCGCGATCGTTTCCTCTCTTTGATCCAGAAAGAGGTGGAACGCATGCAGCATCTTCTCGGTGCGGTGCGGGAGATCTCCCTGCTGGATGCTCAGTTGGAGGATGAAACCCGGGCTGCGGTGGAGGTTGGACAGATCCTCAGGCAGATTGTGGAAGCTCGGAAGATGCAGGGGGATTCGGCCAACCCGGTGCAGCTGATCGAGCATACCGGCCCCGTGATCGTCACGATGGCTCCGGAAAGGCTGATCCAGGTTCTCGAGAATCTGCTGGAAAACGCTTTGAGCTTTGCCGAAACAGAGGTGCGGATCGAGCTTTCTCGAGTCCGCGGCTACGGGGTTATCAGCTTCGAAGACGACGGGCCGGGAATCCCCGAACAGCATCTGGAGACGATATTCAATCGCTTTTTCAGCTACCGTCCGGATGAAAATTCATCGGGAGGCGGCGACTGCCCCGATCGTCACCTTGGGCTGGGCCTGGCCATCGTCAAAGCCGTTGCAGAGGGGTATGGAGGCAGCGTTCAGGCGGGCAATGGATCCCCCGGGGACGGCCAGTTGAAAGGAGCCCGTATCGTAGTGCGCATCCCCTCCCCCGGAATGTAAGCGCAGTTTCGGTGGCCCCATCCCGGACCGCTTCCTCAGCCCAGCCGCGACACCGAGGTTGATATAATCGCGGAGCTACAAAAAAGTGGTCTTTTTATAAAAATGGACTACCAATAATATATAGAGAGACAAGAAAGGGTTCCAAAGCTCAGGTACAATGGCAGCACTCAACACGGCTCCGGCGATACGGAGCATTTCCAGGCGTGATCCGACCCGTCTCCTCCAAATCGTCGAGGAGATGTATCACATCAAGGATCTGGATACCCTCCTGGAAAAAGTGCTGTTCGAGGCGAGGAAATTCGTCAACGCCGAGGCCGGAACACTCTACCTGGCAGCGGGACGGTACCTGTACTTCAGCTACGTTCAGAATGAAGCCCTGTTCCGGGAGGATCGGCCCAAAGACAAGTACATCTACTCCAACAAGAGGCTCTCCATAGACAAGAACTCCCTGGCCGGCTACGTGGCCACCACCGGCGATGCTCTGCTGGTCGACGACGTGTACGACATCTCCAGCAATGTCTCCTATCATTTCAACCCGGATTTCGACAAAAAGACCTCGTACAAGACCCAGTCGATTCTGGTCGTCCCTCTGGAGACCACGGATCATCTGATCCTCGGGGTACTGCAGCTCATTAACGCCAAGGGCGAAAACGACCTTGTCATTCCCTTTTCCATGCAGGACCGGCTGTACATCACCGAGTTTGCCCGAAACGCCGCCAATGCCATCGAGAAAGCCAAGTTGTCCAGGGAAATGGTGCTGCGCATGGTGGAGCTGGCAGAGCTGCGGGATCCGTATGAAACGAGCCAGCACGCCAAGCGGGTCGGGGCCTACTCGATCGAGCTGTACGAGGCCTGGGCTCTGCGTCACAGGGTCGAGGATCGCAAGATCAAACATATGAAGGAGATCCTCCGCAATGCGGCGATCCTTCACGATGTGGGCAAGGTCGCTTTGAGCGATGTAATTCTCAGGAAACCCGGCGGTCTGGGCAAGGATGAGATCACCCAGATGAAATCCCACACGATCCACGGCGCCCGCCTGTTCAAGTACGTACACTCTCCGTGGGACCGCATGGCCGCAGAGGTCGCTTTGAATCACCACGAACGCTGGGATGGCCGGGGCTATCCGGGAAAGATCGACAACATCTTTGCCAGAGAGATCCGCTTCGGACCCGGAAAACGAGAAAAAGAAATACCCCTGGCCGCTCGAATTGTCGCCCTGGCCGATGTGTACGACGCCCTGATGTCCAAACGATCCTACAAGGACAGCTGGAAAGAGGAACAGGCGATACGTTACATCCGGGTCCAGTCCGGCAGGCAATTCGATCCGGAGCTGGTAGCCCTGTTCCAGAGAAACTACGACACGATTCGGGCAATCCGCAAACGCTACGTATGAGTGCTCCTCTGCCCCGCTTGAGCTCAGCCCCTGTCCGGGATGAGCTCCCCGGATTCCAACAGCTCGCATAACCGGCGGTAGTCCATCTGTTCGGACTCGGCAGCCAGTGCGGAGAACTGAGACTCAGCGCTTGGGGAAAAAAACAACCGGGCTTCCTCCCTGGGACCCGACTCGAGAATGACTAAACGCCTGGCATGAGCGGCCAGCTCGAGATTCCCCTGGTTTCCCGGACCGATGGGAAAGCTGCACAGAATCGTCAGATCCGCCTCTTCCACAATCGGGATGGCCCGATCCAGGTCCTGCTCGGTTATGTGGGAGAAAGCTCCGATAACGATGGAAGGTATCTCGAGGGCCTGCCATAGTTTCTGATCCGCATCGTATTCGTGGGCAATTCCCGCACTGATCCTGTAGCCAAGGCGCACGAGCTCCCGGGTCAGGTTGATCGCGCTTCCGGCTCCTCCAATGATGTGGATCAGGGGCATCGGATAACGACCTGCCTGTGCATGAGGCGCAACATTCACCACAACAGCTCCGGTAGAGCTGTTGCGGGTCACCACGGTTTTTGTCTCATAGACGGGATCGAGCTGCTCGCTGAGCAGAACCTCCTCGGGTTTGCCTTCGATGGCCACTCGGCCCCTGTGCAGGAGAATCAGGCGGCTGCAGTACTGGGAGGCGATATTGAGGTTGTGCACCGCGGCCACCACAGCCTTCTTCTCCCGGGAAAGCTCAAAAGCCATGGAGAAGAACTGATCCTGATGCTTGATATCCAGGTTCGAAGTCGGTTCGTCCAGCAGAAGCAGCTCCGTTTCCTGAACCAGGATCTTGGCAAACAGGACCAGCTGCCGCTCTCCGCCTGAAAGCTCGTTGAAATAACGTTCTTCAAAACCCCTCAATCCCACATAGGCCAAAGCGCGGCGAGCTTTCTCCAGATCCGACTCACTCTCACGCCTGAAACGGCCCAAGAAGGGATAGCGGCCCATCAGCAGGATATCGAGAACCGGATAGGGAAAAACCGTTGTCGTTTCCTGGCTCAGGTAGGAAACCCGTCGAGCCCGCTCCCGGAGTCGTATCTCCTGAAGCCTGCGGCTGCCCAGCAGAATCTCTCCCCCGGTAGGGCCCAGAACCCCGATGAGAAGCCGCAGCAGGGTGGTTTTTCCCGCCCCGTTGGGGCCGACAAGACCGACAAACTCACCCCGCTTCACGGAGATGCTGATCCGGTCGATGATCCGCTTCTCCGCGATGGAAAAAGAAACCTCCCGCGTTTCGATCAGATTCTCAGTCATAACCGAAACCCCTCAGGCCTTTGCGCTGGTAACGGATGATCAGGTAGAGGAAGTAGGGACTTCCCGCAACGGCGGTGATGATTCCCACCCGGATCTCGAAAGGGGAGATTAGAATCCGTCCCAGAAGGTCCGAGGTCAGGAGGAAGACAGCGCCCCCGAGGGCGGACACCGGCAATAAAAGCCGGTGGTCCGGACCAACCAGCATGCGGAACAGATGGGGAATCAGCAACCCGACAAAACCCACCGGACCGCTGATGGAGATCGCCAGTCCGGTAACCACCGCAGTAATGGCCAGGATGATTCGCTTGGTACGCTCCACGTGCATACCGAGGGAATGGGCGCTCTGCTCCCCCAGGGCGAACAGATTCAACTCCCGGGTGAACAGAAACAGCACCGCAACACCCGGAACCAGCAGTGGCAGGGGCAGCAGTACGTGCCTCCACATCCGCCCCTCCAGTCCCCCCATGGTCCAGAAGATGAACTGGCTGACTTCGTACTCCTGGGAAAACAGCAGGATCGCCGATATCAAACCGTTGAACAGCGAGGAGATGGCCAATCCGGCCAGCACGACGAACAGCAGAGAAGTTTTTCCCTTGTAACTGGAGATCAGGTAGATCAGAGAGGCGGCGGTCAGGGCACCGACGATCGCCAACAGGGGCAGGAAAAGCACATGTACCGCGAACAGGCCCGTGGCAACGGCGATAACCGCTCCCAGGCTCGCTCCTGTGGATACTCCCAGGATATCCGGACTGGCCATGGGGTTTCGGAACATTCCCTGCATGGCCACTCCTCCCATGGCCAGAGCCGCACCGACCAACATCGCCGCCACAATCCGGGGCAGGCGAATGTGAAGGATGATGTTCAGCTGCATCATCGGAGGCAGCTCGACGGAGCGAAAACCGATTCCGTGAAGCAGCAACCGGAGAATGGAAAGCGGCGGTACCCGTACCGCTCCGCTGCCTACAGAAAGAACAACAACCAGGAACAGCAGAACGACCAGAAGCAGCACAACCGCGGTTTTTCCTCGTTTCATATCGTGTAGCGAACCATAAACCTTTCAGTCTCCCGTATCGGAAGCTCCCGTCATTCGGAGAAAGCCCGAGGATAGGCAAGCCGAGCCAGATACTCGACGGCGTCGACGATGTACTGGGAGGTCGCTGCTTTCAGTCCTTCCGGAATCTGGTACACCCGTCCCTCCCGCACGGCCGACAATCCCCGCAGGGCGGGATCCTCCAACATCTGTTTGAAGAATGCATCGGCTTCGCCGGGGTCACCGTAGACCCAGCCGGGGAGAATGAGCAAATCCGGATCGAGTTCCAGGATCTTCTCCTTGGACAGGGGAACCTGTCCCCACTCGTCGGAAGCAAACTCTCCCACTGCGTTGATCAAACCCGCCAGCCGGATAACCTCGTCCCAGGAACTGCCCGAGCCTTGAGACGAACCCCAGGTTGCATAGTCCATCACGGTCAGCCGCTGCCCGTCGGGGATCGATGAAACGACCCCTTCGACCGCGGCGAGTCTTCTGTCCATCTGTTCGATCATGGCTTCCGCCTGCTGCCGAGCGTCCACCAGCAGACCAATGGTTCTGATCTTCTCCTGGATTGCGGGAACAGTCAGACCCGTAGCAACAAGGTAGACCGGAACACCCGCATCCCGCAGCTGGGTCACCTTGTCGGCTTCGGTCCAGTTGGCCACGAAAACCAGATCCGGCTGAAGGGAAAGAGTCACCTCTACGTTCACGGTCAGCTTGTTTGGAATGTCGGAGATCTTGTCTACAACATTCGAGACGGTCGGGTCCTCGCTGAAGTTGGTGAGCCCGACAAGGCGCCGATGATCCACCAGGTCAACGAGGATATCGTCGGTAAAGGAAGTGAGAGAAATGATCCTCTCAGGTCTGCTCTGCAGCCTGACGGTCCTGCCCGTGTCATCGGCTAATTCGAGAGGATAGGAAGTGGATGGCGTCTGCTGCCCGGACACCTCGCCGCCCCGTGCCTCCGCGCCCCGTACCTCTGCGCCCCGTGCCTCTGCGCTTTGCTCGACCTGCCCGCCGGCAAATCCCCGCACACACAACAGCAGCATCGCTGTCAAAATCAGCGCACCCGGACACAAAGAGGAATGTTTTCTGTTGAAGTTCACCGAACACCTCCTGCAGGTCTCTCGCGTGCAGGCATAGCCCTGCTATCTTTGGAGCAAGCCCCCAACGTCTCCTGGCTTCCGGATCATCCTCTGCACTCAGGCCTTCCCAGTCTCCCAGTGGCCGTACCGTAGAGCGTTCGTAACCGGTTACAGTGGCGCGTCCGCGACGGATTTTCACCGTCTTCCGCTGAAAGGTTCAACAGCTACCCTAACAGCGCAGCTGCCGGGCTGTCAAGCTGACCGGAACCGTCACTTCAACTGAAGTAGCACCGTCCCGATCCCGGACACTCGAGGAAAGCAGCCTGGGAGGGCACCGCCTGTTTGTTCCTCGGCCACCGAAGCACGGCATTGCCAGGGTCGAGGCTTGGCAACTATACTTCAAAAGCGTACACGGTCAAATAACTAAGGAGGTATACTGTTATGGCCAAGACAAACGCCCTGTGGCTGCTGAAAACCCTCAATCTGGCCGCCTTCCTGGCCACGATTGCGGTAAATGCAATGGCCAATGCCCTGCCGATAAACGGAAGGACAACCGGAGAGCTCTCCGATCTCTATCCCAATCTGTTCGTCCCCGCCGGTCTGACCTTCTCGATCTGGGGGATCATCTACCTTCTCCTGGCTGTTTTCTCGATCTACCAGATCGCTGCACCGATTCGAATCAGCGCCGAGTTCTTACAGAGAATCGGTCCACTGTTTATTGTCGCCTCCGCGGCCAACATCGGTTGGATCTATCTGTGGCACTACCAGCGGGTCTCCGCCTCCCTGTTGCTGATGCTGGTCCTCCTGGTAAGCCTGCTTGGCATCTATCTGCGCCTGGGCATCGGAGTTGGTGCGGCCTCCTGGAGACAGAGGCTCCTGGTCCAGCTTCCCTTCAGCGTGTATCTGGGCTGGATCACCGTGGCTACCGTCGCCAACGTCACCGCCGTGCTCGTCCATGTCGGCTGGAATCGCTTCGGAGCCTCCCAGGAACTGTGGACGGTTGTGGTATTGATCGTAGCGGCCCTGATCACCTTGGCCGTGCTTTTCACCCGCAACGATCTGTTTTATGCCCTGGTGATCCTGTGGGCCTTTCTGGGAATCCTGATCAAGCGACTGGCCGTGGATTCACCCCCAAGTCGCGCCATCATCATAACCCTGGCGGTAAGCATGGCGGTGATCGGTGTGCTGCTGCTGCTGCGCATACCCCGGTGGCTCCGCACCTGAAGCCCCGGGCGTCCGTAGGGATCACCGCCTGCCGGGTTCCCTATCCCCTGTAGCTCCAGCTCTGCGGCACCCGTACCTGGGTCACTTCGGCCTGGGGCTTTAGCTCTGCGGCAGCTCGGCCGGCCGCACTTCAACCGCTACCGAATGAGTCCGGGAACTCAGGCTGGGTTCCGTGGGAACGGTGGAGGTGAGGATATTCGCCGCACCCGCTGTATCGACACCATCCCGGCCGATCCTGGGCCACATTCCTGCCATCAGACACACGACCCCGGGCATGACATCCTCTGTGATACGGACCGGGATCCGCATCTTTCCCTCGGGGCTCTCCACCTCCACTCGCCCACCCCCTTCGATTCTTCTGACCTTCGCATCCTCGGGATTCATCCACAGAGCCTGCTCCTCCCGCCGCACGAACCAGGGATCGTTGGCGTATTGGGAGTTGATCCGGTAGCGAGCGTGGGGGGTGATCAAGTACAGCGGATACTCCGGGGTGGGTTGAAAACCCCGCCAGGTGGGAATATCCGGAAATCCGAGCCCGGCGTATCGTTGTGAAGCGATCTCGATCTTTCCCGAAGGTGTGTCCAGTGGGTGGGATTCGGGATCGGAAACGAAATCGGATAAGCCACAGCGCTCCTGTTCTTCGCCGATATAGATTCCGGTGCGGCGAAAATCCTCGACATCCTCGATCTCCGAGCTCTCGAGGAAATGCTCGAGCCACTGGTCTGCGCTCCTGCCTTGAGAATACTGCCCGCCGAAGCCGAGCCTGTCCGCCAGAACGCAGAAGATATCGTAGTCGTTTCTCGCCTGTCCTACCGGGTCGATAACCCGGTGGGAGTACAGAAGATGATTGGTTTCGGGAAAAACGACATCGGCCCGTTCTAGATAAGTGGTCGCCGGCAGGACAACGTCGCAGTAGCTGGCCGTGGGCGTGAGAAAGTAGTCATGGCAGACCGAAAGCTCTACCCGCTGGAAGGCCCGGATGCTCTTGCGCAGGTCACTTCCCATGGTAAGGTAGTTGCCACCCACGTTGTAGACGGCCTTGATCTCCCCCGGATACCCCCCCGCCACCCCTTCAAGGATGGCGTCGGGCCAGCTGTTCACCGGTACCTCGGGAGGTTTTGGCGCAGAAGGTACGGGAAGTTTGCCGCAGCGCGGTCCCGGCAGCCGGTTCCAGATGTTCGCGCCGGACGATCCGCCGGGAACCCCTATGTTACCGGTTGCCGTCTGCAGCGCCGCGGCCATCCTGATCGCCTCCTCCCCGGCGACCGTCCTCTGGATGGACAATCCCGGGATGAGAGCCGCGGGTTTGCTCTTTCCGTACTGTCGGGCCAGCTCCGCTATCGTCTTCCTCGGGGTTGCACAAATCGCTTCGGCCCAGGACGGGGTCTTGGGCTGTCCGTCATCCAGGCCAAGGACATACCGCTCCAGAACTTCGAATCCGGCACTGGTTCTGCGGACAAAGGACCTGTCCACCAGATCTTCCAACAGCAGCACGTACAGTACAGCCGCCATCAGGACGGTGTCTGTGCCGGGACGTACGGGAATCCAGCGGTCGGAGAGTCTTTGAACGGTCCGTGATCGCCGGGGATCGATAACGATTACCGGAACGCCCCTTCTCCTCTGCTCGCGGACCCGGCTGACCAACTCGCAGCCGAAACGGGTGTCGGCCACATTGGCGCCCCACAACAGAATGAGCCTGGAGTGCTGCAAAGTGGCCGCATCGATTCCCGAACGATTGACCGACCCGGGACCGAACAGATACGGGGTGACAAAACTCTCGGCACCGGAACTGTAGCTCCCGGTGGTTTCCGTATAGCCCCCGAACAGGCTGAAGAATCGCCGCGTCACCAGCTCCGTGTTGTGCACCGCTCCCCGACAGGAACCCGAGCCACCCAGTCTCAGCACCGATTCCGCCCCCCAGATATCCCGTACCCGTCGCAGCCCGTCGCCGACCACCCCCAGAGCTTCACTCCAGCTGACTTCACGGAACCGCCCGGTACCCCGGGGACCGCTGCGAACCAAGGGGGATTTCAACCGCTGTGCATGGTACACGGCCCGGTTCATCTGGTAGCCCCGAACACAACCTCTCATGTGCGCCGGACGTATGGGGTTGTCTCGGATTCGAAGCAGCCGGCCTTCCGCGGTTTCGGCAATCAGGGGGCAACCGGCACCGCAGTCCTTGTTACAGGAAACGGGCAAACGAAGGCAATCCTTCACGCCGCGGTTCCGCTACACGAGGATATCGAAAGCCATGAGCAGCCACATCCCCACACCGATACCCACACCGAGCAGATAGCCGGCCAGCACGTCGTACAGGTAGTGCACACCCAGAATGATACGGGACAGTCCGACCAAAAGGGACCAAAGTAGCAAGGCCACACCGATCAAGGGGTAGCGGCCCGCAAATACGACGATCGTCATCGTGATGGTTCTGGAGGCATGACCGGAGGGAAAGGAATGGGGATCGGTTTTTCTATAGAATGCTCCCCACTGCCCAACGGGCCTGCGCCTGCGAACCGAAAACTTTACGACGGAGGTCGCCACAACGGAAACGGCAAAACCAAGGGCAATGGGAAGCACGAAACTCTGTCTTGCAAAACCGTGCAACCACCAGAGGGCAAACAGACAGGGGACAACCACTACTGAGTCGGCGGAATGGGCAACTACGGCCAGAATCCCCCGGGCCCAGGAACTCCTGGCTAACTCCTGTAAGCGGAGACTGACGTTGTTGTCGAAGCGTTTGAAGGATCGCAGACTCACGGGTTAGATTTTATACAATCCTCAGCGGCTTAATCTTTGAGAGACATGGGGTTGCAAAGGTTGTCTTCACAGTCGGCAACCCTTCCGCAGTTGAAGCAGATGTACTGCGGGTTCCGGGTCAGTTCCTTGATTTTATCAATTTGGTCATTGCTGGCCAGAACACACAGATGTCCCTTGTGATCGCCTTTACACTCGCCTTTTTTCATTTCGGTTCCTACTATTTCGTTTTCCGACGGGAATTTCAACCCCCGGTTGGCGGGAATCCGAGCATCAAGCCGGTACAGCGCCGGCAAGCATCCCCAAACCCGTAAATGATCCCACGAGAAAGCAAATCAGGTACAGGAAAAACAGACCGACTGCCTTTCCTCTTTTCAGAGGCTGTGTTGAATAGCGCTCCCAGGTTTCATTTGCTATATCGGCTATCTGTTTGCTGCTGCCCACATTTGGGTAAAATGACACGACTTCGCCGATTACCTTGCGCTGTATTTGGCTTGGAGCCTCCGCCAGCGGCACAGAGACCGGGTTGTCCAGTTCATCCTTCAGTTTGTCCGCGATCTTGCTCTTTTTTACAGACGAAGGAATGGAGATCAAGGTCATCAATCCTATCACAGGCAGAAACCAGGCCTTTAAGGCAATGCCCAGGGCGATCAGGGCCCCCCCGGCCAGGATCTTATATACAGTTTCAGCGACCCTGCTCCTGTAGAACAGGATATGGTACAGAAAAGCCCCGCCGTCCAACGGGAAAAACGGTAGGAGGTTGAAAGCGTTGAGGATGAAAAAGGTGACGGCCAGGTTGTGCAGGAACTCGCTGCCGGTTCTGGCGGCAATTATCGCGATGGGAATACCGATCACGATTCCGGGAATCGGACCGGCCAGGGAGATCAGCGCTTTTCGCCCCGCCGAAACCGTGTACCCGCTCCCGGACATCACGGCTCCTCCCAGAGGAATGAAGAAAATGGTTACATTTGTGTAGCCCAAGGTCTTCATTGCGTAGTAGTGCCCCAGCTCATGTATACCCAGGACGATCAGTAGAAAAATGATGCTCAGAGCACCGTAGGTGAGCATACCGATACTGAAGAACAAACCCAAGGTTAGCAGAAGGATGAGGATGTTCGTGTACCAGGGTTTTTTGCGCGTGCGCAGCTGATCGATGGCGGCGGATTCCAATCCGCTGAGGGGCTGTTGTGAGCTGTCCGGCCGCTCCTGAATTGTGCCTTCTTCTCCAGCTGGTCCGTCGATCTCGCTCACCTCCATCTCTGTAATGGCAGCAAAGATCCTCGGGTGATCTGAGTCGTATCATAGCACAGATATGCTGCGCCTCACAGCTCCTTCTCCGGGTATCTGCCGGTTTCCGCATCGCCGCCAAAACCTTACTCCCGCCTGCGGAGCTGCCCGACCACACATAGAGAGATCGTGGATCGATGCGGCTCAATAACCTGCGCGCAGGATCAGTCCCCGGTACTCATCGACAAAGCCGTACTTCAGGAAAGCCCCCTTGTACGGACTCTGCCGGGCTTCCGCTCCATTGATCCGTTCCACCCGAATCGTCTTCCTGGGCGCTACATCCCGGCCGAGGAGATCCGAAAATACCCTCAGATACTCGAGAAGCGAGGAATCCTCAGGAGGGACCCGGAGCTCCACTTCCGCTCCCCTCCGCTTGGATACCAGAACCAGCCTGCTTCCATGGTAGACGAGGTGATTGGATGCCAGGCGCGGAGGAAGCCCGTCAATGGGCAGTCCCAATCCGCAGACAGATGCCGGATCGGCGGCGCTGATCCAGTAGATCTCCTCCTCCGGCAATCCTTCTCGAAGCAGGCGAAAGCCCCGGTGGCTGATGAACTGCAGTCCGGGAACGCCCTCGAAGAAATAACCGCTGAGGATCTCTCCGGACAGCTCCATGATGCGAAGCGTGCGGAATATCCTTGACCATTGCAGGGGCTCTA
>Ga0272441_10010194_pt1 | contig 14287 bp, 11 predicted proteins | sample SSMProp6N_FD_193582 | JGI IMG/M metagenome (GOLD analysis project Ga0272441, IMG submission 193582) | Marine sediment archaeal communities from Little Sippewissett salt marsh, Falmouth, MA, United States - SSM-Prop-6N | ecosystem: Environmental > Aquatic > Marine > Wetlands > Sediment ... | reverse complement strand
GGCCGACAGTCTGCGAAGCCCCGTCCGCTACGCTCCCGGGGCTTCGCAGACTGTGCCCAAGGTGGAAACCATGTCCCCGGTCTAAAGTGGAAACCATGTGCCCGGTCGTACAACTGCCGGGTCGGACCGGGCGTCTGCGGTCGCCCCAGGGGCGGCTCCGGCGAGGCGGGGCGCGTGTTCTTGGAAAGGGACGAGCGATGCTTATCGAGAGACGGAAGCCCAGGGCGGCGAACATCGGCATCTTCGCGGTCGGACACGACACCTACTGGGACCAGTTCGACGGCCTCTTGGACCAGTTGATGGCCTATCACGCGACGTTCAGGAAAAAGGTCGAGGCCAACGGCGTCACGGTCCACGACTTCGGCATGATCGACAACGCCGAGAGCGCCTACGCCAAGCTCCGCGAGATCAAGAGCACCCCTCTCGACCTGGTGTTCTGCAACATGGTCACCTACGCCACGAGCTGCACGTGGGGGATCATTCACCGCGAATTGAGCACTCCCATCGTCCTGGCGGTGCTCCAGCCGCTGAAGGCGCTCGACTACTCGAAGGCGTCGATCTACATGCAGCTCTGCAACGACAACATCTGCTCGGTGCCGGAGTTCACCGGCGTGTCGATCCGCATGGGCAAGAAGCCGCCCGAGATCATCCTCGGCACGCTCGAGGGCGACGCCGAGGCCGACGCCGAGCTGGCCGAGTGGTGCGACATCGCCAAGGTCCTGCACGACGTCCGCGGTGCCCGCATCGGGGCCATGGGCCACGTCCTGGAGAACATGCTGGACATGCAGGCCGACCAGTCGGCGTTCACCGCCCACTTCGGCCTGCACGTCGTCCAGACCGAGGCCGACGACCTCCTGCGGCATCACCGCGACGTCACGGATAAGGAAATCCGGGCCAAGCGGGCCGAGATCGATCACCTGTTCGACTATCCTGATCCGGTTTCCGACCCGGTGACGATCAAGGCCACGGACGAGGATTTGAACACGGCGGCCCGCGTCGGCGTGGCCCTCGACCGGTTTATCGACGAGTACCGGCTCGACGGCCTGGCCTACTACTACGAGGCCGAGCCCGGCAGCGAGCTGCGCAAGATCGTCACTAACCTCATTGTCGGAAACAGCCTGATCACCTCCGCGGGATTCCCCATGTGCGGCGAGTTCGACCTGAAGACCTGCGTGGCGATGCTCATCTCGGACCGGCTCGACATCGGCGGCAGCTTCGCCGAGTTTCACCCGGTCGACTTCAGCGAGGGCTTCGTCCTCGTGGGCCACGACGGCCCGCACCACATCAACGTCGCCGAGGGCAAGCCCGTTCTGCGGAGCCTCAAGGTCTATCACGGCAAGCCCGGTTCGGGCGCGAGCGTCGAGTTCAAGCTGAAGGAGGGGCCCATCAGCATGCTCGGCCTGACCTCCACCTACGAAGGCAAGTTCAAGTTTGTCATCGCCGAGGGCCAGTCCGAGCGCGGGCCCATTCCACCGACCGGCAACACGAACACGCGCGGCTTCTTCAAGCCCGACGTCCGCACGTTCCTGAGGGCCTGGGTTCGCGAGGGGCCGACGCATCACTACGCCCTCGGCATCGGGCACCGCGCACGGGCCCTGACGCGCGTCGCCGACTGTCTCGGCATCGAGTCGGTCGTCGTCACGCCGCGGAGCTGACCGGCCCGGCGCCGGCGAGGCAGCCCGTGCGGTGGGCCGAAGGCGCGGCCGTCGCTGCGCGATTGCTGGGCGGTCGTCCTCGACGAAGGCTCCACGGCGCCAAAGGGGTTTGAACTCCCCCCGGAACCCGCTAGAATGTCGCGAAGCCGCCTGTGTCCCCGTGCGTTGTTGGAGTGAGCTGCCCGGCCCATGTCAGCGGCGCGGGAACCATCTGGTGTCGAGCGCCGCAATGGTCGGCGCGGAGGAGTGCCATGCAGTTCTACATCGCGCTGGAAGCCGGCGGAAAGGTCTACGGGCCGTATGACGAGGCCGCCGTCCGCAAGATCATCTCCGCGGGCCGCGTCAGGGCCGACTCCTACCTCTCTGAGGACGGCGGGACGTGGATTCGCCTGGGCGAGTCGCGCCACTTCGCGGCGCTGTTTGCGGGCCAGGCGTCCGCGGCGCCGGGGCAGGGCGGCGGACCCGCGGCGGCCGCGCCTGTGGACGAAATGGCCGACCTGGCTGCCGCCGTGTCGGCCGAGCGCTCCGGCGGTGCCGCTGGGGCGGCATACGGACACGCGGGCGGAGCCCATGCTGTGGGCCACCCGCCTTACAAAGGGCGCAGCCGCAGCGGCCTGGCCATCGGCGGATTCGTCTGCTCGCTGATCGGCCTGTTCACCTGCCCGTTCCTGCTGTGCCTGATCGGCCTGATCCTCTCGGCGTCGGCCTTGTCGGCCATGAGGCGCAGCCGCAACTACGCGGGCAAGGGGTTGGCCATTGCCGGCGTCGTGCTGGGCATCCTCGGCCTGCTCGTGGCCCTGGGTGCTGTCCTGTTCTACTTTGCGGCATCCGGTGGGTCACACGGTTGAGGCGGCCCGTAGGACGCGGGCCGGTGGCCGGCTCCGACACGATGCACCCGGCAACGGGGCCGGATGAGAGAGCATCCCTGTCGTGCGGCAGACCTCCGTCGCGGGGGTGGCATGGCGACACCGTAGGGGTCGCCATGATTCAGCGAGGGCCCTCATGGCGACCCGCCGGCCTGCCCTGAGATTGTCGAAGGGAGGCGTGTCGCCATGCCACCTACCCCGTGGCGGTGGGTGAGCAGGCAGTGGAGTTACAGAAAGGACGGATCATGGCGAAGAAGCTTTCGGGGCTCGACCGGGCGACCAAGGCGCCCACGCAGCGGCAGATCGAGTCGGCGTACCGCGCGGCCAAGGAGCGGTTCGCGGCCCTGGGCGTGAACACCGACCGGGCCGTCCGCGACGCCCTGGCGGTGTCCATCAGCGTCCAGTGCTGGCAGGCCGACGACGTCCGCGGCCTCGAGGTGCACGAAAGCGCCCTCGACGGCGGAGGCATTCAGGCCACCGGCAATTACCCCGGCGCGGCTCGCACGGGCGACGAGATCCGGCAGGACTTCGACCTGGCGCTCGGGCTCCTGCCCGGCGCGTGGAAGTTCAACCTCCACGCCATGTACGCCGAGACCGGCGGCCGGGCGGTGGACCGCAATGAACTTCAGCCGCGACACTTCTCGCGCTGGGTCGATTGGGCCGCCGGGCGCAAGATCGGCCTCGACTTCAACCCGACGTGCTTCGCCCACCCGATGGTCAAGGCGGGGCTGACGCTCTCGAGCGAGGACGCGGGCGTCCGCCGCTTCTGGATCGAGCACTGCATCGCCTGCCGCAAGATCGGCCGCGCGATGGCCCGAAGGCTCGGCCGGCCCTGCATCACCAACATCTGGCTTCCCGACGGCCGCAAGGACGTCACGGCCGACCGCTGGGGCCCGCGAGAGCGGCTCATCGCGGCGCTCGACAAGGTGCTCGAACGCAAGATGGCCCCGAACGTCGACGCCGTCGAGAGCAAGCTCTTCGGCATCGGCCTGGAGGACTACACCGTCGGGTCGCACGAGTTCTACCTCCTCTACGCGCAGTCGCGCGGCGTGGTGCTCTGCTGCGACATGGGCCACTTCCACCTCACGGAGGGCGTGGCCGACAAGCTCTCGGCGACGCTCCTCTTTCTGCCCAGGATGCTCATCCACGTGAGCCGCCCCGTGCGGTGGGACAGCGACCACGTGGTGCGCCTGAACGACGACCTGAAGGCCCTCTGCGACGAGGCGGTGCGCGGCAAGGCCGTGGACCGCATTTACTGGGCGCTGGACTTTTTCGACGCGAGCATCAACCGCGTCGCCGCGTGGGTCATCGGCTCCCGCACGCTGCGCAAGGGCCTGCTGCGGGCGATGCTCGAGCCCGCGAACCTCGCGCGGCGGGCCGAGTACGCCGACCAGGGCGCTGCGAAGCTCGCCCTGGCGGAGTACCGCGAGGAGCTGCCCTTCGGCGCCGTGTGGGACTATCTGTGCCTCAGGGCCGGCGCGCCCGCGGGCCTCGCCTGGCTCCGCGAGGTCGAGACGTACGAGAACACGGTCCTCGCCGAGCGCTGTTGAGCAAGGGATTGCGCGGGTGCCATGGCTGCTCCGCAGCCATGCGTGTTTAGCCTGTGCCAGAAACACCCCTCCCCCTTGAGGGGGAGGTGCCGCCTTCAGGCGGCGGTGAGGGTGACACGCTGGCGCTCACCCTCACCCGGCCCCGCGGGCCACCCTCTCCCTCGAAGGGAGAGGGGTCAGGGACGCACCGTGCCGCAGGCTAAACACGTACCCGCAGCCATGCGGTTAGCCCGAAAGGCCATGCCTGCGGGGCAGGCATGGCACCCGGCCGTGACAGGAGAACAGGGTGATGACACATCGACGGATGCTTCTCTGTGCGATTCTGTGTGCGGTGGTCCTGGCGGCCGCGGGGCCGGCGGGGCAGCGCAGCGACATGCAGTTGCCCGACATCGGCCCGCCCGTGCCGTGGACCGCCAAGCCGCTCAACAACGAGGACGGCACGTTCCACTTCGCCATCATCTCCGACCTGACGGGCAGCGAGCGGCCCGGCGTCTTCCAGAAGGCCGTCGAGAAGCTCAACCTGCTCCAGCCGGAGTTCGTGATGAGTATCGGCGACCTGATCCAGGGCTACTCCCAGGACGAGCGCGTGCTGGCCGCCCAGTGGAAATCGTTCGACCGGAGGCTTGCCGGGCTCCAGATGCGATTCTTCCACGTGCCGGGCAACCACGACATCGGCGGCCCGTCGCCGGCGGTCGCCGAGAAGGTGTGGGCGGCGAAGCTCGGCCCGTCCTACTACCACTTCGTCTATCGCAACGTGCTGCTGCTGTGCCTCAACAGCGAGCAGCTCATCGGTCCCAAGGCCGCCGGGGCCGAGGCCGACAAGCAGGTGGCCTACGTCAGGAAGGCCCTCGAGGACAACCGGGACGCCCGCTGGACGTTCGTCTTCCTGCACCGTCCGCTCTGGGTGCTCTCCGAGGGGCGGTGGCCCGACATCGAGAAGCTGCTCGCCGAGCGCAAGCACACCGTGTTCTGCGGGCACATTCACCGCTACACGAAATACTCCAAGCATGGGCAGAGCTACATCACCCTGGCCACGACCGGCGGCGGCATGGGCTCGGGCGTCCTGAAGGAAGGGCGGTTCGACCACGTCGCCTGGGTCACGGTGAAGGACTCCGGGCCGGTCATCGCCAACGTGCTGCTCGACGGCGTACTCGACGAGAACGTCGTCACCGAGCAGACGATCCGCGACCGGCTCAAGGAGACGCCTCTGAGGGACCTCGTGCCATGAGGCTTCGCAGGCGCCATCTTCCCGGCACCGGTCTGGAGCTGTCGGCCATCTGCCTGGGGACGGTGCCCGTGGGCGGCATCGTGTCCGAGGACGACAGCTTCCGCCTGATGGACGCATACGCCGAGGCCGGCGGCAACTTCCTCGACACCGCCGAGATCTACTCCAACTGGATCGACGGCGTCGAGCCGTCGCTGGCCGAGACGCGGATCGGCCGATGGCTCCGCACGCGCGGCGTCCGGCGCGAAACGGTCGTCGCCACCAAGGGCGGCCACCCGCGCTGGGAGTCGCTCGACCGCATGCGGCTCTCCCGTGACGACATTCGCGCGGACCTCGCCGGCAGCCTCGACCGGCTCGGCCTCGATTGCATCCCGCTCTACTACGTTCACCGCGACGATCCCGCGCGGCCCGTTGCCGACATCATGGACACGCTGGCCGAGGTCGTCAGCGAGGGGCTCGTCCGCTGGATCGGCTGCTCGAACTGGCAGGCCGACCGAATCGAGGCGGCGCAGGAGTACGCCGGCCGAAACAATCTCCCGGCGTTCGTCATCGACCAGATGCGGTGGAGCCTCGGGCGCGTGAGCGCCGACAGCCAGCGGATTCCCGGCCTCGTGGCGATGGACGACCGCCTGCACGCGTATCACGCCGAGACGCAGATGGCGGCCGCGGCCTACTCGTCGCAGGCCCAGGGCTTCTTCTCGGGCGCCTATGGCCGCGGCGCCGAGCGCCCCGCCGCCCGCAACGGGGAGAAGGTCATGGCCTACTACGGCAGCGAGGAGAACTTCCGGCGGCTGGACCGCGTGCTCCTGATGGCCGAGCGTCTGGGCCGACCGCCGACGCACGTCGCGCTGGGGTACCTCCTGGGCCAGCCGTTCCCGGTGTGGCCCATCATCGGCCCGAGCACGGTCGAGCATCTGAACGAATCCCTGGCGGCCAACGACCTGGCATTCTGTCCCGAAGAGCTTCTGTGGCTCGAAACGGGTGAGAGAGCCTGAGAGAATGGAAAGGTGAGACGCGATGCCCACGAAGAAGCGGACGTTTAGACTCAGAGACCTCTATGCTCACAGGACCCTGAGCAGCCCGACGGCGACGCCCGACGGCCGTATGGTGGCATTCGCCGCGAGCCAACCCGACGTCAAGGCCAACAAGAACGTGACCGAAATCTGGGCCTGGTCGGAGGGGCGCGGCACGTGGCAGGTGACCTTCGGCGGCAGCGCGGGGTCGCCGTGCTTCTCGCCGAACGGCCGGCGCCTGGCGTTCCTGTCGGACCGCGGCGGCAAGAAGCAGCAGGTCGTCGTCATGGACCTCTGCCTCTCCGAGGGCCGCAAGGTGACCGACTTCGACGAGGGCGTCGTCTCGCTGCGGTGGAGCCCGGACGGACGGCGGCTGGCCGTCATCGCCAAGGCCGACAAGACGCCCGAGGAGAAGAAGCGCGACGAGCGGAAGGAAGACTGGTGGACCGTCGACGCCGACGAGCGCCGCCGCGCGCTCTGGATCGTCCGCGCCGACGGCGGCGGCAAGCCGCGCCGCGTGTCGCTGCCGGCCGAGCACCTCAGCAACGTCGCGTGGACGCCCGACGGCCGGCGGCTCGTCTACATCGCGTGCCCCGTCGCGTCGATCAACTCGCAGTGGTTCGAGTCGGAGCTGAAGACCGTCGGCGCGACCGGCCGCGGCCGGCGCACCGTCTGCCCCGTGCGCGGGCACATGGTCGAGACCCGCATGACCGTGGCCCCAGACGGCAGGCGGCTCCTGCTGTGCCAGCCGTTCGGCGAACGCGACCAGTGGCACGACACCGGCAAGATCATCGACCTGCGGACGGGCCGCGCGCGGCCGGTCGCGCCGGGGTGCCCGCACCGGCAGATGAACCTCCAGTGGCTGCCCGACGGCCGCGTCTGCTTCGAAAGCGACGTCGGCACCAGCTTCAAGCTCTTCGTGACCCGGCCCGGCGGCAAGCCGCGCATGCTCCCGACCGGCGACGGCGCCGCCGCCTATGCCGTCCCCGCAGCCAAGGCCGACCGGCTGTTCTACCTCTACTCCGAACCGGGCCAGCCCGACGAGATCTGCATGATTCCCCTGGACGGTTCCGCAGAGCCGGTCCAGGTGACCGACGTCAACCGGTCGATGGGCCGCGTGCGGCTGGCCGCGTGCGAGACCGTCCGCTGGAAGACCAAAGACGGCCTCGAGATTGAGGGGCTTCTCTACCTGCCCACCAAGCCGGGCGCGAGGAAACCGTACCCGCTGATGGTCCTGCCGCACGGCGGGCCGTACGGCTCGTCGGTCGCCAGCTACACGGGCTCGGCGGTGCCGAACCTCTACTGCGCCGCCGGGTACGCCTGCCTGCTGCCGAACTTCCGCGGGAGCACGGGGCGCGGGCGGCTCTTTACCCGCAAGATCGTCCGCGACTGGGGCGACGGGCCGTTCGGCGACATCATGGCCGGCGTCGACGCCCTCATCCGGCGCGGCGTCGGCGACGGCAAGCGCATGGCCGTCGTCGGCGGCAGCTACGGCGGCTACATGACCGCCTGGGCCGTCGGCCACACGCGGCGCTTCCGCGCGGCCGTCGCCGTCGCCGCCGTCATCAACAACCTCAGCATGTGGGGCACCACCGACATCCCGGGCTTCCAGCTCTTCTCCAGCGGCGGCCCCGGGCCGAGCTTCACCGACAAGTACTGGCGCGACCAGTCGCCGCTCTACCACGCCGACAAGGTCCGCACGCCCACGCTGGTCATTACCGGCGAGGTCGACGCCCGCGTGCCGCCCAGCCAGTCGCACGAGTTCTACCGGGCGCTGAAGCACCGGGGCGTCGAGACGCGGCTCATCCTCTACCCGCGCGAGCCGCACGGCGTGAGCGAGCCGCGCCACCGCCTGGCCTACTTCAAGCAGATTCTCGACTGGGTCAACCCCCGCACGCTGGGGTGATGCGCCGCGGGCGCGTGGTGAGAGGCCGCCCGACAATGGCGTGAGCAGTTGAGCCCTCGCAGAGGGCGCGTGATAGGTAGCCACGGGCGCGAGCCCGTGGCCAGCTGGCCCCATGAGGGCAGAGCCCCCGGAGGGGGCGACTGTAACGCGTGGCGCCCCGAAGGCTTCAATCGCCCCTGCCGGGGGCTCGGCGCATGGGGGTTGCTCGGTACCACGGGCTCGCGCCCGTGGCTACGAATCAATCGCCCCTGGCGGGGCTTTGCCACCCTGCACGGCGTAGTGGGACGAAACCATGAGCAAGCGCGACAGCTTTCTGGTTGGGACAATAGTGCTTGCTGCGATCTTGGTCGGCATCCAAGCGTACCTGTTGTCGGGATTCATAGATAGCGGCACATGGATACGTTGCGCGGGGATGGCGATCGTTGCCGGCTCGCTGTTGCTGGCGGCTCTTGTGGAAGTTGCCGTTTCGGTCGGCAGGCGGAAGAGACACCCGGAAAGTCCGATTCAGGGGATCAGGTGCGCCATAGTCTACCTGCTGGCGACTGCGGTCATGCGCGCTATGCCATCGGGCTATTGGCGCTACCACTTCTGGCGGCTGAGGCCCAGGTTTGAGGAGGTCATCGCACGCATCGAATCCGGGGAACTGAAGCCCATCGGCGAGGGAGAATACACTGGTGGGGTAACCGAAGCGTATCTGTCCCCAGGGGTGTTGGCGCTGTCACCCAAACTGGCTGACGCCAGTGCCGGGGGCCGCGTTCTTGTCAGCCGAATGGATGACGGCAGCCTGCATGTGGCGTTTCGTCTCCTCCTGGATCGGGAGCCCGAGTTCGAAGGCTTCCTTTACACGAGTACACCGCTCCCGCCGGGCTCCTGGAGCCCCGACGACTGCGACGACATCGAGGTCGGCCCCTGTTCCGTGGACATTGAAGAAGAGGTAGCCCCGAACTGGTACCGTGTGGAATGCTACTGATAGGGGAAAGTGGCATTCCTGTTTTCACTTGCTCTGAGGCGCAACAAAACACGGCGGCACACGACGGCCGCCGTGGCACCCAGGCCCGTGTCACGTTGCAGCATTGCAGTTCCGCTGGGCACTATTCGGCAGCCGCGGGGGGCCTGACGACCACCTCGCCGCGGTCGGGGACGGCTTTGATCAGGGCGAACCGGCCGCCGGTGTGCTCGACGACCGTTGCCTCGGCGGGCTTGCCGCCCTGGGTGGCGGCCGCGCCGGTCCAGCCGTCCGGCAGGCGAACCTTCACCGTGAGCGGGTAGGCGAAGAGGGAGTCGTCCATGTCGTCGGAGAGCGTGAAGGCGATGTGCTTGTCGTCGGAGGCCGTGACGGCGAGCTTCGCCGTGTCTCGCTCCATGCCGTAGCAGGCCACGTCGCGAAACAGGTCGACCCAGATCTGGTCCTTCTTCGAGGCCAGGTGGGCCAGGTCCTCGGCAGCGCGGGCCTGGGTCGCGTCTTTCTCTTCCTTTGTGTGGCCGGCCCGCACGTAATGGTAGACCGGCGTCAGCCAGCTGCGGCGGTGGGCCGGGCGGTTGAGCCATTTGACCGACGCGTGCTCGCCCGTCAGAAGCATGTCGACCGTATCGGGACGGATGGCCGCCGACCCGGTCCGCATGTAGTTGATACGGTTGGCGCCGTTCGGCACGCCGTACACTCCGCGGCAGGCGATATAGTACCTGGCGGCGATGTCGTCCTTGCCGCTGCCGTAGGGGTAGGCCATGCAGACGGCCTGCGTGCCCGGCACGTTCTCCTCGATGGCCTTCTTCGAGTCGCGGTACTGGGCCTCCACTTCCTCGTCGGGCCGCTTGGCGTCGTCGCTGTGGTGCGAGACGGTGTGCGATTGCACGTCGTGGCCCAACCGGCGAAGCTTTCGGAAATCGTCCCACGTGCCGGCGAAGCTGTTGGTCTTCACGCCGATGCCCCCGGTGACGACGAACCAGGTGAAGCGTAAGCCGTACTTCTCGCCCTGCTCGATCCACCAGGCGTGGTCGGGCTGGCAGTTGTCGTCGATGGTGACCGACACGGCGGCGTACTTGTCGTCGGCCCACAGGCAGATGTGCGCCTGTCCGGGCTCGGCCGGCCAGACGCGTTCGTACGACATCGTGAAGCGGCCCTCTTTCGGTGGCGGCGGCAGCGTCCGCAGTTGCAGCCGCTCCGGTGCAGCGTTCTCCGTGGTGGTGGCGGTTGGAGTCGCGGCCTCGTCTTCGGGGGCTGCCGCGGCCAGGGGCGACCAAAGCAGCAGCAGGGCCACCGGCAACGAGGTGAGCCCAACCACGATTCCCGTCAACACGAGCATCGCTTTTCTCATGGCGACTCCCTGTCCATCCCAACCGTTCCACACCTTGAACACCTGACTGGCGACCGTGGGCCGCACCGAACCGTGTGATTATACGCGCCCTGCGAGTCCAGGCCAGGTCGCGGCGCGGGTTTGTGTTGTTGCCTGGCTCGCAGGTCGCCGGCGGGACGTTTCGCTCCAGAGGGCGGCGGCGGAGTGCCGATGCATAGCAGGAGTCGGCAGGTGCCGTTCCCGGAGGGCGACGCTGCGCCGAGGCAGCGCCGGCTGCGCGCGCCGGGGCAGGGAGGGTCACGATGAGCGACATCCGTCTGGTGCCGATGGAGCGCATCGGCGTGGGCTTCATCGAGGGGGCGGACGTTCCCGAGGGCAAGGACGAGCACTACCTGCGTTTCGAGCAGGCGCTGCGGCCGCCCGAGGACTACCGCCGCCTGACGCCCGCGGAGATCGAGACGCTCGTCCGCAACAACAACACGTGCGACGACTGGCATAACATCCTTGTGACCGAGCACTTCGCGCCGTCGCAGGTCCACGACTGCGATTTCCGCGGCCTGGTGCGCATCGGCCGGCTCGACCCGGTGTACCTGGAGTACCACGATCTGCGTTTGGCGGCGGGGCTCTACCGCAGCCAGATCATCTCATGCGACGTCGGCGACAACGTGGCCGTTCACAACGTGACCTACATGGCCAACGTCATCATCGGCGACGAGACAATCCTCCTGAACGTCGACGAACTGGTCACGACCAACCACGCCAAGTTCGGCAACGGCATCGTCAAGCGCGGTGAACCGGAGGACGTCCGCGTCTGGCTCGAGCTCTGGAACGAGACGGGCACGCGCGGCGTCATGCCGTTTGACGGCATGATCGCCGCCGACGCGACCCTGTGGTGCAAGTACCGCGAGGATGCGCAGCTCATGGGGCACCTCGGGCGGATCACGCAGGAGAGCTTCGATGCGCGGCGCGGCTACTACGGCACCATCGGGCGGCAGTGCATTGTCAAGGACTGCCGCATCATCAAGGACGTCCGTGTCGGCGACAACGCCTACGTCAAGGGCGCCAACAAGCTCAAGAATCTCACCGTCAACTCCAGCGCCGACGAGCCGTCGCAGATCGGAGAAGGATGCGAACTCGTCAACGGCATCGTCGGCTACGGGTGCAAGGTCTTCTACGGCTGCAAGGCCGTCCGCTTCGTCACGGGGCGCAACTGCCAGCTCAAGTACGGCGCGCGGCTCATCAACTCGTACCTGGGCGACAACTCCACAGTCTCGTGCTGCGAGATTCTGAACAACCTCCTCTTCCCGGCCCACGAGCAGCACCACAACAACTCGTTCCTCTGCTCCAGTCTCGTCCTGGGCCAGAGCAACATCGCCGCCGGGGCCACCATCGGCTCGAATCACAACTCCCGGGCGAACGACGGCGAAATTCTCGCGGGGCGCGGCTTCTGGCCCGGGCTGTGCGTCAACCTGAAGCACAACTGCCGCTTTGCCTCGTTCACGCTCCTGGCTAAGGGGGCGTACCCAGCCGAGCTGGACGTGCCGCTGCCGTTCAGCCTCGTGAGCAACGACGTGGCGCACGACCGCCTGCTCGTCATGCCCGGCTACTGGTTTCTCTACAACATGTACGCCCTGGCGCGGAACGCCTGGAAGTTCGCCGCCCGCGACCGCCGCGCCCGCAAGGAGCAGAACATCGAGTTCGACTACCTGGCGCCCGACACGGTCGAGGAGATGTTCTCGGCGCTGCCGCTGCTGGAGCGCGCCGTCGGCGAGGCGTGGCACCGCGAGAATGGTGACTCTGAGCCCGAAGCTGAGGCCGCGCAGGCCAAGGGCCGCGAACTCCTGGCGGCCGATGATCCCGAGATCGACCGCCTGGAGGTCCTCGGCGGCCCGTGGGAACACTCGCGCCGCAAGGTGGTCGTCCTCAAGGCCCGGCAGGCGTGGCACGAGTATCGCGACATGATCCACTACTATGCCGCGAGGAACCTCGTGGCATGGCTCGAGCGCGGCCAGGGGCGCTCTCTCGACATGATGAAGGCCGACCTGGCCGGTCCGCGCGTCACCCAGTGGGTCAACCTCGGCGGGCAACTCGTTACGGCCGACCAGGTGGCCGACCTCAAGCGCCGAATCCTCTCGCTGGAAACCTGGCAGCAGATTCACGCCGAGTACGACGCGCTATGGGCGGGATACCCCGACGACAAGGCGCGGCACGCGCTGGCGAGCCTCCTGGACCTGCACGGCATGGCGGCAGGCGACCTCACCCCGAAGCGATGGCGGTGGGCGCTCGGCGAGGCCGTCGAGACGCAGAACCGCATCGCCGAGCGGACCTACGCGTCGCGGGCCAAGGACTACGCGAACCCGTTCAAGCACATCACGTTCGATTCCGACGAGGAGATGGTCGCCGTCATGGGATCGGTTGACGAGAACGATTTCGTCCAGCAGGTCCGCGAAGAGTCGGAGCAGTTCGCCGCGCGCGTCGCGGCCGTCGCCGTGTCGGCTTCGTGAGCGCGCCGCAACCCGGCGGTCATAGCGTGGCAGGGAGCAACATCGCGACGCCGGCCGTATGAAGGTCGCCATGGCCAGCGCGGCTCACAGCGATCCGGATGCAGCCGCGTATTCGGTGCCGCCTGCCGTTCAAGAGTGACGAGGGGCGTTGCCACTGCAGCCGCTCATGCGTTGCACACGGCGACCTCGTCTACCAGGCGGCGGCCGAGCCGGTCGCGCGCCACCTCCAGATCGTAATGGGCCTGGGCGTTCATCCAGAAGCGGGCCGATGTGCCGAAGTAGCGGCCGAGGCGGAGGGCCATGCCGGCGCTGATGCCCGAGCGGCCCTTGACGATTTGGTTGATCCGCGTGGGCTGCACGCCGATGTCCCTGGCCAGGCGGTACTGGGTGAGATCCATCGGCCGCAGGAACTCCTCCATGAGAATCTCACCCGGATGCATGGGCTTCATTCGTGTGGCCATCGTTCTGGCTCCCCGAGTTCAGCGGTAGTCCACGATCTCCACGTCATACGCATTGCCTTCGCGCCACTGGAAGCAGATGCGCCACTGGTCGTTGATCCGGATGCTGTGCTGGCCGCGGCGGTTCCCGCGCAGGGCTTCCAGCCGATTGCCGGGAGGCGCCCGAAGGTCACCCAGCCGCGCCGCCGCATCGAGCATGACCAGTTTCCGGTAGGCGACGCGGCGTAGCCTGGTCGGCAGAATCTTGACCTTCCGCCGCCGGAAAAGAGCCTCGGTCTGCTTGCAGGCAAAGGACCGGATCACACAAGGAAGTATAGCCTGCATCGGGGGGCTTGTCAACAGGCGATATTATCGCCCCACGACATGCCCGCCGTCCACGGGCCCGCCCCGGCCCTGTGGCCTTGGAGGACGATTGACAAGCCTGCCGACGTCTGCGCCAATGTCTGCATAATGACTGCCGAACCGCCAATCTCCTCTGCCGCCGGCCTTCGTGTCCTCGCACTGGAGCCGTACTACGGGGGCAGCCACCGGGCGTTCCTCGATGGGCTGCGCCGCCACTCGCGGCACGAGGTGGCCGTGCTGGGCCTGCCGGCGAGGAAGTGGAAGTGGCGGATGCGTCATGCGGCCGTCGAGTTCGCCCGGCGCGTCTCGCGCCGCCGCACGCTGCCCGATCTTCTCCTCGCGAGCGACTTCCTCAACGTGGCCGAGTTCGCCGGGCTCCTGCCGCCCCCGTGGCAGGCGGTGCCGCGCGCCGTCTACTTCCACGAGAACCAGCTTACGTACCCCGTGGCCGACGAGTCGCAGCGGGACTACCAC
>Ga0272441_10010193_pt1 | contig 14287 bp, 12 predicted proteins | sample SSMProp6N_FD_193582 | JGI IMG/M metagenome (GOLD analysis project Ga0272441, IMG submission 193582) | Marine sediment archaeal communities from Little Sippewissett salt marsh, Falmouth, MA, United States - SSM-Prop-6N | ecosystem: Environmental > Aquatic > Marine > Wetlands > Sediment ... | reverse complement strand
CTCAGGTCGCGCGGGCCCGGAATAGGCGTTCGGGTCGGTGTTCAGCGTCGGATTGGCGGAGAGGAACAACCGGCCATCGGGGAAGCCGACCAGCGGAGAAGGCTCTCGCGTTCGTCCCGAGGCATCGACGCATACCCTTCGCCACCCCTGCGGTCCCCGTCGAAACAGCATCCACCGGCAATTGTTGAGCGGCCTGGCCTCGGGGAGGGTCTCCAGACCGCTCGCGAAGAGGTCATCGCCAAGACGGACGAGGCACGTGGACCCGTGACACCACATCGGGCCGGCGCCGTTGTCCGCCGGCTCATAGCTGTAGATGTCTTCCTCGACTTCAACCGTCGGTTGCAGAACTGGATGAGAACCGGCGCCCACGACCGACGCAAACACCAGGAGCGAACACAGTTGTACGATGGGAAGTGGTCTCATAGAAGCTATCCTTGTCAGTATTCCAACCATCTGAGGATGTACGGTACACGGTTCCGAATTACCGCCCAGCGGTGATTTCGTCATCTTTTGGACGACTTAGAGGCCGGAAGCGATGTTGCGCGTGTTCCGCCGAGCGGACAGCCTCAACGGCGTCTTCATAGAACTTCTCCTGGGCACGAACCGGTGTGTCACCTTGGGGGACGCGTCTGTAGGTTCCATCGGACAACAACTCCCATGCCTTCACGTTGTCCTCGAAGTACGTATCCAGGATCTCGATCAGGCGGTGCCGGGCCTTGGCGTCTCGAATCGGAAAGAGCGCCTCCAACCTGCGGTCCAGATTGCGCTTCATCCAGTCCGCGCTGGCCAGATAGATCTCCTCGTGTCCTCCGTTGGCAAAGTAGTAGATCCTCGCGTGTTCGAGGAATCGATCCACAATGGAGCGGACCTGAATGTTCTCGGATACCCCCTTGACTCCCGGTCGAAGGCAACAAATCCCGCGGACATTCAGCAGGACCTTGACTCCCGCCTGGTTGGCTCGGGCCAAAGCCTTACAGATGTCTTTGTCCTCAAGGGAGTTGCACTTGGCTTTGATCAGGCCCGGCCGGTCCGGCGTGGAGACCTGAATCTCGCGGTCGATCAGATCGACACACCGTTTGCGCAGGTCTGTCGGAGCGATCACCAATTGCTGCCATTCGACCGCCTCCGACAAGCCGGTCAGCAGGTTGAAGAAGGCGGCCACGTCCGAGACCAGTTCGTTGTCACAGGTCATCAGCCCGAGATCGGAGTACAGCCGGGCTGTTCTCTCGTTGTAATTGCCGGTGGACAAATGCACGTACCGGCGGATTCGGGTCGCCTCACGCCGCACGATCAGCAGCACCTTGGCATGTGTCTTGAAGCCGGCGATCCCGTAGATGATGTGACAGCCCGCGTCTTCCAGACGCCTCGCCCAATGCACGTTCCTGGCCTCGTCAAACCGGGCCTTCAACTCAACGAGAACGGTCACCTCCTTGCCGTTTTCAGCCGCGCGGGCCAGGCTGCGGACGATGGTCGAGTCCCCGCTTGGACGGTACAGCGTCTGCTTGATGGCCACGACCTGGGGGTCATCCGCCGCCTGCGAGATCATGCGAGAGACCGGATCGAACGTCTCGTACGGGTGGAAAAGGAGCACATCATGGTCCTGCACCGCCGACCACGGATCGTCGGCCCCGATGAGGTCGCGAGGCGTAACCGGCGGCCAATCGGGCACCGCCAGGCCCTGAACCGGCTGCATGTTCACGATCTGCATGAGCGGTCTGGCGTCGAGCAATCCGTCGATTTCATAGATGTGCTCGCGTCGCAGGGTCAGCGTCTTCATGAACCACTGTACGATCTTTGCGTGAGGTTTGGCACTGATCTCGAGTCGTACGGCGCTGCGTCGCCTTCGCGACAGCACGGCCTCCTGCACGTGGATCAGGAGGTCTGCCGCCTCGTCATCATCGATGCTCACATCGGCATCGCGCGTAATACGAAAGACCGCGTGACTGCTGATCTCGCGTCCTCCAACCAGGACCTTGGCGTTGTCCACAATGATCTCTTCGAGAGGCGTAACGTACTTGCCCTTCGCACTGGGGATGTTGACGAACCGAGAGAAGGAGCCCGGTACTGGGATGACGACAAGCTTCGTGCCGGCCTCGCTGTCCTGGCTCGCTTTTACCAGCAGGGCCACAAACAACTGCAAACCGGGCAGCAAGGGACACGGATTCAGTTCCTCCACGGACAGCGGCGTCAGGACGGGGAGCAATTCCGTCGTGAAGAACTTCTCCGCGAACTGGCGCTGCATCGGCGTCCAGTCGGTCGCGCGCACGACATGGAAGTCGTGGGCGGCAAGCTCGTCGAAGACGTCGGCAATCGCGGCACTTTGCTCGGCGATCATTTGTCGCACCTTCGCGCGGAGGAGCAACAGTTGCTGCGAGGGAGTCCATCCACTCGCATCTCGTTTGCGCACACGCGCCGCTTTCTGCCGTTTCAGACCGGCCACGCGAATCATGAAGAACTCGTCAAGATTCGAACTGACGATGGAGAGGAACTTCAGACGCTCTGCCGGTGGCAACTGGTCGGATCGACCCTCTTGGAGGACCCGGTCGTTAAACTCCAGCCAGCTCAATTCGCGATTGATGAAAAGGTTCGATGAAGACCCAGCCTTCTTTGCCATGATCGTACTCAATTCCTATCCCAATCCAATGTGCGAGCGAGGTTGACTCCGCCTACCGCATGGTGCGCGACGTTTTTCCGCCGTCGGACCACGGGCCTCGGATCTCCTCCAGTCGCACGTCCAGTCCATAGATGTCCTGAAACATATCTGCCTTGTCCGCAAGGGCACGACGTTCGAGGATCAAATCGCCCCCGGCATTCACCGAGATGATGAAGCCGTTCTTGTCAATGCGACAGTGGAAGTCGGTAAGCTGCTGCGTTCGACTGACATCCAGCGCGTCGGCCAATCTCAGAATGGCCGCCAGTCTGTTTACGACCATGCGTCTCTCATGGGGCAGTGCCATGTACTCGATGTGGGCCGGCTTGGGCCGGCTGCGGCGGTGGTAGCGCGCGACGTTGGCGACCATCAGCAACTCATCCTGCGTCAGACCGGGGATTTCCGAACTGCTGATGAGATAACGCGTGTGCTTGTGATGGGCACGGCTCGAGACGAACGTGCCGATCTCGTGGAGCTGCGCGGCAACCTCCAGCAACATGCGGTGGCGGTCGCCGAGACGATGCTCGCTCGACAGTGCGTCGAAGATGCGAACGGCCGCCATTCGGATGTATCGGGCGTGAGCCATGTCCGTCAGGTACTTCTGCGCGATGGCTTCGGCCGACTGGATCGTGCCTTTGTACATCGTCTCCGTATCTCGGCCCACGCCACCGACCGCCATGTCCAGGAGAAGGCCATCCCGCATGGAGACATCGCTGACGATCATCTCACGAACACCCGTAGCCTTCAACAAGGTGCTGTAGACGAGCAAGGCGGGCACGATCGTTTCCGCCTCGGTAAACGGCAGATGGTGCGTTCGCGCCAACTCATCGGCCGTGTAGCTCTCGCACGTGGCGAGCAACTCGTCCAGACCATTCCTTGAAATCACGCGCAGGGGCGTCTCCCCGAAAGGCCGGCCCACCTGACCGGCCGCCCAGCGAGCATCCCCCCCGATGGCCACGAACTTGTCGACGTTCTTCAGGGGCAAGATCCCCTTGAACGTGGCGATCGCACTGGAAACCTGCCGCTCGATGAGCCGGGCGGCCTGGTTCGCCGGCTCCGTGCCGGTCGAGAGGACTTCCTGCATGCGAACGGAGCCGATCGGGAGGCTTTGCCAGGCGGCGATCGCGCCGTCACGAAGAAGATTCACGGTGGTGCTGCCGCCGCCGACCTCAACGATCAGAGAATCGTTCTTCTGAAGCAGTTTTTCCCCGGTGGCCTGGCGGACGGCGGAGATGGTCAGGCGGCTTTCTTCGGCTACTCCGATAATGGAAACCTGCAATCCGGTGGCCATGAGAATCCGGTCGATGAACGTGTCCCCGTTGGCGGCCTCACGGACGGCGGACGTGGCGACGGCTCGCACGCGACCGACACCATACGTGCTCAGCACGTACCGGTAATCCCGGAGCGTACTGATCGCGCTGCGCATCGTTTCCCCGCGAAGGCGGCCTGCTCGGAATGTGTCCTGTCCCAACCGAACGGCCCGCCACAACCGCTCCAGGATGTCGAGCTTGCCGTCCGGTAAGACCTGGGCAATCACCATACGGATGGTGTTCGAGCCAATGTCGATTGCGGCCAGCATCGCCGGAATTTCCGACGAAGTATTACTCATTTCCGGTCTCTGCATAATCGTAACGGCCTCGTGAGCCTACGTTCCTCCATTTCCCCTGTACTATTCGGCATATATAGAGTCCGTCGTGACCTTGAGTTCGCCTTGATCGCTCGATCTTGGCAGGTACTCAGTTTCTACGCACCTCAATAAGGCAATCTCGGGAAAAAACCTGCTCGAGCAGGGCCGCCTTCTTCCGGGCGGCGGCTGTTTCCTCGTCGGCCGGGCCGTCCATTTCACAGATAATCGTGATCTCATCCTCTGATATCTCGCACGCCGTGTGCTGTACCACATCTGCGTGGGTGCGATCCAGGCCGTCGGCAATCCTGAGAATTCCCGCCAGCACCTGCACTCGATGCTGATCCTCCTCGCCCAACTCACCATAATACTTGTGTTCGGCACTCGGCAGAGCTTTCCGATGGTACCGGGCAATGAGGCCGATAAGCATCCGCTCTCGCAGATCGAACGGGAGGCTTGGCTCGGCCATAATCAACTCAAGCGCCGCCTTGTGGTGTCCCTGGCGTCCGGTAAGCCACCCGATATCGTGCAGCAGCGCCCCGTATTCCAGCCAGGATCTCTCCCGGTCTCCCATGGCGTGAAGACTCTTCATTCCATCAAACAGCTCAAGGGCGAGCCGGGTGACTTGATGTGTATGTCCTCGCTCGTAGTCACAGCTTTTCGCAAATGCGAGGACCGCCTCGCGCACCGGCCCGGGCCTGGCAGAAGCTGTCTTGCTCGTCTTTCCTTCGCGCATGCTTCGCTGCAGCTCGTCCAGGCTCCGTCCTTTGCAGACGACATCCACGAAGCTTTCCGGCAAGTCGGCGGCGCGAATGGCGCGGACCACGCGCTCCACGTCGTACGGGACGCAACGATGCCCCACTTCGACTCCGCCACCCGTCAATTCCAGCAGGGCGTAGGAAGCCCGCCAGTCGCCTCCCTCGGGTCGCCCGACACTGCCGGGATTGATGAACCACGTCTCCTTCGCCCTCCTGACAAACGCCTCATGGGAATGACCACACACGATGAGATCCATGCCGGCGGATTCGGCCAATTCGTCAAACCGACTCTGAGGTGTCCCAGGGCCAAGGCATTCGTTCAGGGAGTCGGGACTGCCGTGGACGAGCAAGGCCGTACAGCCGTGTGCCTGAACCGTAGTCTGCTCCGGAAGCGACCGCAGATACCTCTTCGTGTCTGCCGAGAGGTGCTCGTAGTTCCACCGAAAGGCGGCGAATTTCTCGGGAGCCTTCCTACGCTTCCATTGCTCTTGTTTCTGTTCGAAATCGAGGACTTTCCGGTCATAGTTGCCGATGATGCTGACGGCGTTCGCGTCCCGCAGTCTTTGCACGACCTCATTGGGAAACGGCGCATAGCCGAGAAAATCGCCGAGATTCCAGACTTCCCCGGCGCCATGCTGTGTCGCGTCCTGAAGCACAGCCTCCAACGCCGGCAGATTGCCATGCACGTCGCTCAGCAAGGCGATTTTTCTCGCTTTACTCTTTCCCGTCATGCGTCTGCGTCTCCTGCACGTCGGGGCAGGAAGCCTCCCGAGCCCCCATCCGGGATTCCAACACGTCCTCCAGAGCGCTCCAGATCTGCTCCGCGTCGAGCTCCTTCCAATACTGAAGCAGTTCCGCAAAGACCTGCTGCCGGTGTTCGATGCGGTCCTCACGAACGAGCCGCAGGCCGGATTGGAGGCGGTTGAAAGGGCGACTGTGTCCGAAATACGCGATGGTCGCAAGCCGTTCCTGCTCCATGTGCCTGTCGATGTCTGTGACCCAGACGTCGCAGTCGTGGATATCGCCCAGGAGGGATTGCGCGCGTTTGATGGCCTTGATGATAGTCGCCAACTGGCGGTCGTAGACAGGATTGCAGATTTCGAGCGTGTACCGCAGCTTCTTGGTGGCGATCCGCATCGCGTGATGGCCGGGTGCATCGTCGGGATCATCCAGTGCGCATTGGCAGCGGAGGAGAGCTTCTTTTCTGCCACGGATGTGATCGCTGGTTTCCTTGGCAACAAACGGGCTCCACAGCGACGTGTCGCGGCTTCTCAGGGTAAACAGGGCTTTCTCCACTTCGCCGCACATGTCCGCCAGCGTGCCATTTTCCTCCATTTTGTCCAGCGTGCGGATGACTTCCGGTTGCAGGGTCTCCCGGCTTTGGCGCAATCGAAGCAGCAGCCGCTTCACGCCCGGCCGATTTGCTCTGTCCTTCTCATCCAGCCCCGCGAGGAAGCCCTCGACGTATTCGATCTGAACATCCCGATCTCGCGCGGCCCCTAATTCTTCTGTCAGCTTTCGAATGCTCTTCCGCCAGCGGCCGGCCTTCTTCGCATCGAAGCAGTCGGCGAACATACGCAGAGCCGCCCGCAGACGCCGGGAGGCTACCCGTGCCTGATGGACCGGCTCAATCTCCTCATTCCTGCGGATCCCAAGCAACTGTCCCATGAGCACCTCCAGTTGCTTGCGCAGGTACGTACACGCCAACAATCGATAACTGGGATCAGTAGCAGCCATCGGCACCAAATCACGCTCACCATGCTTCCCTGCGTAGACCCGTGCTTGTGGACCACAAGCTGTTGGGTCTCCGTTTGCCCCAATCGATGTCTCCGAGTGTAGTTGGCCTGGCATCGATGTCAAGTCAGGAATTGCCTCGCTCGTGACCGAACGGAGCCCCATCGCGTCAATCCTCGGTGCTGCGGGTGGTCGTCCATTCTTGCTTTCCGCAGCCTTCCGCCTCAAGTCCACCTATTTCTCGTCCTGCAATTGCGTGATCGATGCGTGCGGGCTGCACAGAGGGCAGTCTGAGCGGCGCCCCATGGGTACCCTGCGAAATTCCATGTCCAGGGCGGAATAGGTCAGCAGCGAATCCGTGAGCAGTGCCCCGATCCCCAGCAGGTATTTGACGGCCTCGGTTGCCTGCAACGAGCCGATCACGCCGGGCAGGACGCCCAGCACGCCGGCCGGCCCCCGCCCAGACCCCGTCTCCGGCGGAGGCGGGGCGGAGAAAACACATCGATAACACGCCGTCTGGCCGGGGAGCACGGTGATCAATTGCCCCTCAAACTGAAGGATGCCGGCGTGGGAGAATGGGATCCGCTCGAAGAAGCAGGCGTCGTTGATCAGGAACTTGGCGGGGAAGTTGTCCACGGCGTCAATGACGAAGTCATACTCTTTGACGATGTCCCTGATGTTATCCGCTTGGGCCCACGTATCGTAGGTTCGTGTCGTCACATCCGGGTTGATGGCCCTGATCTTCTCGGCGGCCGAATCGACCTTCCTTCTGCCGATGTCACTCGTATGGTGGGCGATCTGTCGCTGGAGATTCGTGACATCCACCTCATCGCCATCGAGCAGTCCGATGGTTCCTACCCCGGTGGCGGCCAGGTACAGAGCGGCGGCGGAGCCGAGGCCGCCGGTGCCGATGATCAGCACGCGGGAGGCCAAGAGTCTCTCCTGGCCTGCTACCCCGACCTCCTCAAGCATGATGTTCCGTTTGTATCTTTCTGCCTGCTGTTCCGTGAGCGACACATCCACCTCCTGTCGAAGAGAAGAGTTGCGTACTCTCCCCATCGCCGCCGACCATCGTATCGAATCAGGATGTCAGGAATGACCGGTCCCAGTCCTTCCAGACGGGTTCGAGTCCTTTGTTTTTCAGCATCGTGGTGATTTCGGATGGGCTTCTCGCGTCATCGACCGCAAATTGTTCGGCGTTTGCCGTCTGCTTGGAGTAGCCTCCGGGGCTGGTCCGGCTACCCGCGCTCATCTTCGTTATGCCGAGCGTGAGAAGCCGGTCCCTGAATTGGGCCCGCTCGCGTGTGGAGAGCACGAGCCCGGCGTCGGCGAAACACAATCGCAGCGCCAGCATCATCTGGACGAGATTCCTATCCGTGATGAGGTGAGGGAATGCCTCGGTCGGTACGCCGCAGGCGGGCCTCAGTCTGGGGAACGAGAAGGAAATGCGCGATTGCCAGTACCGCTTGAACAGGTAGAAGGCGTGCTCGCCCAGCGCCAGTGTCTCCAGCCGCCAGTCGGCCAGCCCGAGGAGCACCCCGAGGCCGATCTCCCGCATGCCGCCCGAGGCAAAGTCGTCGGGACCTCGCAATCTCATATCGTAGTCCGCCTTGGGGCCACCCGGGTGGCAGCGGGCGTAGGTGTCGCGGTTGTACGTCTCCTGATACAGCGTGACTCCCTCAATACCGGCATCGAACAGTTCCGCGTACTCCGATGCGGTCATCTGGTAGATCTCCGCTCCGATGAAGCTGAATTGCTTTCGCAACTGTCTGGCGAGGTCCGCGAGGTAGGGCACGCCGATGTACTTTCTGTCCTCGCTGCTCACCAGGAGGATGTCCCGGAATCCTTCGCGGGCGAGGATATCCGCTTCCGCCAGGGCCTCGTCGATGCTCAGGCGGACTCTCTCAAAACGGTTGTCCATGTTGAAGCCGCAATAGCGGCAGCGGTTCACGCAGTAGCTGGACAAGTACAGCGGAGCGTACAGCCTGATCGTCCGCCCAAATCGCCGCAATGTCAGTTGGTGCGCTGCGGCGGCCATTGGCTCAAGGTAGCCCTCGGCCGCCGGCGACACCAGAGCCAGCAGTTTCGACAGGCTGTAGGAGCCGGTCCGGGACGCCAGCGCGGCCTCCACGTCGCGCGAACTCACCTCCTGGAGACGCTGCTCCCAGAGGTCGGTGCCTCCGTCGAGCGTTTGTCTCGCAAGGACTTCCTTGACGGAGTCGGTCGAACAAATTGGAGCGTTCGGTACGGTCATTCAATCCCTCAGAAAGCCCGTCAGCGGGCTGGATGCCTGGGCCTCGTGCACGGGAGCTCGCGGTCCGGCCAGGAAGGCTCGTCGCCCCGCCTGGACGGCGAGCATGAAGGCTCTGGCCATTTCCGACGGGTCGGTCGCGGTGGCTATCGCCGTATTGATGAGCACGGCATCCGCGCCGATCTCCATGGCTTCGGCCGCGTGGGAGGGCAACCCGAGTCCGGCGTCCACGACGACCGGCACGTTGCTCTGCTCGATGATGATCTCCAGGGCTTCTCGCGTCTTGATGCCCCGGTTGGAGCCGATTGGGCTGCCCAAGGGCATGACGGTCGCTGTGCCGGCGTTTTCGAGTCTCCGCGCCAGGATGGGGTCGGCGTTGATGTAGGGCAGGACAACGAAGCCATCCTTCACCAGGATTTCCGCCGCCTTGAGCGTTTCCACCGGGTCGGGGAGCAGGTAGTAGGGGTCCGGCGTGACCTCCAGCTTTACCCAGTTGATGTCCGTGGCCGCTCGCGCTAACCGTGAGAGCCGCACGGCCTCTTCGGCGTTTCGGGCGCCGGAGGTGTTCGGCAGGAGCAGGTACCGATCTCGGTCGATCTCACGGAGCGTATCGTCCTGAGGATCATCGATATCCACACGGCGAAGCGCGACCGTTACGATTTGCGCCTCCGAAGCGTCCAGTGCCTCGGCCATGGCCTGCGGCGACGCGAATTTCCCCGTTCCCACGAGCAGTCGCGAATCGAATTCCCTGCCGGCAATCGTCAGTTTGTCCATGACTCTACCCTCCTCCCATGAACTTCACGAGTTCAATGGTCTGCCCATCGCTGACCGTGGTGTGCGGAAATTCGTCGGATCTGACAATGTTCCCGTCCACTTCCGCCACGACCGTGGCGGCCGCGATGCCCAGCGTCTCCAGCAGGGCCGACAGCGTGGCAGGCATCTCCTCCGGGGGGAACTGCCGGAGTTGGCCGTTGATTTGTAGTGATTTCATCTCAGCTCATCCCATAAGAAAAAGGCACCCCCGCAAAAGGAGCGCCCCGGTAAGCTGCCGAGCCTCCCTTCGCAGGTGCTAACCTGATCAGGTTCGTAGGGTCATCACGTATACTGCGATTTCTCAGCCATACAGGCGGCACTTCGCAGGCCTGTCGGCTCCCCTGGCTATCTATGAACTACTGGAGTATCATAAGGCGGTTCGCGGGCGAACGCAACAATCTTGTCGTGCGATTGCGAATTCGGCCGTGTGTACAACGGAATCACCGATCATTCGGAGGCCAATGGATCGTGATGGACGGCCGCTTTGTAGTCCAGGAGCACACGACGCCTGAAGGCGTGCACTGGGACTTGATGCTCGAGACAGGGCAGACCCTGACGACCTTCCGTCTTGCGGAACGGCCACAAGACGTCCTGCGCCATGCCGTCGAGGCGGTCCGAATCGCGGACCATGCGATGCGGTTCCTTGCGTATGAGGGGCCCGTCCAGAAGGGAACGGGAAAGGTCAGGATCGTCGAGCGCGGAACGTATCGTCGCCTGGATGAACGGGAGGACATCATTACCCTGGACGTGCAGGGCGCCGTCTTGCAGGGAAGCTTCACGCTGACCTGGAAAAAAGGCACAACCTGGGAGTTGAGGGCCACGCGGCCCCGAAGTTGTGGAGATTGTCATGAGTGAGAGAACCCACGGGGGAGTTTGTGAGTTGCTGTTTTTGCTCGTGTTTGTCTGCGCGCCGCTCTGTGCGATGGCGGACAACGGGAGCAGTTCGTCTTTTCCAGGGGAGAGGTCCACGTTCCATTCCTACGTCCGCTATGATTTCCTCCATGAAGGGCGGCCCTGCATCGTCGTTGCGCCAAAGGTCGTGGCGGAAGGGAAGCCGTGGATTTGGCGTGCCCGGTTCTTCGGGCATGAGCCGCAGACCGATCTTGCCCTGCTGGAGCGGGGATTCCATCTCGTCTACATCGACGTAGCAGGGCTGTTTGGCGCGCCGAAGGCGATCGCGATCTGGGATGGTTTTTACGCATACTTGACGGAAACCCATGGCTTCGCCGGGAAGGTCGTGCTGGAGGGCATGAGTCGCGGCGGCCTGATCGTCTACAACTGGGCTGCGAAGAACCCTGACAAGGTCCACTGTATCTACGCGGATGCGCCGGTTTGTGACTTCAAGAGCTGGCCTGGGGGGAAGGGCGCAGGTCCGGGCGATGCCGCCAGTTGGACCCGGTGCCTCGCGGCCTATGATATGACGGAGGAGGAGGCTCTGCGAGCCACCTGCAATCCCGTTGACAACCTCGCGCCACTGGCCAGGGCCGGGGTGCCGCTGCTCCACGTGGTCGGCGATGCGGATGAGGTCGTCCCGGTCGCGGAGAACACGGCCATTCTGGAGGAGCGATACAAGGCACTGGGAGGCTCGATCCAGGTCATTCACAAACCGGGCATCGGACATCACCCCCATAGTCTCCAGGACCCCGCCCCCATCGTCGAGTTCATTCTCGCGAGCATTCGGGCTGACGAGTTGGTGCCGGTCGCCGACGACTTCCCGGAGCCCATTCGGGAGAGAATCGAATGGTGTGATATCTGGATCACGAACGCCAACGCCGACGCTCTCCCTCGCGTACTCCTGATCGGCGACTCCATCACGCGGGGCTATTTCGGCGGCGTCGAGCAGGCCCTGGAGGGCAAGGCGAATTGCGCCCGGCTGACAACGTCCCGGTGCATCTGTGATCCGGTGTTCTTCGAGGAGTTGATGCTGGTTCTCCGCCAGTATCAGTTCCGTGTCATTCACTTCAACAACGGATTGCACGGCATGGGCTATACGGAGGCTCAGTACCGTCAGGCCTTCGCCCGGCTCATGGATACGTTGCAGGAACATGGCGTCGCGGCCCGGCTCATCTGGGCGACCACCACTCCGGTTCGCACGCGTTCGTCGCTGGATGAACTGGCGGACACGACCGAGCGGGTGAGGGAGAGAAACCGAATCGCCAACGAGTTCGTCGCACAGGCGAACCTGCTCGTAGACGACCTGTTCAGCCTCGGAATCGACCACCCGGAGTACTACGGCGGGGACGGCGTTCATTGGAACGCCGAAGGCAAGGCCGTTCAGATCAAGCAAGTCTCACAGAGCATCTTGTCGGCCTTGGAGTTCAGCGAACCTCCTTCAGACCTCCTTTCGCATTGAGCCCGGTTCGAGCGGCTCCGGCGTCTCATACGCATTGTGGGCGGGGGAAGATCACGACCGTATATAGGTCTGAAGATGGTCGATCAGTTTCTCGCTCAGCTTCCGGCGGACGTCGGCGTGTTTCTCATCGTCGTAGACGTTGTGCCATTCGCGCGGGTCCGCCTCCAGGTCGTACAATTCGCCCCGGGTGACGGCATCGAGATGAAACCCCTGCTGTGTCTTTGACTTATCCATGCACAGGATGAGTTTGTAGCGACCGTTGCGCCACATGTAGGCCGGGGTTCTTGGGTGGCCGTGAAACTCGCAGAAGGACGCGGATTTGACCGCCGGTTGCAGCAGGTCTCGTCCAGGCTTTCGCGGATCGACGTCGACACGGGCAACCCGCAGGAGGGTCGGGAGGATATCCACCAACTCCGCGGGGCGGTGGTCGATGATGCCTTTGGAGGCTCGCGGGACCGCCGTTCCGGCCACGATGATGGGGACTCTCACGCTGGACTCGAACAGGCAGTACTTGTTGAATCGGTAGTACCGCTCCCCCAGCATTTCACCGTGATCGGAAACATACACGATCAGGCAGTTGTCCAGTACGCCTCTGGCTTTGAGCTCCGCCACGACCCGCCCGAACATGCTGTCTATCCATGAGCAGTTCGCCCTGTACCTCAGGATCATCTGCTGCCATTGTCGCTTGTCGGCCTGGCTCCAGAACTCGCGGTACATTTTCTCCCGGTTTATACCGGAAGCGTGGCATGGCTCGACGAGGCCCTTGGGCGGTTGCTCGGGAACGGCAATGTCGTCGATGTCGTAAAGCTCCTCATAGCCCGGCGGGACATTGTGCGCCGCGTGGGGCTTGAGAAAAGACAGATACAGGAACAGCGGTTTCTTGTTGTCGATTCCGGTTTCGATGAACTTCAAGCATTGGTTGAAGACCCAGCCGTCCCGGTGGTCCCGCTCCGGGACCTTGCTGGTGCAGCCAAGATAGCCGGCGATGTTCTCTTCTCCTCCCCCGTATTCACGTGTTTCCTCCATGTATCGCGCCAGGCCTTCCGGGTTCATATCGTCCATCATGACCGCCCCTTGCTCGTAGAGGCGGCTGTCGCGGGGTTGGCCCACGAATCGCGTTTCGAATCCGCGCGTCGAGCAGCCCTTCGTGCCCCAGTGCGTCTTGCCGAAGCCGGCGGTCTGATAGCCTGCCTTCCGCAGGATCTCCGGCAGCGGGGCGCACGGAAGCTGCTCATCCGTCAGATGCATGGCGTTTGACAACACTCCCACTTGCGAGGGATACAGGCCGAGCATCATCGAGTGGCGGCTGGGCACGCACATCGGGCCCTGGCACACCGCTTGGTCGAAGAGGATGCCGTTCTCCGCGATTCGGTCCAGCGCCGGGGTCTTGACCTCCGGATTGATTCGCCCGACGCAATCCCATCGCTGCTGATCGCTCATCAGAAAAATGATGTTCGGCCTTTGGCTCCGGCCCGCCCGTTCGGTCTGGGTGCCCAAAGAAAACGAGGGCGTCACGGCGAGCGAGCATGAGGACATCGCCGCATACTGCAGGAACTGTCTTCTGGTTGGTGGCTGTCTCATGCTTTGTGGTCTCCCGAGAATCTGCGAGGCGGTTCCTATGACGTCGGCTTGGAACTCTTCGGATAGTGGGGCGAGTAGAGCATCCGCTGCTTACGCAGAGCCAGCCTTCCATCGGAAACGAACGGCTCGCCTCGCTCGGAAAGATGGTCGATCATGTGATCCCGCCACATACGCAATGTCGATCTGTGGGCAGGTTCACCGGCCAGGTCGCGCAGCTCGCAGGGATCTTTTTCCAGATCGAAGAGTTGTTCCCTCCCATCGTAGGCATAGTAGATGTACTTCTGTCGGCCGTCGGTCAGTGCCGTCCAGTGGTCTTTGCTGTAGCACATCGAATGTTCGAGGTCGATGAACGGACGCCAATTCGCGGTCCGTCCGCGGATCGGTTCCAGCAGGCTCCTCCCGTCGAGATGGCTCGGGGCAGGGGCTCCCGCAGTGTCGAGGAAGGTCGGCAGGACGTCCCGCAGTTCGACGGGCTGGGGCAGCTTTCGGCCTCGTTGCCGGTCCATACCCATCCTCCGGGGCC
>Ga0272441_10010192_pt1 | contig 14288 bp, 13 predicted proteins | sample SSMProp6N_FD_193582 | JGI IMG/M metagenome (GOLD analysis project Ga0272441, IMG submission 193582) | Marine sediment archaeal communities from Little Sippewissett salt marsh, Falmouth, MA, United States - SSM-Prop-6N | ecosystem: Environmental > Aquatic > Marine > Wetlands > Sediment ... | reverse complement strand
AGTGTCTTGTCCTGCAGATGTTTCCTTCGCCGCTCGCACTTGGGTTACGTCCCACTGCACGGGCGCCTTGTGATTCTTCTTTTGCTTGTTAAGGTCCTTTGCTAAGGGGTGTCTAAGTCCTCGCGCATCACGAATTACAGCTCTTATTACAATCTTTATCACAAAAAAGGAGATCCCCTATGACCGAACCTAAGTTGAACTGGATCGCACAAGAGATGGCAGCGCTGAAAGGGAGCGGGCTCTTGATCGGGCTGCGCACCATCGAGTCCGCGCCGGGCGCGTGGATGACCGTCGACGGCAAAAAGGTGCTCAACCTCTGTACCAACAACTACCTGGGCCTGGCGGACAACCCGCGCTTGGTCAAAGCAGCCAAAGAAGCGCTCGATCGCTTCGGCGCGGGTCCCACGGCGGTGCGCTCCATCGCCGGGACGCTCACGCTCCACGAAGCGCTGGAGCACAAAATCGCAGCATTCAAGCAGGTGGAGGACGCGCTCAGCGTCCAGAGCGGCTTCGTCGCCAACCAGGCCGCGCTCCCACCGCTGGTGGGTAAAGAGGACGTCATCTTCTCCGACAGGCTCAACCACGCCAGCATCATCGACGGCGCGCGCCTGAGCCACGCGAAGATCATCGTCTACGAACACTGCGACCCCCAGGACCTGGAGGCCAAGGTCAAGGAGCACCTGTCCAACTACCGCCGCGGCCTGGTGGTGACCGACGGCGTCTTCTCGATGGACGGAGACGTCGCCCCACTGGACAAACTCTACGAGGTCGCGGAGCGCCACGGTCTGATGACGATGGTGGACGACGCGCACGGCGAAGGCGTGCTGGGCCACGGCGGGCGCGGCATCGTCGATCATTTTGGGCTGCACGGCAAGTTCGACGTCGAGATCGGCACCTTCTCCAAAGCCTTCGGCGTCGGCGGGGGCGTGATCGCCGGGAAGAAATCGACTACCTGCGTCAGAAAGCGCGTCCCTTCCTCTTCTCCAACGCGCTGACCGCCGCGGACACCGCCGCCTGCCTGGCGGCTGTCGAGGTTCTCTCCGAATCCACAGCACTCGTGGACAAGCTCTGGGCAAACACCGAGGTCTTCAAGAAAGGGATGCAGGACCTAGGCTTCGACGTGGGCCAAAGCGTCACACCGGTCACACCGGTGATGCTGGGCGACGTCAAACTGGCCAAAGAATTCAGCCGCAAGCTCTTCGACGCGGGCATCTTCGCGATGGCGCTGGGCTTCCCGACGGTGCCGAAGGGACTGGCGCGCATCCGGGTGATGGTCTCCGCCGCCCTCTCTAAGGAAGATCTAGCCTTTGGGCTGGAGAGCTTCGAAACCATCGGCAAGGAACTGGGCGTCATTTAAGCGCCTTATTACACATTCTATATCACGCAGAAAACATTCCCTTCCCGGAAGTTGCTTTGACTTCCGGGAAGGTTAATAGCAGGTGGAGACAGAGATCCACACCAATGATCAACCGCGTTCCTCGATATCGCCAAACCTGCGCCCTACAAAAGCATTGATAAAGTAGATACACACCGCATTGATCACACCCATCGCGCCCACAACGAGGAACCAGATCAGATAGTCACATCCTGATCGCTCGACACTTGGTTCCCCTCCGCCAGGGAACAGCAGCGCAAAGAGCGCGCACACAAGCCCCGCGACGAGCCCGTCAAGCAGCACATGCCAAATGCGGTTCTTTCTGCGGGTATTAACCCACGCAAGGTAATAAGGCACCCGGAAATAAACCACGAGGGCAGCCAGCAGATCAAGGGCAATGATCCAAATAAATCCCAGCGGGAGCGGATGATCGGCCCCAGCATAGAAAACGGCCAGCCAAAAGAAAAAGAACAGCCCTGCATTAACCAACGCTATTTTTTTATTAGTCACGCTATCCCCCATTGTTCTGATCAAGCTCACCCTGCAACATCCCGCCCAATACTTGTTCAATATTACGGCATCTTGCTCCCGCGTCAATAAAGGTGTGAGGCCAGAGCGTACGCATCTCAATTGGAACATCTTTTCTTATCTAAATGCGACAAGCCTGGAAAATCCAGTAGGCTATAGTACAATCCCCGTACAATGACTACTGACATAACTAAGCCAGAACATCTGCTGACGACCAAGCTCTATCTTCCACCCGCGCGCCCCAATCTGGCGCCACGCTCACGCCCAGTTGAACGCTTGGACGCGAGCGTGCATCCGGGCTGCAAACTGACGGTGGTCTCTGCCCCGGCCGGTTTTGGCAAAACGACGTAAGGGATAAAGAAAATGCAAGTCACAGAACTCGAACATTACGGCAAGGACATTATCAGCATCCAGGCACAGTCTAAGATATCGCTGCGCGAAATACAACGTCTGTTGGGGCCGGTGCTGGGCTATGCCGGCGGCATCGTAAAAACACTGGGAATGGGCGGGACCGTCCAGCTCATCAGAAACGTCAAAGACGAGATCAAAGCAGCGCAGATGCGCGATTGGAGCACGCTTAAGGGCAAGGGCATCTCGCAGGCAAACCTGGATGCGGTCATTAAAAAGATCGCGCTGGCTAAAGTCATGGCCGAGATGATGGGCATGGCGCACGCTGCCCAACTGCGCCGCGAGTTATCTGGCCGAATCTCGGTTCCAGTCTTTGAAAAGATGTTTGCGCCAGCAGCGGTTTTTATCGAATGTGGCGACGGCGATTTTCTTCCGCCTTTCAAACAGTACTATATAGCGCTGATGGAGGCTATGGCGCGCAAAGGCCTGGAGGAAGCGCAAGTTGTTCAAGATACGAAAGATGTGTTTCAACTCAACGTCACTTATTGCGCCTGGGCAGAGTTAGCCAAAGCGCTGGGCGATCCGGCCTACTGCTATTATTCGATATGTTATGGTGACGAGGTGTTCTTCCCGCATCTGTGTGCGCAGGCCGGGTTCACCTTCAAGCGCACAGGCACGCTGGCACAAGGGGCGCCCGCGTGCGATTTAACATTCACACGGATATAGAGCACATACACATCTCTGTTGTTTCACACCACCGGTACTCTAGCATCGCTGATCACGGTTGCGTGGTCGGCGCCTAGATAGAGAGTTGGTCAAACACATCAATCGGATTCCAAGGGCCACCCCGGCATCATGCTCCTGGGGACCAGGCTGACCTACGGGTTCGCCTCGCTGAAAATATAGCTTCCTCCTATTTTACTCCAAGCCCCCATCCCGGGTGTGCATCTCTAAATCACTGAATTCCCGGATAGATACGAAGGCCATACCCCAAAACAATACGTTAGTATCTTTACCCCCATACCATGTTCCACGTATACTGCTTGTGTGGGGGAATGCAATGACAAGCAAACTGGACCCGAAAACGGAACAAGCCACGGTGTATCAAATCAGGATCAAGGGCCATCTGAGCTGTGATGGGAAGTAGTTTCTAGCAACAAAAGGGTACTGGCTCTCGTAATAATGACAACAGTGCTGACATTTTTCCTAGGATTTATACAAACACTTTCGTTATCTCCGCGGGGATGCTGTTGTGTGTGACTTCGCTCATTGTTTACAACATCAACGCGATTAAAAACCTTGAAAATAGGGGGGAGTTATGTACTACAGAATAGTCCGCAATGACATTCTAAGAAACAAAGCGATCACGCTGACCACAACGACATTCGTCGCTACTGCGGCCATGCTTGTTTCGCTTGCGGTGATACTCATCGTCAATCTTTCGGGCGCGATAGACACGCTTATGACACGGGCAGAAACGCCACATTTCATGCAGATGCATTCGGGTGAAATGGATGCTGCACAACTCGCGGCCTTTGTGGAACAGCATAACGAGATCGCTGAATTTCAAGTGCTTGAATTCCTTAACGTTGACGGCGCGCGGATTGTTTTTGAAGCGCGTTCGCTTGCGGATAACGTCCAGGATAACGGCTTCTCCGCACAGAGCGAGAAATTCGATTATCTGCTTGACCTTGACGGAAACGTGATCCAGGTATCTGACGGGGAAGTCTACGTGCCGATATGCTATATGCAGGACGGCACCGCAAAGGTCGGCGACACGCTTGCAGTAGCTGGAAAGGAATTGACAGTTGCGGGATTTCTCCGAGATTCCCAGATGAACTCACTGCTCGCCTCGTCAAAGCGATTTCTTGTGAGCAACAAGGACTACACGGACATAAGGGGATTCGGAAACGTGGAGTATCTGATTGAGTTCAGATTAAAGGACCTATCCGCGCTAGGTGCATTTGAGACCGCCTACATCTCCGCCGATCTCGCTGCCAACGGCCCGACGATTACCTACCCGCTATTCAGAACAATGAATGCAATTTCCGATGGACTGATGATTGCCGTGATCCTACTTGTAAGCGTGCTTGTCGTTGCGATCGCGTTCATGTGCATTCGCTTCACGCTCCTTGCAAAAATCGAGGAAGACTACCGCGAGATCGGGGTTATGAAAGCGATCGGGCTGCGTGTTTCCGACATAAAGAAAATATACCTTGCAGAATACGCGGCGGTTGCGGCGACGGGCAGTCTTCTCGGATTTGCACTCTCGTTTCTATTTAGGAGCATGCTTCTCGAAAATATCCGGCTGTACATGGGTGAAAGCGAACACGCTTCCCTTACCTTGCTTTTCGGGATCGTCAGCGTACTGCTCGTGTTCCTGGCGATCATCGCTTATGTCAACAGCGTGCTGAAGCGCTTTCAGAAAATACCCCCGGCGGAGGCAATCCGCTTTGGAATAGCACAAGAGAGAGCCTCCGGGACAAGGCATTTCCACCTGAGCGAAAGCGGGCTGCTGGGCACGAATGTCTTTCTCGGCGTGAAAGATGTCTTCTCAAGAAAAAAACTTTACGTCACAATGCTTGCGGTACTTGTGCTCGCGGCGTTTATCATAACGGTCCCGCAGAATTTGCACAACACCATTGCCTCAAAAGGCTTCATCGCCTATATGGGGATCGGCGATAGCGATCTACGCATCGACATTCAGCAGACCGACCATATTTCCGAAAAAGCAGCGGAAATTGCGATAGCAATGGAGAACGACAGCGCCATATCCAAGTACGTCGTGCTCACGACCAAGACATTCAGAGCGCAGATGGATGACGGAGCTGAGGAACGCATCAAAGTTGAACTGGGCGACCATTTGGTATTCCCTCTGAAATACGCCGAGGGCAGGGCACCCACCGCAGAAAATGAAATCGCGCTTTCGGTGCTGAATGCCAACGAGCTGGATAAAGTGATCGGGAATGGTCTTACCTTGATCATTGATGGGCAGGAGAAAGACCTCACGGTGTGCGGGATCTATTCCGACGTTACCAACGGCGGTAAAACCGCAAAGGCTGTTTTCACCGACAGGTCGGCAGAGATTATGTGGAGCGTGATCAGCGCGGAACTTGCAGATGAAGCGCTAATCGACGGAAAGATTGCGGACTATGCGGAAAGGTTTGATTTTGCGAAGGTCTCGGGAATTGATGACTATATCGTACAGACATTCGGCTCGACAATAAGGTCCGTCGGGAAGGCATCTTATGCCGCACTTGCCGTTGCTCTGGCGATCGCGATACTGGTCACACTGTTGTTTGTGAGAATGCTTGTCGCAAAGGATCGGTATTCCATCGCCGTCATGAAAGCCTTTGGCTTCACAAACTCGGATATCACGACCCAGTATGTCGCACGCTCGGTGTTCGTCCTGGCGATCGCACTCTTCCTCGGCACGTTTCTGGCCAACACGCTCGGAGAGGCGCTTGCGGGCGTGGTCATCTCCTCGTTCGGCGCATCATCGTTTAAGTTTGAGATCAATCCGTTTTTGGCCTATCTGCTTTTCCCTCTGATCATGGCACTTGCGGTACTCGCCGCAACGCTCTTCGGCACAGTGAACGCGGGACACATTGAAATATCTGACAATATAAAGGAGTAAATCATGAAAAAGATCATCACTTGCGAAAATATAATCAAGTCTTTTGGCGAAAATGGCGAAAAACATAAGGTTCTCGACGGGGTGTCCCTTGAAATTAACGAGGGCGAGTTCGTTTCGGTGATGGGCCCTTCCGGCTCGGGAAAAACGACGCTGATGTTTGCACTGAGTGGCATGGACGGCGTTGATGAAGGGGAAGTCACCTTTGACGGCAAGGATCTATCGACACTCGGTGAAAATGAGCTTGCCGACATCCGCAGGACAAAAATGGGGTTTGTTTTTCAGCAGCCGACTTTGCTGAGAAATCTGAATATCCTCGACAATATCATTCTCCCGTCCATGCGCGACCACAGCGAGAACGCCGTGAAGATTGCCGAAAAAGCAAGAGCGCTCATGAAAAAGGCGGACATTCTGGAGCTGGAAAAGCGGGGGATCACACAGGCATCGGGAGGACAACTCCAGCGTGTGGGAATCTGCCGCGCGCTTATGAGCGATCCAAAGATTATTTTTGGCGACGAGCCGACCGGCGCTTTGAACTCAAAATCTGCCAACGAAATCATGCAACTGCTGGCTGAGATTCATCGGAGCGGGACGACGATCCTTTTGGTCACGCACGACGCCAAAGTAGCTGCCAGAACCGAGCGGGTGCTGTTCATGCTCGACGGTAAGATTGCAGGCGAGTACTCCGCCGGCGCATACGATGAAGCCAACGACGGGTTCAAGGCCCGCGAAGAAGCACTCACCTCCTGGTTAGCCGATATGAAATTCTGAGCGCGAAGGTAAAAGAAACAGCACCTTCCCGGAAGTCAAGGCAACTTCCGGGAAGGCTGAGCACGGACTACTCTTGAAAAAGAGGTACGTCCTCCAGCAACAGCGCGGCCTTGTTTTGCCAGCGGACGCGCAGGACGATCTCGGCAATCTGCGGGAGCAGCGCAGCTTCGTAGACCACCCAGGTGCGCGCACCGGCGCTGTCCAGGATCAGCGTCACCTCCCCCGAACGCGGGCCAGGCTCCACCTGGAAGCCCCAACGGGTGAACAGGCGCACGGCTTCGTCAAAAGAGAGAGGCTCAACATCCAAGCCAGGGCCTCCGATCACGGATCGTCCGCTTCCCCACGTACGGCAGGGCCTCGCCCGACTCCGGCTGCACCCGCACCACTACCTTGAGACCATCCATCTCCACGGGCACCCGGATAACCGGGAGCGATTCCAATGCGCGCTGTGCCCGCAGCCGGACTACGTCCAGGTCCGCATCCAGCGTCACCAAAAGCGTGACCGCCAAGCACTCACGGTCTTCCTCACAAGCCAACGAAACGGAGAAATCCAGAAGGTCAGGAATGGGAAAGAGTGCCGCATCCAGGACCGCCATGGACAGCGCGCCCCCGGCACCCAACGGGCGCAGATTGCTGAGGCGGCCCCGGACCGGCGCTAACGTGCGCAGTTGCGTGCCGCAGGGACAGGGACCGGGCATGAAGAAGCTGAGGTCCCCTGTGCGGTAGCGAATCAGCGGCATACCCACCCGCGTCAGCGTGGTGAAGACGATCTCCCCCGGCGTACCGTCCGGCAGCGAGGCGCCGGTCGCAGGGTCGACGATCTCGACATAGAGGTCGGCCTCCCGCAGATGGTAGCCGCGCCGTGCCCGGCACTCTACGCCGCCGCCCAGCCCCATCTCCGTCATGCCGTAGTGGTTGTAAACCGCACAGTCCCAGGCATGCGAGACCGCGCCCGCAATCGTGTCCGGGACTGTGTCGGTGCTCAGCAGCACGCTCTTGATCGCAGGAGCTAAATCGCCTGCCAGAGCCCGCCCCTGGGGATGACGCACCAGGGCAAGCAACTGCGCGGGCACGCCGACCAGGCCGGTCACCTGCTGCTCAACCATCACCTGCAAGGTCTGGGCAACATCCCGCACGAGGCCATGCTTGATCCCGACCGCCCCCAGGCGGTCCAGCCCTGTCGCCAGCAGGTCGCCGACGCTCCCCGGCCTCTCGCAGGGCAGCAGAATCAGCACGCGGTCGCCGGGATCGGTAAACGTGGACATACCAATGTGAAAGAAGTCAATTGTCAGCGCCTGATCCTCCCGCGTGAAATAGAGGCGCTTGGGGCTACCCGTGGTGCCGGAACTATCCAGCGTCACCACCCGGTGGATCGCGCTCTGCGAGGTGCACAGAAACTGCAGCGGATTAGCGCGGATATCGCCCGCCGTCGTGAAAGGCAGCCAGGAGAGATCGGAGAGCGCCGCGAGCGTCCCAGGCACATCCGCCAAGCGCGCGCGGTAAAATGGACTGCGCGCCCTGACCCACTCCAGCGTCTCCTGCAGCTTGTGCAGTTGGTAGCGCCGCAGAGCATCAGCGTCCAATGCCGGCGTACCGATCTTCCGGGCAATCCAGGGCTCGAGCGGCGTGCACATCTCCCCCATCACACCTCACGCACGGCGGTCTTTGCCCCCTGTCCCCGGTAGAGCGCGTGCCCCTCGCGGTCGGTGAGATTATACGCGCAGAAGGGGATAATCCGCCCGTCCGGGCTCACCGTATGGATGCAGCAATCCCGCAGCCGCTCCAGGTCCAGGGTCCAAGCATCCTGAAAAGCCATCCCCGAGATGCAGAAGACGTGCGTCTTGGCGCGCTCCAGGAGCAGGTCCCATCCGCCCAGGCTGGGCGCCTCCGCAGCCGGAGCAGCTTCGTCAACCGGCTCCGGCATAGCCCAATACTTTTCCACAAAATCGCGGGCCTTCTCCGCCCCCTCGTCCGCGCGCTCCTTTTTACAGCAGCAGGGCGTCTTGCGGCGGGTCCAGGGATGCAGATGCCCGTCCGGCATCAGCACAAAATTCCCGTGGAACGAGCAGAGCGCGTTCTCGCAGCCCGGCGGGATAAAGGCGCGGGCCGGGATCGCGCCCCCACTCTGCGCTTCGATCGCCCGGATGACCTCGGGGATCGTCACCCGATCCGCATCCTGCGGCGCGTCAGGATAGCGCCCGAAGTAGCTGACCGGCTGAAAGTGAACCCCGCGCACGCCCGGCGCGCGTGCCAGCGCGAAATCAAGGACCGCGCCGATCTCCCCGGTGTTCACGCCCGGCACCAGGGTCGGCACCAGCACCACACCAATACCCTGCGCCACACAATGAGCGATGGCAGCCTCTTTCACCGCGAGCAACGGCCGGCCCCGCAGTGCCTGGTAAACCGCGTCGTCCACGCCATCGAACTGCAGGAAGATCGAGGCAAGCCCGGCCTCTTTGAGGGCTGCGACATAGGCCGGGTCCTCCGCAAAGCGCAGCCCGTTGGTGTTGACCTGGATAAAGGGGAAGCCCAGCGCACGTCCCAACGCCACGATATCCGGCAGGTCATCGCGCACCGTCGGCTCCCCGCCCGAGAGCTGAATATTGTAGGGCCCTCCGGCATCCAGGAGCCGCCGGTACCAGAAAGCAATCGTCTCGAGATCAGGGTCCTGCTCAGCGTCGCGGTTGGAGCTGGCAAAGCAGAACGAACAGTTCAGGTTGCAGCGCTGCGTCACCTCCAGGAGCGCCGTGCAGGTCTGCTGGCGATGCTCGGGACAGAGCCCGCAGTCAAAGGGACAGCCGTCCTTTACAGCGGTGAAGGGATGTTCAGGGAAAGCAGGGATCTTGGGGCGCGCCCATGTGGTATAGGCAGGTCTCCCACGCCACAGGATCGTGCGAAAGCTCCCATGCTCAGGGCAGGTCTTCTCCAGATAGACATCCTCCCCGTAGGCCACGCGCTCTGCCGGAATCCTGGCCAGACACTCAGGGCAGACGCTTTCGGTGGTCGACAGGAGCACGCCTTGGACCTCACTCACAGGTTCTCTCCGGTAAGCTCAAAACCGTTCTCGACCAACAGCTCTTTTACTTTCTGGTAAGTCTGTGCCACGATCATAGGACAGCGATCCTGATGCTCCCCAGACTCCCCAATGATCTCGACGCAGCGCATGCTGCCGTAAGCCTCCCCATACTCGGTCTTGAACCATTCCACCAGGTCAGCAACCATCAAATCCAGGGAGAAATCATCCTCATCGGTGGGCAGCCCCTTGCCGGCGTAGAGGCCCAACAAGCAGGCCCCGCCGGTCAGCGCGCCGCACAGATCGCCCGTGCCGCCCACCCCACCGCACAGCGCGCGCATGGCACGCACCAGGCCGGGGTTCTCCTCCCCGCGCATCTCGAGGCCCAACATCAGCAAAATCTGACTGCAGCAGTATCCTTGCTGCTGCAGCGCCAACATACGCATCATCTCATCCATTGACGATCGACTCCTTGCTTCTTTGAAATAGACTAAGCCACAGACTCAACGAGACACAATGGGACGCGATCACGCCTGCTTCCGGGCGATCAGCAGGAAGTACCCCGGCTTTGCCTGCCCCACAACGCACTGAACCGCATCGCCGTCGAGGCTCCCCGCCGTCATCGCAGACCAGAACTGCGCCAGCGACCCATGTTCAAAGATCAACCGGGCTGCGAACTGCTTCAGCGCCTCGGAATGATCCTCCCAAATCACCGGCGTAAAACCCTGCGCCCTAAGTTCAACCAGCAGGGTCTGCTGCGACAGCGCGCTGCTCAAACAGCAGGCCAGCGGAAGCGCGCGCAAAAGCGGGATGTGTTCCGGGCTCCGGGCATAGAGATCGCTCACGATCAGCCAACCACCGGGCCGCAGAACGCGGAAGAACTCCGCAAGCGCATCCGCCAAGCTCGGCATGAGGGAAAGACTGCATTCCGCAAAGAGCGCATCCGCACAAACCCCGGCAAACGGCAGGCGCAGCCCGGTTCCCCGTGCCATGGGCAAGGCCGCACCATCATAGTCACCGGCATGCAGCAGAAGGTCGGATGCATCTACCCCCGCCGCGGCAAGGCCATGTGCCCGGCAGTAAGCTACGGTGGCGCCCATGCCGCACCCCACGTCCAGCACCCGAGACCCCTCGGGGAGCACGCAGCGAGAGAGCGCGTAGGCCGTCAACGCCAGCCCTCCGGGACGGATCGCTTCATCCACGACACAGCGGACGGCTTCCTGCTCATAGACCCGGCAGGGTTCGCCAAAGGAACCACATGGATCGCCCACCGCCCCCCTACTTATCCTCGAGCAATTTCTCTACCTCAGCCATCTTACCGAGCGCCAGATCCTCGGGCACAAAGACCGCCCCACACTGCGGGCACCGCAGCAGCGACACAGGGAAAGCGCTGCCCAGGTAGGCAATCGAGACCTCACCGGGCTCCAGCGGGATGCCGCAGCGCGCACATTCCCAGGCCTGTTCGGCCTTCACTTTCTCACTCATGCGGTCCCCTCCTCGACAATTTCCATCCGGTGGCTGTACGCATTGTGGACGACAAAGGTGTCGCCGTCGCTGCTGTATTCCACCCAATAGGTCACGCTGGTGGGCTTGTGATAAGCCACGAAGTGGCCGGACTCGCGATTCAACAGCTTCTTGCCGGTGCTCTCGGCAAAAGCGATCACCTGCTGGATATCCTCCACCAGGATCAAGCGCCGATCCAGACGTGCCTGCACCGCATCCGCGAACACCAATTTGATCTTCTCATACCCAACTTTCTCTGCCACAGACTCCCCCCAAAGCTCCTGCAACACATGCCGCTTAAGACGCGCACGGTTCTCATGACGCTGCGAATACCCCGGCCCCCTGCGGACATCGCCCGACCGTGCATCCTCGCCTGAAGACGGGAAGATCAAGTCCAGCAGATGAAACGTGCGCTTTCCCTGCCCGGCAAAAAAGTCCCGGCACATCGCGCAGTAGGTCACATAATCGGTCGAGCTTGCCTCAATCCGCCGCCGGACCACATCCCGCGCCAGATCCGGATTCGCCAGCCACATCAAACCGCCGTAGCTGCAGCATTCGGTCTGCTCCCGGTTCAACGGCAGTTCCTCGATCATGTAGCCCAAGCGCCGCACCAGGTTCCGGACACTCTCATGGATCTGCGGCTCATGGCGTGTGGTGCAGGGGTCATGCACGGCCAACACAGGCGCATCTTGACGGACCGTGGGCACGCCATCAGGAAGCCCCAGCGTGTCGAAAAGCTCCCAGAGGGAGAGCAGCGGCACCTCGGGCAAATAGGTCTTGAAGGTGCGATAGCAGCTCGAACAGGCCAGGATCAATTTGGGGCTCCCCATCTCCTGATAAGTCTTCTTGAAATCCGCGAGCGCCTCTTCAAAGAGATCCATGCGCCCAGCCCACTCCGCGGGTGCGCCGCAGCAGCGCAGCATCAGGCCCACGCCGCCGGACAGCTTCTCGCACAGATAAGCATAAGTCTGCCTGACCTGCTCCGGCGCTGAAGCACAGAGCTGGCATCCTGGGAAGAAGAGTACCTCGCTGGTCGCCATGCCGGGCTGGTGCCGGGCCAACGTAAATTTATCGCCATTGCTGAAAAGCATGTCGCGCAGGGCGAAGTCATGCGCAGAAGGCGGCATATGGCCCTGCTGCACCATCACCTGGCGCGCTTCCCGGCAGACATCCGCCATATTCAGACCTTCAGGGCAAACTTCCGCACACAAACCGCACAGGCTGCACGAGTTGATCAGCGTGTTAGCCTGGCGGGTGCCTTTCACAATGGCCAAATTGTTGTAAATCTGGCGCAGGTATTTCTTGGGATAACCGCCAAAGTGCGCCAGGTACTCGCAGACCTTGACACACTCCATGCACTCACACTGGAGGCAGCGCCGCGCTTCCGCAACGGCCTCATCCTGACGATAACCCAGGCCAGGGTCCGCCATCGGGACCACGGGCAGCGGGGGAATTCCTCCCATACTCGTGTAAAGGCGCGTCGTATAAGGCCCCTCATGATCGCGGGACGCCGCCAGAGAGACCTTCTGCAGATAGCGATCTACCGAAATCGCGGCACGGCGCCCCTCGGAAATCGCATGGATCGGCGAGCGGGCATTGGCGTCACGCAGCACCCCACCCCCTGCAAAAACTCCCGTCTGGCTCGTGGCAAAGGTCACAGGGTCAACCTGGAGATGCCCCTCCGCGTCCAGATCCAAATCGAACAACGTAGGAGCACATGCCCCCACGCCCAGGTAAACAACATCAAAAGCATCTACCAAGGCCTCGAGAGCCTCAGCCCCGTCAACCAACGTATTCAGATGGATCGCAGCCCCAAGTGTCTCAACCACACCGGTCTCGGCAACAAGGATATCACGAGGTAAACGCGACTCAGGGAAATCCCAGAGACTGCCGCCAAGGCGATCCGCTGCCTCAAAAAGCGCTACCTCGTATCCCTTGCGGGTCAGATCAAAAGCAGCGGTCAGCCCACTCAGCCCACCGCCGACCACAGCCACACGTTTGCCCCTGGCCCGCAAGACACGAACCTTCGCAGGCGGGCCGCCAAACTCAGCGCAGGCCCGCTCCAATGCAGCGATAGAAAGCGATTCGCCCACATCCTTGCGGTTGCAGACAGCCTGACAAGGGTGATCACAAACCCGGCCGATGATACCGGGGAAAGGGAGCTTCTTGGTCAAAATGGCCAACGCAGCAGGGAAATCCCCCTGCGCGATCTGCGCCAGCATGCCGCGGACATCGACGTGAATGGGACAGGCCGCGGTGCAGGGTGGAGCATGTTCCTGAATACACTGATTCTCCAGATCACGCAGTTCTCTCTGTTCCATAATGCGCCTCCTGGATATGTCGGTAAAACAGGGGGCAAGGCCTGGGCCCCACCCCCTGTTTCAAAAAACAAGATTACATCACAACTGTACCCAGCTACTTAGCCTTGAGGCCTGCCAGCACCTTCTCAGGAAGCGCGGGGAGTTCGCGAATGCGCACACCAGTTGCTTTGTCAATGGCATTGATAATCGCGACGTGCGGGGCGGTCAAGGGCAGCTCACCGACACCGGCCGCACCGAAGGGACCGTACTCACGTGGGGTCTCAACGTAAATGATCTCGATGTCATCGGGGATATCCTTGGGATAAGGAATACCGCAAGCAGCGATGGTAGTGTGCTTGTCCAAGTCCTCAAAGTCCTCGGAAAGCGCCAGCCCGATACCCTGAGCAATACCACCGTAGATCTGCCCATCGACGACCAGCTTATTGTTGATCTTACCCACATCGGCCACCAGCGTCATCTTCTCGACCTGGGTCTTGCCGGACTTAACCTCAACCGCGACCTCAGCCATGAAAACGCCGTACATATAGACAGAGAAAGGCGCGCCCTGGGCGTTTTCATCGCAGTTGCTGCACGATGAAGCCGCCCATTTGCCGTCATAACGCAGAGGGAGTTCCTCAGCGACCATCTCATCATAGGTCCGGTAAGTGCCGTCGTCCTTCTTCATAGCAGCAAGCAGGTTCTCGCAGCCATTCTTGATCGCATTCCCAACCATAACCTGGGAGCGGCTACCGCCAGCGGGGCCACTATTGGGGGTAAAGGCCATATCGTTCATGACCAGTTTGATCTGCTCTGGGG
>Ga0272441_10010191_pt1 | contig 14289 bp, 12 predicted proteins | sample SSMProp6N_FD_193582 | JGI IMG/M metagenome (GOLD analysis project Ga0272441, IMG submission 193582) | Marine sediment archaeal communities from Little Sippewissett salt marsh, Falmouth, MA, United States - SSM-Prop-6N | ecosystem: Environmental > Aquatic > Marine > Wetlands > Sediment ... | reverse complement strand
ATAATTAATTTTGTTCTTTTGGTAATTTTTTTTTCAAGATTTTTAGCCTTTATTTTAAAGTCATCTTTTTCGAAAGTCGGCACAAAAACTGAAGTAGCTCCAGTTAATAATACTTGCGAAGGGTAACTTGGATAATATGGATCGGGTATTAAAACCTCATCCTTATGATTAAGCAAAGTAAGCATTGCCAAAGTCAAAGCATATTGTGCTCCATGGGTTACAATAACTTCCTCATAGTTAATTTTAAAATTATTCTCTTCTTTAAATTTTGTAGCAATAGCTTCGCGTAATTCTTTGTATCCAGGAACGGGAGTATAGTGGGTAGATTTATTCTCTTTTACTAATTCAAATGCTTTATTTATAATCATGGGATCAGTATCAAAATCAGGCTCACCAATTCCTAAACTTATTACTTTCTCGAGCTTATTTGCTCTATCGAATATTTCTCTAATCTTAGGATAGGTTATTTCTCTTGCTTTTTTAGAAAAAATATTTTTAACTTGCATTTTTTTCTTAATTCTCCTTATGTAATATTTCTATCTTTTTCAACATTATATTTAATTTATATCATATTTTTATATTTTAGTTTAACCTTGTATAAAATAATTAGGTATAAACAGCACAAGCGAGGGAAATAAAATAATAAGAATTAAAGCAATTATCATTGCTCCTACAAAAAATGCTACGTATCTAAGTGTTCCTTCAAGTTTGACTCCACCTACACGACAGGCAGCTAAGAGGTCTACTCCTACAGGAGGAGTATTGGCACCAATAGCAAGATTAACCGCAAGCATAACCCCAAAATGGACAGGATCCATTCCTAGAGAAGTCACAACGGGCATTAGAACCGGAACTACAATAATTATTATTGCTATAGTTTCCATGAACATACCCAAAACAAGAAGCATTATATTAATCAAAAGAATAACCAGATAATAATTACTAGTTAAGGAAAAAAGTCCGTTTGCAAAATGTTGGGGGATTTGTTCTGCTGCCAGAACCCATCCAAAAATAGAGGCAGATGCAATAATGAATAAAATTGTAGCGCTTGTTTCTACAGTAGAAAGAATCATTCCCGGTAATTGTTTTATTTCAATAGTATGATAAACAAAAACACCAAGAAAAAGTGCATAGGCTACTGCAGCTATTGCAGCTTCGGTTGGAGTAAATACGCCTGTAAGTATTCCACCGATAATTATTAAAGGCATCATTAGGGATAAAAAAGCATCCTTAGAGGCAGATAGGATTTTTTTTAAAGAAAAAGACTTTCTTTGCTCGTCTTCTCTTCTAAAAGAAAAGAAATAAGCGAGGATCATTAAAGATAAACCAGTAATAATTCCAGGAACTATCCCTCCTAAAAAGAGTTTACCAATAGATATTCCCGTGGTCACTCCTAATATGACCATGACGACACTAGGCGGTATAATTGTACCTAAAGCTCCCGAGCACCCCAAAAGCGAAACACTAAACTCGGGTTTGTAACCATCCTTTTTCATAGCCGGTAGGAGAATGGAGCCTATAGCAACTACATCAGCGACCCCTGAACCAGATATTGCTCCAAATAACATACACGATGAAACCATTGCCATAGCCAGACCACCTTTGATTTTTCCTACTAAAGAATCGGCCAATTGCATGATACGCGGTGTAATATTTGCTTCCGCCATAAGATTTCCCGCAAAAAGAAAAAAGGGTATTGCTAAAAGAGGAAATGAGTCGACTCCAGCTACCATACGTTGAGCAATAAGGGTAAGAGGGATTGTTTGAGTAAGTAATATATATATCAGTGAAGATAAGCCAATGGAAATAGCAAGAGGGATATTAATCGAAATAAAAAAGAGAAGCGCAATAATTAGAATTAACATTTTTATTCCTCCCTCCTTTTTATTTCAATATTATTTTTTTTAAATAATTCTATAGTATTTTTCAAGAGATAGAAAACCATTAGCATTCCCCCAACCGGGACTGCAAGATAAACTAATCCAGTAGGCATTTGAAGGGCTGCTGTTCGATTAGGCATAGTTAAATTAGTAATAATTATACCTCCCCATACTAATATTAAAATAAATAACAAAGATAATGAATTTGCAAAAAATTGAACCCATTTTCTTTTTTGTAAAGATAGGCGATTAGTCAATAATGATATGCTTAAGTGAGAACGATTTTTCATTGCAATAGCTGAACCAATAAAAGTGAGCCAAATAAGAATGAATCGAGGGAATTCCTCAGACCAATATATAGGTTGATGTAAAAGATAACGAAAAATTATTTGAACAAAAACCGCTATAGACATAAAACTAAACATTGTTACAATGATAAAATTTAATATTTTTATCGGTAAATTTTCTTTCATATTTGCTTTTCCTTATCACTTAATTTATTTTTCTTATTTACTCTTTTTTGTAAAAGTGGACAATTTTTACAAGAAATATTTATCGCAATCCATGGTTTCTTACCAACATTCCTCAATGAAATATTTTGTTCTGAACTAATTAAAACAGCTCTTTCGGGAGTTAACAAATACTTTTTTGTTTTATTTTCTAGTTCAACTACACCTCTTAGAGTTATGAATACACTTTCCCCAAAATTACAATATTTTTGACTATCTCTATTATTAATACATTGAATTTTTACTACAGAGAGACTAAGATATGTCCTACTTAACATAGACCTCGGAAATATTCTTTTAACTTCTATATTATTTTTATTTTTAAATTCAATCTTAGATATATCTTTTATTATATCTGATCTATTGCTTTTAAAAATATGTTTATTTTTCTTCTTTATTAATGGACAATTATCACAATAGGCGGCGAGAGAAATCCATTTTTCTTTACTAGTTACTACTAGTGGGTGTATCTGTCCAGGGGAAACGCGAATTGCAGTTTGCGGTAAAACAGAATATTTTTTATCACTAATACTGATCTCAGCTTTTCCAGATAAAGTTAACGTTACTTCATCACCTGGATGTTTATGGTTTTGGCTTTTTGATAAATATTTACCATTTACTAGAGCAAGCATTAAATTGTTGTTGCCAGTGAGTAAAGGGGAAAAAATTATCTTTCTTTCAAAATCATATATTTTTTCAGGGATTATTTTTAGCAAATCTCTTACATATATTTCTTGGTTGTTCATTTTTTTACCTACTATGTCATATATTCGTAAAACTATATAATTATTTTAAAGTATGATGCTAAATAAATATTAATGGAATACCTATAATCCCCTTTAAGTAAATCATAGGTATCCCAAATTATTTATTCTCTATATTTATCTATTAATTCAATAAAATCTTTTCCAAAGATTTCTTCATATTCATTCCAAACTGGTTGGACTTTCGCAATAAACGGAGCTTTGTCTACCTCGTTAATAATCATCCCTTTTTCAGCAAGCTTTGATTTTAAATCATCCTCTGCATCTCGAATCATTTTTCTTTGTTTGTCAGCCCATTTGTTTGCTACTTCTTCAATAATCACTTTATCTTCTGGAGAAACTTTTTCCCAATCTTTTTCAGAGATAACCAAAATTGCGGTACCCCAGATATGACCAGTCATAGATAAATATTTTTGTACCTCATAAAAATGGTTACTGTAAATAATGGCTAGTGGGTTTTCTTGACCATCTACTACACCCTGTTGGAGTGCGGAATAGAGTTCAGAAAAAGGCATAGGTACGGGAAGAGCTTCTAGTGCATTAAAGGTATCTAAACGCATTTTAATTGGAGTTACTCTTAGTTTCAATCCCTCTAAGTCTTCTGGTGTACTGATAGATCTCGTATTGTTGGTGATGTTCCGGAAGCCATTTTCCCACCAGGATAATCCAACTATACCTTTTTTAGCAAGAAGATCTAATAATTTATCACCAAGTTCTCCATCAAAAGCTCTATAAGCGTGAAAATGATTTTCCCATGCATAAGGAAGATTGGCAATACTCATTTTAGGTTCTAAGTCCTGAAAAGAACCGCCACCTATTAATCCCATTTGCATTGTACCTAATTGTAAACCTTCAACCATATCCTTTTCATTCCCTAATTGCGCATTATGGTAAGCGTTAATTGTGACTCGTCCTTCAGTTTTCTGGGTAACTTCTTCTGCAAATCCTGAGCTACAAATACCCCAACTATGGTCTGCGGGTAATACCTGACCTAATTTAAAAACTAATTCTTTCGCCTGGACAGATGCAATTATACTAAATGCTAAAACCATAACAATGATTAGTACTGAGACTTTTGATAAAGATAGTAATCTTCTTCTTCTACATTCTTTAAACATTTTTTCTTAAACCTCCATTTTAGAACTATTAACATATTTACCGCTTATTTTTACTTAATATAATTTCCTCCTTTCAAATAATTGTATGCTACTTTCGACGTAGTTTTAGAAAATTCCTCTTTGTTATCAATTTTTTAATTTTCTATTAAACTTTACTACTGCACTCTCCAACACATCCAATGCTTCATCTAACTGCTCATCTGTGATCTCTAAAGACACTAACATTCGTAAGATATTTTTGTTAATCCCCGCGGTAGGCACAAACACTCCATGCTTTATGCACTCCTGTACAATTTGGGCTGTTTTTTGAGGCGCAGGTTCTTTAGTAGTTCTATTTTTCACTATTTCCATGGCCATCATTGCCCCTATTCCGTGAACATCCCCTACTATAGAGTATTTATCTTTCATCATTAGAAATCGGTTTTTTAAAATTTTTCCAATTTTTATCGCTCTATCTAAAAGCTTTTCCTCTTCAATAATCTTTATTACCTCTAGAGCTGCACGACAGGCAATTGGATTACCGACATAAGTTCCACCAATTGATCCTCCCGGTAGGGAATCAGTAATCTCATTTTTGGAAATGACTGCGGATAACGGCATACCAGCTGCCAGTGATTTAGCCAAACATATGATATCTGGTTCTATATTCCAATTTTCAATAGCAAAAAATTTTCCAGTCCTCCCTATTCCGCTCTGAATTTCATCTGCAATAAATAATATCCCATACTTTTTGGTTAATTCTCTTAAATATTCTAAAAACCCTTCCTGAGGAACTCTAAATCCACCTTCTCCCTGGATAGGTTCAATCACAATAGCAGCAACTGATTCAGGATTTACCGTATTGACAAGTATTTTTTCGAAATCAGCAACTTTAATCGTAGGTTGATAGGGAGTTGGGAAAGGAAGTCTATATACATCGGAAGCAAAAGGTCCAAATTTATACTTATAAGGCATAGCTTTATGAGTCATGGTCATAGTCAATAAAGTTCGTCCATGAAAAGCATTTTCAAATACAATAATAGCTGGCCTTTTGGTATGAGCTCGAGCTATCTTTACCGCATTTTCGATTGCCTCTGCACCGGAGTTAAAAAAGGCAGCACTCTTGGGAATTTCCCCCGGAGTAAATTTTACCAATTTTTCTGCTAGCAACACTAAAGATTCGTAAGGAATAGCTGTAAAATCGGTATGTAGATACTTTTCTGCTTGCTCCTGGATAGCAGCGACTACTTTTTTATGTGTATGCCCTACGGCAAGACAACCCCAACCTCCAGTTAAATCAATAAATCGATTTCCATCTACATCTGTTACCAATGCCCCTTCGCCATGCGAAATATAGCTTGGAGAAAGAGAACCACCCATGGGTTTAGCTACATATTTTTCTCGCTTTTTTGCAATATCTCTTGATTTTGGACCGGGAATCTCAGTTTTTAAAGAAATAAATTTAGTCATAGAACTTTCTCCTTGATTATTATTAAAATTCAATCTAATTTCCTAAAGTAGCTACCATTACTGCTTTTATTGTGTGCATACGGTTTTCGGCTTCTTCAAAAACCACAGAATGTTTACTTCTGAATACCTCGTCTGTTACTTCCATTTCTTTTAAATTGTATTGTTTTTGTACCAATTTTCCTATTTCCGTTTTACTATCATGAATAGCTGGCAGGCAATGCATAAAAATAACGTTTGAGTTTCCTGTTTTTTTGATTTTACTCATATCTACTTGATAATCTTTTAATAATTTTACTCGCTCTGCAATGTATTTTTCTTCTCCCATTGATACCCACACATCCGTATATATTACATCTGCATCCTTTAAACCAGAATCAACATCATTTGTTACGGATATTCTTGCTCCCGATTCTTTAGAAATATGTTTTGCTTCTGTAATTAGTTTTTCTTCAGGAAATAATGATTGAGGAGAGATAATTCTAACATCCATGCCCATAATTGCCCCGGAAAGCAACAAAGAATTAGCCATATTATTTCTACCGTCACCCATATAAGTAAATATTACCTTTTCTAAAGGTTTTGCAATTCTTTTCTTTATGGTCATCAAATCTGCTAAAACTTGGGTTGGGTGATACTTATCTGTTAGACCATTCCATACTGGTACACCAGAGTATTTTGCCAAAATATCCACATTTTCCTGTTTAAATCCTCTAAATTCAATACCATCATAATAACAACCTAAAACTTTTGCAGTATCCTCCATTGATTCTTTTTTGCCCATCTGTGAACCAGAAATTCCAAGGTAGGTCACATTAGCACCTTGGTCATAAGCAGCCACCTCAAAAGCACATCTAGTCCTAGTTGATGATTTTTCAAATATTAGTACAATATTTTTCCCTTTTAACTTTTGTTGCTCTGTACCTGAAAATTTTGCTTTTTTTAATTCAATAGCTAACTCCAATAAAAACTTGATTTCTTCTTTAGAAAAATCCTTTAAAGTAATTACATTACGGTTTCGCAAATTAATTGTCATAAATTTTCTCCTTTCTTACCAGTAAACAAAGAATTCTTAAATAAATACTATTAGGATTAGAAAACCTTGTATCCTAATCGCATTGAGATTTCCATTGCGATTTTTTTACTTGTAGAAATAACATCCTCTTTCTTCTCACTATTCATTCGAAAAGCAGGGACAGAAACACTAATAGCTGCAATTACTTTTCCATTTACATCATATATAGGCACTGCCACACAGTTCACTTCTTCTATCTGTTCTCCGTCATCAAAGGCGTACCCAAAATTTTTTATTTTTTTCAGTTCTTCATTTAATTCTTTCCAACTGGTAATAGTGTTTCGATTATACTTTTTCAATTTTTTTCCCTTAATAATGTTCGCTTGTACATCAGGAGGCTGAAAAGCTAATAAAACCTTTCCAATTGCAGTACAATGAATAGGCGCCCTTCTTCCTGGATACAAAATTGCCTTAACTGTTCTAGTGGACTCTTCTTTATCTAGATATACAACTTCCCCCGAATCCAGAACACCTAAATTAACAGTTTCATTGAATTTTTCAGCTAATTTCTTTAAATATGGAGCAGACTCAGCAAAAAAATCCAATCTTTGCAATTTTGCCATACCAAGCTCAACAACTTTTAATCCCAAGGTATATTTTTGGGAATCAGCAGTCTGTTCAATATAACCCCAATATTTTAAAGTATCAACCATGCGATGAATACTGCTAGGATATATTCCTAATTGTTGACTCAGTTGAGTTATGCTAATTGGAGATGAATGTTGTAAAAGTACTTCCAAAATCGATAATGCTCTTGCAAGAGCTTTTACTGGGTAATTAGGTTCAGAATTCATATTAAATACCTCGATCTTTTAATAAGAATGGTTTTCTATTTTTTTAGAATTGCTTTCTATTTATAAAATATTATAATTTCAAGAAAATGTCAATAAGATTTTATATAAATATATTATCTTTATCATGCATGTATTTATAAATATATAACTAATTAGATACTATATTTTGTTCGATGCAAGCAATCTATTCACTGTTTAGGATGTTGATTGAGCAAGATTCATATGATATTCCTTCTTTCCTGATCTTGTTTTCTATATTATACATGTAGAATAAATGTAAGGGATTTTGAAGGTAATTCTTAAAAATTCATCTTTAATTTAAGGCATTTTAAGCGATTATTTTTGTCCAGTTGGTATAATTTCATCAAATATAAAAAATAAAGCACATATGCGCCAAATGAGAGGTTCCTTCTAAAAAACATCAAAAGCTTTACATATAAACGCTTTCACTGGTTTTTGACGAAGTCGACGCGCAGATCGCTGATAGTTTTCTTGATCTCTTTGATCTCAAGGGTTACAGATTGGGAGAATTCCTTTTGATTCTTGATTATTTCATTAATAAAAAATTCCAGTTTCCAGACCAGATAGATCGAAAGCACCAGGGGAAATCCATTATTTGAGATGAGTTTAAGCATGTATTCAATATCCAATGAGTTGCCTTCCTTTCCAAATCCTTCTTTCTCCGGACCGGACATCCAGATGCAGAAAGTTTTCCTTTTCGTAAAAGCCGATACCGGTAAAGCCGATTTCATGAGCATATATGAGCAGGTCAAAAAAACAAGCAGTATTTAACGTGGAAATCGGTTAATGCACCATAAAAATGAATAAATCTGTGAACTTTAGAACTATAGAAACCCTTATAAGAAAAGCCCTTCAGCAAAGGCCAAAGGGCTTGAAATGTCTTGGCTCCCCAGACAGGACGACTTTCGCAACTTTTGTATGCGTGAGGAAACTGTAAATGTCTATCGTAATTTAAAAGAAGTTATTAGTATCTGATATTATTATAATCATTAAATTTCTTGCAAAGTCTTAAAAAATGTTTACGAATTATTGAATTGATACATCAGTACTTACTCTATTAGTAACTATTTCTTAAAAAAAGTATCTGTCTCCCTTTTCTTTTATACTTGAATTGAGTTATGTTATAAACTGGAAAATGATCTCGTTATTTCATTCTATGATAGCGAATATTTTTTTTAAGAATTACACATAAAGCCACACTTGCTCCAGCCATAATCCCCGCGGAAATAAACGTTGAAGTATAACTTTCCGTAATATCAAACAACCATGCACCTACTGCTGGTGCAAGTCCACCGATTCCAAAGGCGGTGATTAATATTCCATAGTTGACTCCCAAAGCTTGGTACCAAAACAAATAGAATTTAGTGCAGGAAAGAGAGCCAAGGTAACGGCATAGCCCCAACCCAATAATGCAGATGCTATATATAATGTCGGTAAAGATACTGCAAAGATATGAAAGAAGAGAAGTGTTATTGTCTGTACAATATAGGTTACAATCATAACTTGTACTGCTCCAAATCTATCACTTAAAAATCCAGCAACGGTATACCAAACCCATTAAAGCCGGTAAAAAAAGACATTACCAGCGTAGCTTTTACAGGTGTTAGACCAAGTACAAAATTCCCATAGGAAGTAATGAGTCCGATACAGATTAATCCCTCTACGCATACCAATGCCATCGCTGACCACATAATCATAAATATCGGGTCTCTAAGCATCTCTCTTGGTGTGGATTCCTGTCTTATCATTATTTTTTTCTCTGTTTTATTATCAGCCTTCCACCCTGTGGGTGTCCATCCAGTAGGAGGATTTCTTATTAGCCAGGCAGCAAAAAGAGATACCGATGAAGTTACAATGGCAATAATAAAAAAGGTTCCTTAGGCATCCCCTTCCTTTTTATTTTTTGCTTTTAAGGTCACTTTTCATTGGCTATCAACAAAATCACGATGATCTTCTTATTTTGTTCCTTCACATATAGTATTGTCCAAATAGCTTCTTCCTGTTAAAAATGATCAAAACAACTGTCACAAGTATCATTATCTCTAATAATGTTATCGCGCCTGTTTTTGAAAGAATCAAAGGCATCATCCCTAATGAAGTATTTGCCATAGTATGGAATAAAATAACCCCAAAAATATTACCCTTGGTATTAATGTATAATATTGATATTTGGATTGTAATCATCAACGTATAAAGGATGTAACCACAAAAGGCGAATGCAAAACTGTAATTGTTTGCTAGTTTTGATTGAATTGTGGCATCTAAAAAAAATAGTGGCAAATGCCATAAAGACCAAATTAGGCCTACTACAATACTTGCGTAAAGCGGCCTATAAAAAAAAACCATCCTTTGAAGTAAGAACCCTCTCCAGCCAGCTTCTTCGCCCAGAGGACCCATTAAAAACATGATATATATAAATACCAAAGGTATCGTGTAAACAGGAAATTCCGAATTTGGTATAGCCCTGCCAGATAACTGCAACACAGCATAGGATAGCAGCATTATTGTTGGCATAGCTCCAAAAATATATAAATACCATTTCAAGCTGATTTTTGGGTTAACTATTCTTTTCGCTGATTTTATAAATTCCTTTATCCCGTTGATTTTATACTCCATAAGTAATCCTACAAAAGACGGGATAAACGTACCTATCACAATTAATATTGCATTCGATACCCTCAAATTAAATTCCGATAATGTCAACAACCATATTCCCCAAGTTAATGCAAAGGTGAACGCTAAATAGATTGGAATTTCTTTGAACTTTTTCTTATTACACATAATTGTCCTTCATCAAAAGAATATAAGAGCTATGCTGGTTGTAAAAAAAATTAAGCACAAAATTATTAAGATTCCTTTTATTACTCTTTTCCCACCTTGTGCAAAATCTATCTTTATTCCAAAAATACCATATACTTGTACTATTACTATGTAAATATCTAACAATAAAAAATTCTTTAGTTATGCTATCACGATACCAGAAGAGTTGGTGTAGGCAAGGTCAGTTTTATACAAGAGCCATCAGATCCTGATGAGCTCGAAAAAAAGATGGACCGACCTTCTCCACTCTTGGACAGTATCAAAAGCTAAACAGATAAAAATATCTATTTTCAGCTTGGGTTGCCACAAGTAGAAGTTTACAGAAGGGCGACCCACACAAACTCTCCTAATAATAAATCAGGAGGTTTTCTACTATGTAGTATATCGGAATTGATGTATCAAAGAAAGCCCTTTGTGTATTTGATGGCAAAACAAACTTGGAATTTGAAAATAAAGAAAGGCTAGTACCCTTCTACCGTTATCTGAAAATGCATTTTAAGAACTTTGATAATCTAGTTTTAATCTTTGCAGCTACAGGCATTTGCTCAGATAACTTAAGGGAGTTCTGTATCCTGCACCAGATCAAGGTCTATATCCTAAATCCCAAACAAAGCCATAACTTTGTCAAGTCCTTGGGTGTACGCTCCAAGACGGATAAAATCGATGCATATACCATCTGGCATTATCAGAGCCTGATTCCCCAACAGAAGATAAAAATACCTCTAATAGACCAAGAAGCCAAGATGCTTGCCAGCTACTAAACCAGCTATCAGTTTATCCAGAGACAGCGTGTTTCCGTATCCGATTACTTAGAGAGTGTTGTCGATAAAGATTTGCGTAAACTACAACAAAAAGGGCTGATTCGGTTAGTTAGAGGTTAGTATAGATGAATATATCAAATAATCGATGAATTTGTTATGGTAAACCAAAATGTAACTTTTAAGAGAAATAGTAATAATTAAAAAGGGAAAAGATATTTTTTTAGAAAAATATTAAAAAGTTTGACATCTTCTAAAAAGTTTTTTATATTGTGACTGATAAGTCATAATAATAAATACACTTAGGAGGAAAAAAATGAGTAAATCAAACAGGTTTAAAGTTATATGCCAAACAGGTATTTTAATTAGAAATATCTTTGAATATTTACTTACCAAACCTTTGGATGAGAAAAAAGAGGAATATTGTATAAAAGTACAAACTAAATATTATTATCTGGATAAATAGTATTTGAAATTTTAATAGATAGAGCAATTTATTTTAAGTTATTTAATTTATTACAATACAATAGAGTTTGAAAATAAAAGAGGAGACCGAAATGAAAAATTCAAGAAAGAATTTTGTTAAAGGGCACAAAAAAGAAATTACTATTTTTTTCAGTACACTAGTTCTTATATTAGTATTAAGTCTGATAAGTTTTTCGCAAAATTTGGAAGAAAAAGTAGATGAGTATGTTAATCCCTATATTTTTATGGAAAAATTTAGCGGGTCTATTCTAATTGCTCAAAAAGGAGAAATAATACTAAATAAAAGCTATGGGATGGCTAATTATGAACATAGTATTCTTAATACTCCTCACACCAAATTTCGTTTGGGTTCCCTTAGCAAGCAGTTTACTGCTTTGGCTATAATGCAGTTACAGGAAAAGGGATTATTAAACGTTAAAGATTTTATAAGCAGATACTTTCCTGATTATCCCGAAGCCGCTAAAATGATTACTGTTCACCATTTATTAACCCATACTTCAGGGATACCGAATTTTACTCAATTTTCGGATTATCAAAAAACTTGGATGATATCTTCCTCTCCGGAGGAAACTATAGCAAGATTTAAAGATAAACCTTTAGAGTCTACCCCAGGAGAGAAATACAATTATAGTAATTCGGGATATATTTTATTAGGGGCTATTATAGAAAAAGTTTCCGGTCAATCTTACGAAATGTACTTAAGGGAAAATATTTTTCAACCACTTAAGATGATGAACACCGGCTATGATCATAATAGCACTATACTCAAAGATCGGGCTGCAGGATATATTTTAAGTGATGAAGGTTTGGCTAATGCAGATTATATTGATATGTCCATACCCTATGGGGCAGGAGCCTTATATGCCACAGTTGAAGATTTGTATCTCTGGGATAGAGCCTTATATACTGAGAAGTTGGTGAAAAAAAGTTCATTGGATAAGATATTTACTCCTTTTAAAGGAAATTATGGTTATGGTTGGAGAATAGAAGATAGTTTTAACCGTAAAGTTGTTGCCCATTCGGGGGGAATTAATGGTTTTACCACTCATATCGCAAGATACCTTGTTGATGAGGTTTGCATTATTGTATTAATTAATATAGAAGGTGCACCAGTAGATAAAATCGGTAGAGATTTAGCTGCCATAGTATTTGGAGAAAAATATGAGAGTCCCCAGGTGCATTTATCAATAGAAATAGATCCCAAAATATACGATTCCTATATTGGTGAATATGAGCTTTCTCCAAATTTTAATACAGTGATTACCAGAGAAGATAACCATCTCTTTGCCCAAGTTACTGGACAGCCCAAATTTGAAATTTATCCCGAATCTGAAACAAAATATTTCCTAAAAGTAGTTGACGCGCAAATTACTTTTATTAGAAATGAGCAGAGCAAAGTAACCGAATTGATTATGCACCAGGGAGGAAAAGAATATCCTGCTAAAAAGATTAAATAAGGATGGTACATAATTTAGGATGACAGCATGATTGCTTTAAAAAATGTTATTAAATTTGTAGTTGTTACTTTAATATGTTTTATGTTATCTACTAAATCTGGTAGGTTTAGCACTAACAAAGGTTAATTTTGATAATGATCTGATGGGCCAGATTAAGCATATTTCCTTTTATTTGGATTGAAACAAGAGACGGATATTATCAGAGCAAAGGAAATATGCTTATAAAAAAAACTTTCTACCATAATTGCGGGTGATGAAACCGGAAGTGAAATGGATATCTCCTCATTAATAAGATTTTTAGTTGAAGCACCCTGGTTTCCTACTGCTTTACTTCCTGGTGATTATATTGAATGGAAAGAGATTGATTCTAACTTATCTCAGGCATTTGCTGTCCACCCGGTCTACCTTGTGGGCCGCCTGGTCTACTGGCATTTTGGGGTGCTTCGGCAAATGAAGCAATACCTAAAATTGTCAATGTGATGGCCAGGATCAAACTAATCAGAACAAATCTGTTTTTCATGAAATTTTACCTCCGTTTATTTTTTATGGTTTAATTATAGAAATTGGAAATAATAATTACATGAACAAAGCATTAAAGTTTCATAAAATAATATTAATTTTTTGTAAAATACCGGACTGATTTCTGATTTTTTATTTTATAGTTGAATTTAATGTATGATTAATGTATACTGCGTAAAGTACGATGTTCGTACCAATAGTGAGGTGAGAATATGAACCATATTCATCAATTAAATAAACTATGCCATAGGGCGATTTATCTAAACACAAAAAGTAAATATCAAAAAGATATGTCACTTTTTTAAAATTAAATCCATTGGATCAAGCAATCATGAATATAAAATATCTGAAAAGAATATCATAAGCATTAGTAGCTTGATAAAAATACTAAATAAGTCCAAAAGCACTATAATATGACCAGCGCCATAAATCGTTTTGAGAAACAGTAATCGATAAAGCGGGAGCACACCAATCAAACTTTTACTAAATAATATATTCAACAAATAATACTGGAATCCTTCTTTTTCTGAAAATAATTTATAAAAATCCAAGCCCCTCAGTATGAATACTGAGGGGCTTGGATTCACTGGTTCCCCAAACAGGACGACTTTCACAACTTTTGTATGCGGGAGGAGACTGAAA
>Ga0272441_10010190_pt1 | contig 14289 bp, 15 predicted proteins | sample SSMProp6N_FD_193582 | JGI IMG/M metagenome (GOLD analysis project Ga0272441, IMG submission 193582) | Marine sediment archaeal communities from Little Sippewissett salt marsh, Falmouth, MA, United States - SSM-Prop-6N | ecosystem: Environmental > Aquatic > Marine > Wetlands > Sediment ... | reverse complement strand
TGTAGAAAAATTCTTAGATCCAATTACTTCAAAATATAATCTAAAACCAATATCAATGGTTTCCTTCCCTGGTTTGATCCCTGAGAAATGGGCTGAAAATGAAGAACAAAAAAACTCAGTTAAACCTGATCTAGCAAAAAAATGGGCTGAAAAAATATTAAGTCAAATATAGATGATCACGCCTAACAAGTTATTAATAACTGTTTTTTTACTCATTATGATAATGGTGAATTACAATGGAGTTTGAGAGTGTAATTAAATCAACCTAGAGCAATAGAGATAAATATGGAGGGGGAGATCATATGGGAATACGTGCTTCCAGAAGAATTTAAAGAATACACAAACCCAGGATTTGATGTAGAACTAATATCTGATGATAGTATTTTACTTGTACTACCTCGTAAAGGTGTATATGAAATTAATAGAAGCGGCAATGTTCTATGGTCATATTTAGATCCAAAGGTCAGTCATGATGCAGATCGTTTACCAAATGGTAACACACTAGTGGTATTTGGTAATGAAGATGAAAAGAACGATGCTCAAATAAAAGAGATAAACCAAGAAGGCGAAATAGTCTGGTCATGGTATGCAAAGGATCATTTTGATACAGAATCATATAAAGATATCTATGAACAAGGATGGACTCATACAAATGCTGTTGTAAGATTAGATAATAATAACACATTGATTAGTCCAAGAAATTTTGGGTTTTTAATTGAGGTAAACAGCACAGGGCATATTGTAAGAACTATTGGGGAGGGAGTATTAGATCATCAACATGATCCCGAGATTCTATCAAATGGAAATATACTTATGGTAAATCATTTTACAAATCATAAGGCAATAGAACTAGATCCAAATACAAGCGAGATCATCTGGGAATATGAAATGCCTGAAAAAACTAAACCAGTCAGAGATGCTAACAGACTGCCCAATGGTAATACATTAATTACTGGGTCAACAGCAATAGTTGAGGTTACATCTGATAAAGAAATTGTATGGAGACTTAAATTTAAAGAACTGCAATTCAGACCAGAAGAAGGAGCTGCAAGAGGATTCTACAAAGCTGAGAGGATATATCAATAAAATAGCTAAGATCTATTATCAGAGAGATACTGCCTCATTATCTTGTATAAATCCTATAATGTTCTGAAAAACCTGATATTTCTTCAGATGTTGCACCTGGAAAAACTTCTATTTTTAATTTCTGATCATCAATAAGCTGAACTAATAATACGGCTCGCACTTGTTCTTCATTGACAAGTTCTAAACCTTTCATCAATGAATCTGGCTCAGATACATACTCACCATTATAGTAATAATTGTAATTAACGAGTTCAAGCTTTGTTAAACCACTTTCTATACTAATATCAGCTGGGTCAAATGAAATATCTTTAACTCCAAATTGCTTTGGTGAGTTTTCATATAATCCAATAGAAACAATAACATGATCAGTATCAATATTGTGATAAACAAATGCTAAACCATCTCTTTCTCCTTGCATATGCTCATAACCATCTGCATTTTCTAAAAACCAAGTACCGACAAGTTTTCCATAGATATCATAATCAATAGTTCCCCCTTCAGGTGAAGTTGAACGTTGGCATTTATCAATAAGCTGAGATTTTATAGATTCATTAAAATATATAAAAGGGTCTTGAATGTGCAACTTAAAAGATTCAGTTCCATAGCTTTCAATGTTAATAATGCCAATTTCTATATTATAATCTACGACATTATAATCCAAAGTTCCTTTATAAGTACCAATTTTTTCACCAGCCTCAACTGGAATATTTACTTCAACTGGTTTGATATCTTCATGTTGCTGAGGAGTTAAACCAGTAACAGTTTCAGCTATCTTTTCTGAAAGATTATCAATATGGATAAAATAACTATAGATCATATCTGTGTGTTTAATTACAACCCGATAATCCTGCTCCATTGTTGTAGACCCAGTTTGATAGTCATGATATTCAATTTGTGTTATAACGCCATCACCGGGGGAATAAACATCAACAACATTCTCATCTTCAAGTTCATAATAATAGGAAGCCACATAATACTGGTGATCAGTTGGATAAACATGTTCGTCTTTCATATTACCTAATGGAATGATAAAAACAACATTATCAAGATCCGTAGGAGGATAACTAAACAACACAAATTCATCTCCCAAAGATTGATCATTTTGATTTGAACTATTTTGTATTATACAACCACAAAATAATAATGATGCAACTAATATAAACGTTATAAAAATCATTTTTAATTTATTTTTCATCCCACTTTCCTCAATAATTCCAAATACTTCAAACTATTAATAAAATTACTTGCAAGATATTGCTTTAATAAATGTCGACATACAAACAAGAAATAAATGTTTTTAAATACAGTTTTTCTCATGTAAAATCCTTATAAATTAAAAGATTTAATATTTATATTAAATTAAATCAAAAGGTTTTTTACTAATATCATATTTTATTTTGTTAGAATTTGGGGAGAGTGATATAGTTAAAAATCAGTTATATATAATTGTATTAGTTTTAATCTTAACATCAGCTGCTCTTAGTGGTTGCATTCAAACAGATGAACAAAAACCTGTTGCAACAATCAATGTTGGAGATAGTGTTAATCTTAGATCAGAATCCATTGGTTCAACTGGGGGGACAATATCAGTTTCAAAACCAGGTGATGCTCTTGATGAGATGCAGATAATTATCCCTGAAAACGCATATTCTGACTCTACAGAGTTTTCGATTTCATATAGCCCCATTGTTGATCATACATTAGGTGAATACTTTAATCCTATCACACCACTTATTCATGTTGATAATGGCAGAGGATATTCTGAAGATTTTATGACTGTTACAATTCCTGTAGAAATTCCTGATGGTTATTTTGCAATGCCTTTTTATTTTGATGAAACATCAGGAGAACTTGAAGGTATTCCAATTATTTCTCAGACTAATAACTCAATATCTTTTGCAACTCGTCATTTCTCCAAATTTACTGTAAGCACTGTACTTATTGACCTACTTTTTGATGATATTGATACAGGTTTCAAACATGGAGTTGATGACTGGCAGTTTACAAATCATGGTTCATATATTGCCCATGATGGTCATTGTTCAGGTCAATGTGTAGCTGCAATATATTATTATAACGAGTTAAAAGAAGAAAAAAAAGCTAGTTTATATGGTTTATATGATAATGATGGAAATGAACCAAAAACTCCAAATTTACAACGCGATGATGAACTAGCATATAAACTATGTTCAGTGATACAAAAAGAACAAAATTTTAACTCTGAAAAAGAAAACAGATTATATAGTAAACAATTCCATGATGTTGATGATAAATGGACTTTTCTTGCATTTGCATATACTATGCTTAAGACAAAACATCCACAAATAGTAGGAGTTTATCGTTATAATGAAACTGGGAAATGTACCGCGGGCCATGCATTAATTGCATATAAAATTGAATTAGATTATGATACACTTAATCCACTGCTCTATATCTCAGATCCAAATAAACCATATAGCCAAGAAGATAAAACTGAAAGAACAATTATGTATAATTTAACAACAAATAAGTTTGAACCATATATTTCTTCATCTAGATATGGTACAACTCAATATAATTATACAAATATATGTTATTTTGGCATAACTTCATCTATTAGATGGAGTGTTCTAAAAAATTATTGGCAACAATTGGAAGATGGAACCATTGGAGATGGATATTTTCCAGAATACGACTGGGAAATTTGGAATAACGATACACAAGAATATGAACTGTTTAACGATGGAATGGAGACAGAAGAAGATAAAGTAAAACTTCGAGTAAAACTCAAAGAAAGCCTTAAAACCGCATTTCTACAATATCATGATGAAGCAGGCGATGGTAAACACATCGGATCTTTTGATGACGATGATACAATTGAAATAGAAATTGATCTAAAAATGGGTACAAATAAACTAGGTTTTTATCTAGCAGGTAATAAAACAGAACGTATGAAATATAATTACATTGGCTTTGACTGGCTGACAATTAAAAAAGATATTGAATATCATGGCTCACAAGGAGCTCGTATCGTTGTTTTTGCCTATTTTGATGCATCTGTTACTGGTAGCAAAGTCTATATAGAAGGAAAAAAAGTAACACCCTCAGGTACAACTAAAGATCATATGAAAACAAATGCAGAACTCTTTGGAACAATGACTGCATATCAATTTGACTATACAATTCATGATCCTGAAAACTATATTCTATTTACAGCAGGTGTAGAAGGAGGCAGCTCAGCATCAAAAACAGTTACTTATAGTGATTTAATTGATACAAATGAAATTCAGCTAAGCATATATGTTTAAATGAATCCTTTCTAAATCAGTTTATCTATGCGTTGGCATCAGAGACTCTGAAATTTTAATATTAAACAAGATCAAATCGGTCAGCATTCATCACCTTGTTCCAGGCTTTTATGAAATCATTTACAAACTTTTTCTGTGAGTCTTTACACGCATAGACTTCTGCTATTGCCCGGAGTTGCGAGTTCGAACCAAAGATAAGATCAACCCTGGTTCCAGTCCATTTAAGTTTCCCAGTTTCTCGATCTCGACCCTCAAAAATTTCTTCATCTTTTGATTTAGGCTTCCATATCGTATTATTATCTAGAAGATTTACAAAGAAATCATTTGAAAGTGCCTCCGGGTTACTTGTAAAAACACCATGCTTTGTCCTTCCAAAATTAGTATCTAACACCCTCATTCCAGCTATTAACACTGCCATCTCAGGAGCAGTTAACGTCAAGAGTTGCGCATGGTCAACTAATAATTCCTCAGATGATACAGAAAATTTTGTTTTAAGATAGTTACGGAAACCATCAGCAGATGGTTCAAGAACAGAAAAAGAATCAACATCAGTCTGATCCTGCAAGGCATCCATACGCCCAGGTTGAAACGGTACAGTAATATTATGACCTGCGTTTTTCGCAGCTTTTTCTATAGCCGCACATCCTCCAAGAACAATCAGATCAGCAAGTGATATTTTCTTTCCATCTTTTTGCTTATTGTTAAAACCTTCCTGAATTTTCTCAAGGACATTTAATACTTTTTTAAGCTGCCTTGGCTGGTTTACCTCCCAATCCTTCTGCGGAGCAAGACGAATACGAGCTCCATTTGCACCACCACGTTTATCTGAACCACGGAACGTTGATGCCGACGCCCAAGCAGTTGAAACTAGTTCTGAAATCGAAAGATCCGATGCAAGAATCTCAGATTTAAGACCATCTACATCCTTTTTATCAATAAGCTTATGATCAACTGCAGGAATTGGATCCTGCCAGATGAGATCCTCAAGGGGTACCTCAGGACCAAGATATCTTGATTTAGGGCCCATATCCCTATGAGTTAGTTTAAACCATGCACGGGCAAATGCATCGGCAAACTCTTCAGGGTTTTTATGAAAACGACGTGCGATTTTTTCATATTTTGGGTCAAAACGAAGTGAAAGATCAGCAGTTGTCATAATTGGTGGAAAACTTTTAGATGAATCATGAGCACCTGGTACTTTATCTTTTTCTAAAATATTCTTTGGAACCCACTGCCATGCCCCAGCTGGGCTTTTCACTTTCTCCCATTCATAGCTAAATAACATGTCAAAATAGCCCATATCCCACCTGGTTGGTTTAGGCGTCCATGCACCTTCAATACCACTTGTAATGGTATCATCACCCTTACCTGTTTTAAATCTGTTTCTCCATCCAAGTCCTTGTTCTTCAAGCCCTGCTGCTTCAGGTTCAGGGCCCAAATGCTTAGGGTCTCCAGCTCCATGGCATTTTCCAAATGTATGTCCACCAGCAACAAGTGCCACGGTTTCTTCATCATTCATCGCCATTCGAGCAAAGGTTTCACGGACATCTTTACCAGATGCAACAGGATCAGGGTTTCCATCTGGTCCTTCAGGGTTAACATATATAAGACCCATTTGAACAGCTGCAAGAGGGTTTTCTAGATCTCTATCACCTGAATATCGGCTCTTGGGTTTATCACTTGTCGCCAGCCATTCTTCCTCAGAACCCCAGTAGACATCCTCTTCAGGCTCCCATATGTCCTCACGTCCACCAGCAAAACCAAAGGTTTTAAAACCCATTGATTCAAGAGCACAGTTTCCTGCTAGAATCATCAGATCAGCCCATGAGATCTTTCTACCATATTTTTGTTTAATAGGCCAGAGCAAACGGCGAGCTTTATCCAGGTTTACATTATCAGGCCAGCTGTTTAATGGTGGCAGACGTTGATTACCAGATCCCGCGCCACCACGACCATCACCCATACGATAAGTCCCAGCACTATGCCATGCCATCCTGATGAATAGACCACCATAGTGACCATAATCAGCTGGCCACCATTCCTTTGAGTCAGTCATAAGATTATAAAGATCTTTTTTTACGGATTTTAAATCCAGTTTTTTAAATTCCTCAGCATAGTTGAAACCCTCACCCATAGGATTACTCTTTTTAGAATGTTGATGAAGAATCCTAAGATTCAACTGGTTTGGCCACCATTCCTCATTTGATGTCCCCATACCAGCAATAGGCTTATGTGTTCTACCTGTTACCGGGCACTTACTTATTTTATCCATTTTCTCTACCATAATTCTTAACCTCCCAAATTAATAATATATAACCTAACATTGATTTAACAAACGTTATGTAAAAAAAACAAATAATAGATTTTATTTAAATAATTATTGTATCAACTAATTATTATGTTTATAGGTTTTGATAGTAACTATATGAATTGTAACACCAATAGCTATTACCACAAGGATCAATTCAATCCAAAAAATGTTTATAACAAAAAAAATAGAGATAAGAATAGTCACCCATAACAAAGAAATTGTAAAAATCTTAATTTTTAATAAAATACCTTTACCCTCATGATAGTTTTTAATATAACTACCAAACCATCTATTATTCATAAGCCAGTTGTAAAATCTTTTTGAACTACGAGCATAACAAGCAGCAGATAGTAATAAAAAAGGAGTTGTAGGAAGTATTGGCAAAAAAATTCCAATAATTCCAAAGATTAAAAAAATCGTACCAAAAATTATTAGTAAATATCTTAAAAAATTATTTGACAATATATCATTTTTATTTGATCTTTTTACCATATGTTATATCCCTGAAATATATTTATTATTAAATAATTTAGTTTATACTACAAAATACTATCACATATAAAAGAAATCGATATAAAAATTACAATATTAATCCAATAAAATCATTAAAAAAAATATTGGCATATTAAATATAATTATTTATCAGAGGATACTTATAAAACTTATCTTTTATATTTTCTACCAATATTTCTGCCTACCAAATATAAAATTTTTTGTTATAAGGCCTCTAAAATCTGGATTATGTGTTTTTATACCTAGTATTACCTCCTGATCATATATCCATTGTGTTATTGATTTATATCCCTCATAAGTAGGAGTGCCCCCCATCAAAAAGACTTTTTCAGCATGAAATACAAGAATTTTATTTGATCCGCATCTTTCAATTCTTGGATTATTTATTTTTCCAATTATAATCTGTATTATTGATCCTATGAAATTTTTTGGGCTTGTACCAGTTTGTTCTTCATCTTTTTCATCATTTTTTTCAAGGTAAATATAGACTTCTTCACATTGATCATCCTGAGTTAATGTAACACTAACACTATCAGATTCATAACCTGGTGCATCAGCGATGACTGTATATGTTCTATCAAGAGGTAGACCTGTAAACATATATCCACCTATGATGTTACAATGCTTTTGTCTAAAACCTTCTATCTCTATACTTGCAAATGGTATAACTGCTCCAGAATATCCTCCTGTTACCCATCCAACTCCACCATAAATTGTACCAAGAAAACAACAATTTTCATCATTTTTATCTATTGATAATGCGCTTATACTTGGTATCAATAACAGGATGACTAGTGATCCTGCTAATAATATTTTTTTATTTATCATAAATACCACTAAATCATGTTAGTATGTAACATGTATACACGTAACATTTAAAAATCTTTTGATATTATAATTTTAAAAAAAGTATTTCATAATAACTAATAATTACAGTCTTTTCCCATCTTTTTTTATCGATCTGATCCTAGAATTGATTACATCAATGCTTATTTCCCCCATCTTATATGCATCAAGAAAAGTTTTTGCATCAATTGAATAAAGGTTTGTATCACACATCATTTGAAAATCCGTACATGCCTGACTACTTACCTCATCTATGACATCTCTTGTTATCTTTGATGTAAAATGAAAATCCTGTGAAAGAAAAATATCAACACCGTTTTTCAATGTTTGAACAAGAATATTACAATCATTAACTATGTTTTTAGAATCTACCCCATGATGTTCTTTCATTGATAAAACACATTCTTTAGCAAAAGTATCAGATAAAAGCCTATTTTTAAAATCAATTATCTTAGCCCTTGTTTTCTTTGTTCTTTTTATCGCCGTATTGTATTCGTTTTTTGAAATCCGCCCCCATACCATTAATTGCTTTAATTCTGAGAGAACTGTCGTTGTAATAAAACAAGGGATATTATCATGTGATAAAATTTTTATTACTTGATCTATGAATATATTTTTATTTAGCAAAAATGAAGTATCAAATGAAACACTTCTAACTTTCATCTTTTTTTAAAACCCCTTCATATAATATTTTTGTATTATATTATTTATGTATCCTAAGATATCTTGTTTAACTCATTTTTTATTTTCTTTAATTCTTTTGGAAGGTTTTCATCATCTGGAAGGTTTTTTATCATACCTAAAATTGCAATACTTAGATCATAAAAATGCTTCGGAAGAAGCCTCATAACAGATATATGTTGATCCTTAAAACCAATATTATATGCGTATTCATCATCATTTATATTCCCAAATCCTCTTGCAATATAGCAATCATTCATCTTTTCAATTATTTTCCATGTACCATATCCATCTTCAACAATATCTTTTTCAAAATCCATCTTCATATTTTTAACACCATCATAACAAGAAAAATATTAATGATATTTACTTAAATTTTTTTGAAAAAGAAAAAAAACATATATAAATAATAAAAATAAAATATACAAATATTTTTATAACAATAAAATATTAAAAATATTGTAAGTAGGGGGTAAAAAATAAATATGGAAAAAATAGAAAAAAAACTAATTTTTTTAAAAAGATTCAACCTTATAATGTTTATATTTCATATAATACAAGTATTTTTAATATTATATCTTAGCAACAATTTTAAGCTACCAATCACAAGATCATACCCATTTTTTGATACAACAACAATGCAAATAACACAAGCATCAGAAACAATAACACAAATACCAATAGCACCACTAATAGCACTATTTCTTCTCATATCATCAACAGCACATCTACTAATCGGATCAATACTATATGAAAGATACAAAATACATCTAAAAAATGGTATGAACCCCTACAGATGGTATGAATACTCAATAAGTGCATCATTAATGATTGTGATAATAGCAATGCTCACATCAATATATGATATAGGAACACTACTATGCCTATTTATCTTAACCGCAGTTATGAACCTTATGGGACTTATGATGGAGATACATAACCAAACAACAAAAAAGACCAGATGGATCTCATATAACATAGGATGCATAGCAGGATTCATACCCTGGGTTGTAATATTCATATCACTCATAGGCGGTACATCAACATCAGGTGGATCAGTACCTGATTTTGTAGTAGGAATATTTGTATCAATTGCAATATTTTTCAACCTATTTGCAATAAACATGTTACTTCAATACAAAAAAATATGGAAATGGAAAGACTACCTATACGGTGAAAAAGTATACATCATACTAAGCTTGGTTGCAAAATCAGCACTTGCATGGCAGGTATTTGCAGGAACACTAAGACCAATGTAAAAAAAATTACTATAAAAAAAATCCTAGTGTTAATAACTTCATCATATTATTTCTATAGCAACCTCATTTCTTCTAAAAATACCAGGTGTAAAAGGACTATTATATCTCATTAAAAAAGGACTTCCTTTTATCTTTAAATTATTGTTTTTTACAATATCTAAAAGCTGATTAAATTTTTTATTTGTTTTATCATAATTTGTTCGTCCACTAAACCTTAAAACCGCAAGTTTTCTTTGTTTTTTTACCTCAATTTTTACTTTTTTGTTTTTAGGCCTTGGTACTGTTGATTTATCATATGATAAAGGCATTACAAACGCCATAAAATTTTTTTTTGAAATAACAGGAGCAGTCATAGGTATTTTTTCAGACGATATTACAGGTGCAGTCATATTTATTTTCTTTTGTGATTCATTTTCACCATTTATATAATTAAAAAGAATGCCAAATGCATTATCATCTACATTTTCCTCAACAGTTGCAAGTATCATCTCAGGATAAGACCTAATTTCAATATCATCAATTTTTTTAACTAATTTATAAGAAGCTTTTTCAACCATTAAATAAAAGATAAAAACCCATTATTATAAATGTTTTTTCTATCAAAAAAAATATGTGTTTGATGAATTAAAAAAAGAAACCACCTGTATTATATTACTACAACAGATTAATATATTATATATCATATTTTATACGAGTTAATATGAGAAAAATAATTCTAATAGGGGTAATAGGCTTTTTATTTTTATCAAATTTTTCTATAACACTAGCATCCAACAGCACTCAGGATATTTCAACAAAAAACATATCTGAAAACATTCTTTATGTTGGAGGTACTGGCCCGGGGAATTATACGTCTATCCAGGATGCAATAGATGAGTGTAATAATAGATGTATAGTATATGTTTTCAGTGGAATATATGAAGAAAATATTGAGATAGATAAAAGAATAAGTCTCATCGGTGAAGATAAAACAAAAACCATTATTGATGGATGTCAAAGAGGATGTACTATTAATTTAGGTTCAGAAAATACAATCATAAAAAATTTTACAATTATCGGCGGGGGATTTGATACTGATGATTTTAATAATTTTTTTAGAGCAGGTATTAGAATCACTGGTTCAAATAATATTATTAAAAATAATATATTTAGAAAAAACAATCTTGGAATATCTGGTGTTAGAGTAACAAATCTAACCATATGTGATAATATTTTTATAGAAGATGGGGTAGGTTTTACATCCTATGAAAACGATGGACGACCCGAAATAAAAATCAAATATTTCCAACACACACTTGAAAACAATACAGTAAATGGAAAAAAATTATACTATTTTTACAATGAAGAAGACAAAATAATTGACAACCTAGATATTGGACAACTAATAATTGTAAATTGTAATAACCTTAAGATAAAAAATATATCCATTTCAAAGACTGATTGGGGGCTTGTTTTTGCATTTTGTAATAATTGTATAACAAAAAATTGTAATATTTTTAATACAAGCCTAGCACTATGGACTTTGGAATCAAATAACAACTTATTTGAATCAAACAACATATCAAATAATTATCATCGAGGAGTGGTAATAGACTATAATTCAAAATACAACAAAATAAAAAACAATATTATTACAAACACTTTTTGCGGCGTTGAGATAGAATGGTGGTCAAATGCAAACCTTATTACTAAAAATAATTTTTTAGGTAACTATGTCAGCGGGTATGAACATCAATCTCTTTTTAGCATGTGGTATAAAAATTATTATGATAATTGGATTGGAATTAAAAAACCATATTTATCTTTCACCCCGAAATTTATCTATGGAATGCCAATAGAAAAGATACCAAGATTAACTATGCCTGTAAGTATCGATTTTTTCCCAACAAAAGAACCATATGACATAGTAGAAATTTGAGATAAAAAGTTTTTAGTGATATTTACAATATATTATTAATTATATACTATTTAGTGTATTAATACTTTCAATGACCTTTTACTATTTATTATAAGTTTATTTTTCCATTTTTATTTGATTTATATGTGGAAAAATATAAGTATTATAAAAGTTATAATTATTATAACAGTTATAAAGGTTGATATTATGAAAAATACAACTATATCAATTGCAAATGAAACAAAAGATGCATTATCAAAATTAGGCTCAAAAGGAGAAACATATGATTCAATAATAAAAAAACTAATAAAGCGATTTGCTTGGAAAAAACTTGATGAAGAATGGAATAAAATAATTGCAAATGATGATTTTATCCCTCTTGAAGAGTTGTAAAATAGATGGAATATAAAGTTTTTGTATCCAAAACTTTTCAGCAAAAATTTTACAAGTTAAACAAATCTTTTCAAAAAATAATTAGAAATTCATTAAAGGAAATTCAGTTTGATCCATATATATCAAGACCAAATTGTGATATAAAATCTTTAAAAGATACAAAACCTAAAAAATACAGAATCAGAGTAGGAGACTATAGGATAATTTATCTGATAGAAAAGAAAAATATTAAAATAATTGATTTAATAAAAAGGGGAAAAGGATATAGTAGATTAAATAATTAATAAATATCTAATTATTTCAAACAAAATTTTGATATTTTAATAAAAATTCATATATTAATCATAATAGGGACAATCTTTAAAATTCAAATCTTTATTATAATACTATGAAAATTAAAAAAATAATACTACTTCTCATAATTCCAATCATAATATCTAATCCAATCTTAATAGCAAATCAACAAATCCCACAGGAAAATGATAAAACAATAATTTTAGTCACTGGTTACGGACCATTTTTAAAATATAATATTAACCCCTCTGAATTAATAGCACTTGAACTAAACGGAGAGACAATAAACAATGCAGAGATAATAGGAATACCAGTACCTGTAAACCTAAATAACTTCACAGAATCAATTGAAATAGTATACCAGGCAGTAGAAGATTATAATCCAGACTATATTTTCAGCATAGGCCTTGCAGATGGTACTGAAGAAATCCGTATTGAAAAAATCGGATATAACCTAAAAATAGAGGAGAACTCAAGTCTAAAAATATTAATTCCACATAAACGCATTTTACGCATATCACCATTTCCAGTGATGAAAATAATAAGAGAACTAAGAATTCAAGGAATACCAGCGAAAATAAGCCTGTTTGGAGGATTATCATTATGTAACGGACTTTTGTATAGCCTCCTAGATTTTATAGATGAAAACGAATTAGAAATACAATCAGGTTTTATACATGTACCATTACATAAAACAACGGAAAAACCAGATGGTATGAAACTAGAAACAATGGTAAACGCAACCAAAATAATAATTAAAACATGTATAAATAATTGAAAAACTAAAAAAAGTAATATTTATCTACATAACAAATAAAAAAAACAGCAAATAAAATGAGGAAAAAATCAATGAATCAATGGTATGAAGAATTATTTAAAAACTATGCTAACACCTATGAAAAAGAACCATTTACAAAGGGAACAATTGGTGAATGTGACTTTATCGAAGAAGAAATAGGGCATAATAAAGACCTAAAAATCCTTGACATTGGATGTGGAACAGGTAGACACGCAATAGAACTAGCAAAAAGAGGATACAACATAAAAGGTGTTGATCTATCAGAATCAATGCTAAAAAAAGCTAGAACAAAAGCAGAAGAACAAAAAATAAAAATTATTTTTGAAAAACATGATGCGCGAAAACTTCCATATAAATCCGAGTTTGACCTAGTAATAATGCTTTGTGAAGGAGGATTTTCTCTGATGGAAACAGATGAAATGAACTATCAGATATTAAAAAATGCATCAGAAGCATTAAAAACAAAAAATAGTAAACTAATATTTACCACCCTAAACGGCCTATTCCCACTTTTTCATTCAGTAAAAGACTTTATGGATTCAAACAAAGAAAAAGGAGTCGCATCATATATCATAGAAAACTTTAATTTAATGACATTTAGAGAAAAAAGTGAGATTACAGTAACAGATGATGATGGGAAAGAAAAAAAACTAAAATGCAGCGAAAGATATTATGTACCATCTGAAATCACATGGATGTTAAAATCACTCGGATTTAAAAAAATTGATATATTTGGTGCAAAACTAGGAGCTTTTAGTAGAGATGACATGCTTACAACAGAGGATTTCGAAATGCTTGTTGTCGCAGAAAAATAAAAAAAAATATTATAATATTTTTTTATGGACATTATATACATAATATATTTAATGATTATAATTCATTAATATTTGTAACATAAAAAAAACATATAGTGGGGGAAAAAT
>Ga0272441_10010189_pt1 | contig 14290 bp, 12 predicted proteins | sample SSMProp6N_FD_193582 | JGI IMG/M metagenome (GOLD analysis project Ga0272441, IMG submission 193582) | Marine sediment archaeal communities from Little Sippewissett salt marsh, Falmouth, MA, United States - SSM-Prop-6N | ecosystem: Environmental > Aquatic > Marine > Wetlands > Sediment ... | reverse complement strand
TAACGAATTCCATGCCGCGACGTGGTGATTCATGGTTGAAGAGAATGCCGGAAACTCCGAATATATCGTAACTTTCCCGGTAATTCACGGTGATCCAGTGGCCGTAGACCTTGGCCACTCCATAGGGACTGCGGGGATGGAAGGGAGTCTTCTCGCTCTGGGGAATTTCCCTGACCTTGCCGAACATCTCCGAAGAGGACGCCTGGTAGAAACGAATCTTCGGATTCACCGCCCGGATGGCTTCCAGCATGCGGGTTACGCCGACGGCGGTGAATTCCGCCGTTAAAACGGGTTGATTCCAGGAGGTGGGCACGAAACTCATGGCGGCCAGGTTATAAACTTCATCCGGCTCGCATTCCTCCATTAACTTGCTCAGCGAGTATTGATCCAGAAGATCCGCCTGGCGGATCTGGATACGCTCGCGGATCCCGTCCAATCTTCCGTAATTCTCGGTACTGGATCGGCGCACCATTCCCGTAACGGTATACCCCTTTTCCATCAGCAATTCGGCCAGGTATGAGCCATCCTGGCCGGTGACACCGGTGATCAACGCGCGCTTGCCCATTTTTCCTCCCGGGAAGACGGATTCCGGCCCTCCCATTCTGAACGCCCGGAATCAGCGGATCCGCTGCAGGCTTCTCTGCCAGCGGGTACGGGAAAAGAAGTGTACCACCGTGCGCAGGATGCTGCGGACCTGATTGACGATACCGGGAGCCATGTAATCGTCGGTATTGGCCTCATATGACCAGTATAACCGCCAGGGACGGCCAATGATGTATTCCGCCGGGACGGTTCCCCAATACCGGGAATCAAAACTGTGATCCCGATTGTCTCCCATGCAGAAATACTGCCCGGAGGGTACGGTAAACGGGGGAAAGTTGTCCCGGTACCCCGCCTGAATCTGGGGGTCTTTGAAAAACGTGTACGGTTCATGCAACGGTTCACCGTTTATGAAAACCTTTTTGTTCCGGATGCTGATGGTTTCACCGGGTACGGCGATCACCCGTTTGACGTATTCCTTGTCCATTTCAGCCGGGGATTTAAAGGTTACGATCATTCCCCGTGCAATGGAGACCTGGGGCAAAAGGAAAATACTTCCTCCTCCCACGGTCCTGGAGTAACTCACCTTGTCGACCAGCAGGTGGTCCCCGATCAACAGCGTATCTTCCATTGATCCCGTGGGAATCACGAACGACTGCAGCAGAAAGGTCATGACGAAGAACACGTAGATCAATGTCTCCGCGATGAGTTCCGCATATTCCCGGAGTCCTCCTCCGGAGCCGCGCTTCGCCTGGCGGTTTTTCCGGCGGCGCTCCTTCCACTCTTCCAGGGCTCTTTTTACCATTTATGTATTGTACTGGAACAAAGCCGGGAAATCAACCAGCAGACCGGCTTTTGAACCCTACCGGCGGGGGTGGTATAATGCTCTCGAAAAGAATCCCATTTCCCTGGAGGAAACATGGCCAAAGCCACGGTGGCGGTAATCAGGACCAAACCGGAATCAGTTGTGGAAGATGTCATCCGCGTCTGCCGCGAAGCGGGCATGAAAGAAGCCCTGGATGCAAACGCCACCACCATCCTTAAGGACAACATCACCTGGCACAACCTCTTCCCCGGGGTCAACACCACCCCCTGGCAACTGGAAGGTACGATCAGGGCCTTGAAATCCGAAGGATTCAACGACCTCGCGGCGGTTCACAACCACACGGTGGTCACCCTGCCGGAAAAAGGGGAGAAAGACCTGAAATTCACGCCCCAATACGAGGCCTTCGGCATACCCGTTCTGTTCAACTTCAAGCCCGAAGACATGAGCTGGATTCCGTTCTCCCCCAAATTCAAAACCCTGGCATTGCACAAGGTGTTCCCCGAGGGCATCCTGATTCCCGATTACTTCACCGGCAAGAACATCGTCCACCTGCCAACCGTCAAAACCCATTCATATACAACCTATACCGGGGCCATGAAAAACGCCTTCGGCGGTCTCCTCAATGTGAAACGCCATTACACCCATACCTGGATCCACGAGACCCTGGTGGACCTGCTGGCTATCGGCCGGGAGATCCATTCCGGCATGTTCGCGGTCATGGACGGCACCACCGCCGGATCCGGACCCGGGCCGCGTACCGTTGTTCCCATTGATCGCAACATCCTTCTGGCATCCGCGGATCAGGTCGCCATAGATTCGGTCGCCGCCGGGCTGATGGGATTCAACTGGCGTGACCTGCCATGCATCGCCCTGGCCCATGAACACGGCCTGGGGATCGGAGATCCGTCTCAAATCCGTATCGTCGGCGATACGGACGCCGCCGGAGAAAACTGGCATTTCGACGTGGGGGTGAACCTGGCTACCGGAGTCGGTCGTCTGCTGTGGCATGACACTCCCCTGCGCCATCTTCAGAAACTCTTTTTCCACACCCCGCTGGTCAATCTGTTCATCTTCGCCTCGGAGCTTTACCACGACCGGATCTGGTACCGGACCAAAGGCCGAAAAGTCGTGCAAAACTGGCTCAGCGAATCTCCCTGGGGGCGGCTGTTCGACTCCTACCCAGGGTGAAACGGATTCCCCCCGCCATTGACTTTTCCCCCGGCGGCGGCTACAATTCTCTCTCTTTTGTCCGTCATATTGAACCATGATCTTTACTTCGCAGGTTTTCCTGGTGTTTTTCGCCGTGGTATTCACGGTTCACTTTCTCATTCCCCACCGGTTTCGCTGGATTTTCCTTTTGGCCGCCAGCCTCTTTTTCTACGCTTACCGCAATCCCTGGAACCTGGCCCTCCTTTTGCTCCCTACCCTGGCGGTATACCTGATCGCCCGGGGCCTCGGCAATCAGGAACCGGTTCGCGGCCGCTCCTTTCTCCTGGCCCTGGGACTTACCTCCGGCCTGTCGGTCCTGCTGGTTTTCAAATACGCCAACTTCATCGGAGCCAGTTTGTTTTCAATGGCTTCCCTGGTATCGGAATCCGTAACGTTCACACCCTTTAATATCGTTTACGTGGTCGGCGTATCCTTCTACTCCTTCAAGCTGATCAGCTACCTGCTGGAGGTATACCACCGGCGCATGCAGCCGGAAAAACATCTGGGCTATTTCGCCCTGTACGTGGCTTTTTTTCCTCAACTCCTGGCGGGCCCCATCGACCGGGCGAAAGCGTTTATCGCGGAATTGAAAACCCGATCCCCCTTTGACGTCACCCGCATCTCCACTGGTTTTCAGCAGGTTCTCTGGGGTTTGTTCAAAAAAATGGTTATCGCCGACCGGCTGGCCCTGTTCGTGAATGAAGTATTCCGGGAGCCCGACGGACAGGGGCTCAACCTGGTTTTCGGCCTCTATTTTTATGCTTTTCAGATCTATTGCGATTTTTCAGGATACTCGGATATGGCCGTGGGGATCTCACGCATGCTGGGCTACCAGTCCATGCTGAACTTCAACTTCCCCTATATCAGCCGCAGCTTATCGGAGTTCTGGAATCGCTGGCACATCTCCCTGTCCACCTGGCTGCGGGATTACCTGTTTCTTCCCATAGCCTACGCCACCATGCGCAGAGTCGGCAACGACCGGTTTCTGGGCGTCCGGAATGAAACCTGGGCGTATTGCGTAGGGATATTCATTACCATGTTCCTGGGCGGATTGTGGCACGGTGCCGCCTGGACTTTCGTGGCCTGGGGTACCCTCCACGGGATATACCTGGTGGTGGGATACGCCACCAGAAAAAAGCGCAAACGCCTGCGTAAGGCATGCGGGCTCAACCGCCTGCGTCTCCTGCGCAAGTCCCTGCAGGTATTGATCACCTTCCACCTGGTGACCTTTGCATGGCTTTTCTTCCGGGCCGAGTCCTTCTCGGCGGCTTTTCATTACCTGGGATCCATCTCGCTGACCTATCCCGGAAACGGTGGAGGCAATATTCTGTTCAATCTGCTGCTTCTGGGTTTCTTGATATGCATGGAGATTTTGATATCCAAACGGAAGCGCATCCGCTGGATGCTCAATATGCCGCCCTGGCTGCATGCCGTCTTCACCGCCGCCTGGATTTGTCTGATTATTTTGCTGTCCATCGACAAGAGCAATGAGTTTATCTATTTCCAATTCTAAAAACCTGAAAAGGAGCCTGGTGTTTCTGACGTTTCTCGTCAGCCTCTTCCTTTTCGACCGGGCCGCCTACTACCTTTTCGAGCGTCTGGAATACGATTTTTACCGCGATGGGGATTTCAAAACCCGGTTCACTGAATACGCCCGGGATAAAAAACTAAACACTTTGATTCTGGGCACATCCCGCACCTTCGAAGCCATCCATCCCCTCTACTTCCGTACCATTCTAAACGAAAACGCATACAAAGAAGCCCAGTTCGGCAAAAACCCCAAATACAATTATTTTTTCTACAACTTCTTCAAGAAAAACGCGGGCACCCCGGAGTTCGTAGTCTACGGAATCGATTATTTCATTTTCAACAGCCGATCCAACAGGCGCTGGCTGGCCCGGCTGGGAAAACTTCACGACCCGGTCCCCCCGTTCTCGGCGCCCTCGCTGCTGTTGGCGAACAAGCAGGGAGTCGAAAATTTCATTGAAGCGGTTACCCAGAGATGGAACAAAACGTTTTCTCCGGAAGAGTCGAAATCAGTAATGGATTTCATTGATCTGCAGAAGTACGTTGGTACGCCCCATAAGCCGGGAATCGTGGTCACCGAGAAGAAACGCAATTTCTGGCGCCAGAAGTATCCCCGCTTTCCCGGCAAGGAAGGACGATACCTCCGTTCCCTTCTGCACCAATTAAACCAGGACGGAGTAACCACTTTCCTGGTGCTGATCCCCAACCACTTCGGTACCTATCGCACCAACTTCGACCGCCAGGCTTTGAAGAGGGACCTTTTCCAATTGAGACGAGGGCTCAAGCATGTGCACATTCTTATCCTCGACACACCGGAACACTTTCCTCTGGACAAGGCGGAGTATTTCATTAACGGCGGATGGGGACGAACCAATTGCCACGTATCCCGGTCGGGAGCACGATTGTTCAATCGCATTCTGATCGACAAACTGCGGCCCTACTATCGCAAACGCCGCCGGGCGAAGGCCCGTAAAGTTGAACCGAAAGAAGGGCCGAAACCATGAACCGCACCCGCCGACTGATCCAGATCATTTTGGCCGCCGCCGCGGTGGTCACCATCATCCTCGTGGTCCGCAGTCTGCGCAGCCATGGCCCGGAGACCATGCCCGCGGACTTTTCCGCCGACGGCCTGGGCATGCAGCAGGCCATTTTTGACGGAAGCAATCGTCGCATCATTGAGTTGAAAAGCAGTCGTTCCCGCAAGGGCGAAAAAGACCGCATATACATGGACGACCTGGATGCCCGGGTGCTCAGTAAGGGGCGCATGTCCGAAGACATTCACGTAACCGGTGAAGAGGGCTACGTGGAGAACAATTACCACAATCTCCTGGTCCGCAAAAACGCGGCCATTACTTCCAAAAGTTTTTCTCTCAAGGCGGAACGTTTTTTCCTGAAGGACCGTGCTCTGTTGCGCAGCAAGGATCCGGTAACCTTCAATCTGCGCGACCTGGAGGGAAACGCGGCCAAGGGGCTGACGTATTACCTGAAGCAGAACCTGATCAAACTTTTCAAGGTGCGGGGCATTCACCGCCGTAGAGGCGGTGAATACCGCTTCCAGGCGGAAGTTCTATGGTTCATTGAGGACGAGCACAAGCTGATTCTTGAAAAAAACGCCCACATCCAGGGCCCGGATTCCCAGCTTAAGGGGAACTGGATCTCCATTACCTTTGATAATGAAAACAAGGTGGTCCGGGAAACAAAAAGCCAGGGGAAGGTCCACCTGCACACCGAACTTTCCCAGGACCCGCCCCGGATGCGGAACATCCGCTGCGGGATACTCACGGGACTGCATGACGAAAACGGTGACATCCAGAATTTGAAGCTTGTCCATGACGTCACGGTCAATCTGCGCCGGGGCGAACGCCGTTCCCGCATCCGCTCCGAAATCCTCGACGTGTTTTTCCTTCCCGGCGGAGAGAAAATCGATCGCATTGACGTTCCTTCCGGAGGAGAGGTGTTGAACACCGGGGGTTCACAATTCACCGCCCTGGCGGACCGGATGCGCTTCACCTTCAAGGACGGAGAGCTGTCCACGTGGGATGGAGAGGGCAACGGCAGCCTGCGCAGCAAAGATTTCTCATGCCGAAGTGATCGGATCGATTACAACGCTCTCAAGCGGATGATCATCCTGAAAGGCGAAGAGTGCCGGGTGATCAACGGCCGCAATGTATTCATAGCTCCGAACTTTACCATCCATACCGAAAAAAAATGGCTGCGGGGTGAAGGAAACGTGCGCACCACGTTCCATCCCGAACGCCCGCAGCCTCCCTTTACCGCCCAGCCGTTTTTTATCCAATCCCGGGAAGTGATTCTTCTGGATCAAAAGGGTACCGCACGCTTTTCCGGATCCGTCCAGCTCCTGCAGGACGCGGCGAACCTGAGCGCCAAGACTCTCACATTGAATCCCGAAAAGCACCTCATGGCAAACAACAATGTCCGGCTGACATTTAAATCCCAGGAGGATGCGGTCGAAGTATGGGGGGAAAAGCTGGTTTTCGATCCCGAGAAAAGAAACCTGACCATCCTTGACAAGGGGGGGATTCAATCCGGGACAACCCGGCTCGACGCCGACGGGCTCATTATTTCATTTTCCAAAGACGATCATCTCAAAAACATCAGTGCCGAAGGCTCCATCCGCTTTCAAAAAGACGATATTTCCGGAGAGGCCGACAAAGTCATGTGGGATTTCGCCGGCCGCAAAATGCGTTTCGAGGGCAATGCCAGTCTTTCAAAAAAACAGGGCGGCAAAGCGGAGGGAGAGATCCTTGAAATGGACCTGGAATCCAACCACGTCCGGGTCCGGTCACAACATCAGCGCCGTACATCAACCGTGCTGGACGAAACCGATTGATCGAGATGTTTCAGTCCGTGGCCGGTGACCACCACCACGGTTTCTCCCGGTTCCTCCCCTATTTCCTCCATTCCCGCCAGGGCCACCGCGGCGGTGGGTTCCACACTCAGACCCAGGGCGGCCCACCGGCGCCAGGCATTGCGGATGGCGTCTTCTCCTACATCCAGGATCTTCGCGCCGACCCGCCGCACCTCCTCCAGGATCCGCCGCCCCAGCAACGGCGCCGCCGCGGCGATGCCGTCCGCCAGTGATGCCGTCGGTTCAACCTTCACGGAATTCGGTTTCCCTTCCTGATAGGCTCGGGCCAGGGGATTGCAGGCATGGGACTGGAATGCCAGGATCCTGGGCATGTCCCGGATCAAACCCGCCTGCAGGAGTTCCGTGAAGCCCTGGATCAAACCAAGGATCAGGGTGCCGTTCCCCAGAGGCCCGGCAACGGTCCGGGGCGCCCTCCAGCCCAATTGCTCGACCAGTTCGTACGCCAGGGTCTTGGTTCCCTGGATAAAAAAGGGATCCACGCAATGGCCGGCATAGTAAACGTTGTCGGCGGCCCGCAATACCGCTTCCGCAGCGGCTTCCCGGGGGCCTTCCACTTTCACCACCTGCGCCCCATAAGCACTGATCTGAGCCAGCTTGGCCCGGGGTGCCGAAGCCGGGACATAAATCGTGCATTTCATTGCCGCCCGGGCGCAATAGGCCGCTACGGCGGCGCCGGCATTGCCGGAAGAATCCTCCACCACTTCCCTGATCCCCAGATGCTTTAACCGGCTGATCATTACGGAAGCGCCGCGATCCTTGAAAGAACCCGTGGGCTGGAGATGATCCATCTTGACCAGACACCGGGCACCGCCGGGTGCCGTCATCGCTACCAGTGGCGTTCCGCCCTCGCCAAGGGTAACGGGCTCCACCTCGTCACTGAGCGGCAGGGCCGGGAGATAGCGCCACAATGTCCCTGATACACCCTTGAAGTCTTCCCGGCGCGGGCGGGGAGAAAACGCAAGGTCCAGGTGGCCGCCGCATTCACAGCGCCACCCGGGCGCGGCGGGGTCCAATTCCCCGCCGCACCTGCGGCAGATCAGGCGACCTTTTACCAATTATTTACCTTTCACCCACTTGTCCATCCAGCCGAGCACCGTATCATGCCAGAGGATACTGTTCATCGGCTGGAGCACCCAGTGATTCTCGTCGGGGAAGTAAAGCAGCTGGCTGGGGATTCCCTTGCGCTGGAGAGCGGTAAACGTGGAGAAACCCTGGGTTTCAACAACCCGGAAATCCAGGGCGCCGTGGATGACCAGCATGGGTGTTTTCCAATTCTTGACGAAATTGACGGGATTATGTTTTTCATACCCCTCGGGATTCTCCCAGGGAACGCCGCCGTGTTCCCATTCTGGGAACCACAATTCTTCCGTATCAAAGTAGGCCAGCCGTTCATCCAGGTTTCCGTCATGATTGACCAGGCAACGGAAGCGGTCCGGCCAATTACCGGCGATCCAGTTGATCATGTATCCGCCGTAGGATGCTCCCAGAGCACCGACTCTGTCTCCATCCAGCCAGGGATAGATCTTCAAAGCATGAGCCAGTCCCTTCTGGAGATCTTCGAGGGGTTTTCCACCCCAATCGCCGGTGATCGAATCGGTAAATTCCTGCCCGTAGCCGACGGAACCGTGAAAATCCACCATGACCGCGGCATACCCTGCGCCGGCATAGGCCTGGGGATTCCAGCGATAGTGAAAATCGTTTCCGAAAGAACCCTGGGGCCCCCCGTGAATCAGGAAAGCCACGGGATACTTTTTGGCGGGATCGAAATCCACGGGCTTGACCACATATCCGTAAACCGTTTCGTTATTCCAGCCGGGGAAGCTGAATTGCTCGTATTCTCCCATCCGGGCCGCGGCCACCTGCCGGGCGTTGATCCGGGTGAGGGGAACCGGGTTGCCTCCGTTCCGGAATACCGCATACAATTCCACCGGCGAATCCAGGCGATCCATGCCGAATATCACCCGGCGGTCCGCGAAGCCGAAGCTCCGCACACTGCCCCATTTCACCACGGTTGTGACCTTACCCGTGCGGGTGTCTATTTTATACAATGAATTCTGCCCGAGGTTGGCGGCGGTGGTCCACAACCTGCGTCCGTCGGGACTCCAGGCCAGCCCGCCGGGGGAACGATCCCAGTTTTCGGTCAGGGTCCGCGCTTCGCCGCCGGGCCAGTCCATCAACATGATCCGGAAACGATCCGCTTCAAAGCCCGGCCGTTTCATTGCCAGCCACGCCAGGGTCTTTCCGTCGGGCGAAAACACCGGGGCCGTATCCCAGGCCTTGTTTTCTCCGGTCAGGTTGCGGGGAGGACGGGAAGCGTCGACCGGCACGGCGAAGATATCGTAGTTCGTGGACCAGGCCTCCTCAATACCCGCCGCGCTGGCTGTAAACAGGATCTCCTTGCCATCGGGTGAAAAGGTGATCTCTTCGGCTCCGCCGAAAGGTTGAACCGGGGTGTCCGCGTCCATGTCCTTCATCACGTCCAGGGCTTCTCCGCCCGCGACGGGCATCACGAAGAGGTGGTGTCTGCGGCCGTCCAACCAGGTATCCCAGTGACGGATGAACAAGCGCTTGAACAGGCGTCCGGTGGTTTTGCGCGCTTTTTCCGCCGCCAGGCGCTTGACCGTACCCTCTACACAGGTGCCGGGAAAGACCTGCATGGTAAATGCTATTTTGCTACCATCCCGGGATAGTACGAGGTTCCCCACATCCAGGGGCTGGTGAGTCACCTGCACCGCTTCACCGCCGTCACGTTTGATCCGCCAGACCTGGCTGGATCCAGAACGGGTGGAAAGGAACCAGACGGTGTTGCTGTCCGGTGCCCAGAGGGGAGAAAAATCCCCGGCCGGATGGGTTGTCAAGCGCTTCAACTCTCGACCGTCACTCCGCATGATCCACAGGTCGGTACGCCCCCGATTGGCTTTGAGGTCGGTTTCCCGTACTCCGAAAACAACCCATTTTCCATCCGGTGAAACCTGGTTGCCGAATACCCGGTCCATCGCCAGCATATCGTGTACACTGAAGGGATGGGTTTCAGCCGCGGCGGCGGGAAGTACCGACGCCAGAACAAAAAACAAGAAGACTAATCCACGGAATTTCATATTTCCTCCTGGGCACCGTTGAGGTTGAAAAGGCTCTCCTCAGAAAGAGATTTTAAGCCTTTCCCGGGGAAGCTGTCAAACTCTATCTTGACGGGTTGATTTCCCTTTGCGACTGCGTTATATTGGATTAACGCCCCATGAAAAGCACACAGGATCCGGATATCATTTACAGCGTATTCGACCGCCACGGTTTTTCCGTAAACCGCATCGACAACTTCGACCGCGGAGATTTCGCCGAAATCCGCGCGGAACTCAATTACTCCGGGCCGCTTTCGGTGCCCCAGCTTCAGGAGATCACGCTTAAACTCAGCCTGATTGAACAGAATGAAAACCTGCGGGTGGAGATCGTGCACATCGACATGATCCATCACAGCATCCGCGTCAACATCCATATCCGGGAATAGCAAAGCCGCCATGAAACCCGCGCTCCTTCCCGCCGAGTTCCTCTAATCATGAGCAATATGTGCGGAGAAGCGGCGGCGTTGCTCACGGCTGTCTGCTGGACGTTCAATTCCATTGTCTTCAGTATGGCGGGCCGGCGAGTCGGGTCGGTAACCGTCAATCATATCCGACTGCTGGTCGCGCTGGTGGCCATGTTTCCCGTACACATGGCGGCCCACGGCAGCCTGCTGGCAACCGGGCAGGGATGGCGGTCGACGGCGTATCTCGCCCTTTCAGGCATTGTCGGATACGCTCTGGGAGACGCGTTCCTTTTTGAAGCTTTTGTATTGATCGGCGCCCGCCTTTCCATGCTGCTCATGCTGTTGACACCGATTTTCGGTTCCGTCATGGCCTGGCTTTTCCTGGGCGAATACCTGAAACCCCTTGAAATCACGGCCATACTCATCGCCGTCTCCGGCATTGCCATGGTAATCGGCTCCAACCGTTCCGTGAACCTCGGAGAACGGCGGAATTTCCGCCTGGGGGTACTGCTGGGAGTGGGAGCCGCCGCCGGCCAGGCGGGGGGATTGCTTTTGTCGAAGCTGGGCATGGCTTCCGGCGCTTCGCCCATAGCCGCCAACCAGATCCGGGTCATTGCCGCGCTGGCCGTGATTGCGCCGCTGTTCTTTTTGAACGGGCGTCTGGGCCGGGATCTGGAAAAGATGCGGGACCGTCGCGCGCTGGGCTACATAACCAGCGGCGCTCTGGTCGGACCGGTGCTGGGAGTCATCCTCTCACTGGTGGCCATAAGCCATGCCCATATCGGAGTGGCCTCCACCCTCATGTCCCTCTCGCCGGTCCTGCTGCTGCCGGTGGCCCGCTATCTTTACCGGGAGACCATTACCTGGCCGGCCATTGCCGGAACCGGAATCGCCCTCACCGGTTCAGCCATGCTGTTCTTTATCTAGAGTTGAAAAGGGAAAGCAATATTCCGCTCCGTAATAAGGAATAAAGAGACAATAACACCGATACGACCACTTTTTACTAGTCTGATTCAATTAATCCGGATTCCCGGCGACCGGACTGCCCTGAGCGAACTGAACGCAGACGGCTGGGAACCGGATGGGCCAGGAGGCCGGCCCGCTGGAGTGGCTTGTCCACGAAGGCGGGTGAAATGATGCCCCGGATTACAACCCAAACAGCCACCGGGGTCATTTCAGGCCCCCGCGGCCCTTTCCGGTCAGCAGCGGAGTGGTGAGAGTAGGGTATCCGTCGCCGGATGAACGGCGTTGGAGAGAGGAGGGTTGAAATACCCTCTACGGGTACATTGAGGGAAAAAGTTCAAGCAAGGGAACAGGTGACGGGTATAGGGGCGGGTTTCAAACCCGCCCGGAATCGGGAAGTTGAGGGGGGGAAGATAGGTCTGGTTTCCCGGGACTGACGGAAAAAATCGTAAACGGGATATGGGGTGCCATCAGATCGAAGTCCCGGTCATGATGCATCAGCCAATATCCATTTTCCGCGCAAAAAGTGGCGATCAACACATCCACGGTCTTGCGCACCGTCACCCCCCGGGAACGCATCCGGCGATAATTGGCCGCCGCTTTCTCCGCGTTGGCGAAACCAACCAGGTCCACCCGGGGCAACGCGGAAAACATGTCCGCGACTGCTTCCCGGTCACGACGTACCCGCAAGCCCTGCATGACTTCACAATACACCAGATCTCCCATGACCACGCGGTGGACCGCCAGGGCGTTATCCACCGCGGCGGTCACTCCGGGATCCCCATCGTGAAAGTACTCCACCCAGGCCGAAGTATCGATCAGGATCACCTCAGTCGCTCCGCATCTGATCCAGGTCTCCTTCCCAGCGAACCCGTCCTTTCAAAGAGCGGAGGCGTTCCTGGCTTTGCACCTGCAGCAACAGCTTCAAGGCTTCTTCAATGGCCTTTTTTTTTGTTTTGTAGCCTCCGGATTTCATTACCCGGCGCATCAACCCGTCATCGATCACCACGTTTGTGCGCATTGCACCTCCCCTTGCATACACTCACATAATACACACAATCAATACACATTTCAAACCGAAAGAAGGCCGGAGGCGTTCCCCCTCCCGCCCTGAACAACCGGTAATCCTTGAAAAGCGATTTCCATTTCCGTTAGAATGGCCGTGAAAACTGCTGAATGCGGATAGACGCCGCGAGGAGTGTTGCATGGAATCCCAGACCACCCAGATCCTGACCGTGATGATCGCTTACATGAGCCTGCTGATCCTCTGGGGCCTCTACCAGGGCCGCAAGGTGAAAACCGGCGCCGATTACGCCATCGCCGGACGCAACCTGCCCGGATGGGCCGCGGCCCTGTCGGAACGGGCCACCGGGGAATCTTCATGGGCACTGCTGGGCCTGCCCGGCGCGGCTTACGCCACGGGTCTGACCGAAATATGGACCGCCATCGGCTGCGTGGCCGGCATCATCACCGCCTGGGTCGCCATTGCCTGGCGACTGCGGGATGAAGCGGATACGTACGACGTCAACACCTATACCGAATACCTCGCCCGCAAGCACGGTGAAGTCGGCCGGGGCATCCGCATGATCGGCAGCGCCACCATTGTATTCTTCTTCTTTTTTTACGTGGGCGCTCAATTTCTGGGTGGCGGGAAAACCCTGCATGCCATGTTCCACATTGATCCCCGCCTGGGAATGCTGATCACCGCCCTGATCATCGTGCCCTATACCATTTACGGCGGCTTCCGCAGCGTGGTATACACCGATGTCATCCAGGCCCTGGTCATGATCGTGGCACTGGTGGTTGGCCCCATTGTGGGCGTCATCTACATCGCCAACCACCCGGGGCTTTTCGCCGGTTCCATCGGGGGCGCCTTGGCGGCGGCGGGGCCGTCCTTTACCTCCCTGACCGGAGCCGCCTCGGGCTTTGGTGCCGGCATCGTGATCGCAGCGGGGTTTTCCTGGTTCTTCGGCTACCTGGGCGGTCAGCCGCAATTGAGCATGCGCTTCATGGCCATCCGCTCCGCCCGCCAGGCCAAGCAGGCCCGCAACATCGGTATCGCCTGGACGGTGATCGCCTACATCGGCGCCCTGAGCCTGGGCTGGATCGGCCTGGCACTCTTCGGGCCCGGCGGACTTAAGGACCAGGAATATGTCATGCCCGCGGTAATGCTGAAAATCTTTCCTCCCGCCATCGCCGCCATATTGATCACCGGCGCCATCGCGGCCATGATTTCCACCGCGGATTCCCTCTTGATTCTCTCCGCCACGGAATTGTCGGAGAACCTTATCAAACCCGCCCGTAAGGGCAGGGGAAGCCAGGCGGACAGTCTGAAACACTCGCGCATCATTACCGCTTTGCTGGCCCTGGTTGCCCTGGTCCTGGCCTACTTCTCGCCGTCAAGGCTGATTTTCACGCTGGTGAGTTACGTCTGGGCGGGAATCGGCGGGACATTCTCAGTGGTCATCCTCTTGTCCCTGTTCTGGAAACGCTTCCACGGCCGGGCGGCCCTGATCACCATCGTAACGGGCATGACCTTTACCATCGCCTGGATCAGCAGCGGCATGGATCAGAAGATCACCGCCCGGTTGCTGACCTTCCTGGTGGCGGGCATCACCGCGCTCCTGACCACCTGGCTGGTTCCCGCCCGGGGCACGATTTCCCGGCGCAGACCATAGCGGCCCTCCTTTGGTCCCCTACGGCATCGGCCCCACTTTTGAATGAATACCCGGGAAATATGGACGGAACCCTACCATAGCGAAGGTAGCTTTGTTGAACTATTTATTGCATATTGGTATAATTATCAGCGAAAAGA
>Ga0272441_10010188_pt1 | contig 14291 bp, 7 predicted proteins | sample SSMProp6N_FD_193582 | JGI IMG/M metagenome (GOLD analysis project Ga0272441, IMG submission 193582) | Marine sediment archaeal communities from Little Sippewissett salt marsh, Falmouth, MA, United States - SSM-Prop-6N | ecosystem: Environmental > Aquatic > Marine > Wetlands > Sediment ... | reverse complement strand
CGAGCGGTGACCGGGCGCGGCTTGCCCGCGAGTTAGACCGGCTGCGGGCGGCGGGGGTCACAAACCTTCGGATTATGGCGGCTTCGGAGGGGCCCGATTCCGAGCCCTACCGCATGGTCCCATCGCTCCAGACAGCGCCAGGCACCTATAACGCCGACGTGTTCAACGGCCTCGACTACCTGCTGGATCAGATGGACCAACGCAACATGCGGGCAGTGATGGTGCTCAACAACTTCTGGCACTGGTCGGGCGGGATGAGCCAGTACGTCTCGTGGTCCAAGGGCACGGCCATCCCCTACCCGAACGACACCGGCGACTGGCAGGCATACATGGAATACGCGCGGCAGTTCTACACGGACGCGCAATGTCAGGCCTGGTACCGTGACTACGTCGACACCTTGATCGGGCGCGTCAATTCGGTGAACGGGCGGAACTATGCCGACGACCCGACGGTCTTTTCATGGGAGCTGGCCAACGAACCGCGCCGGTTCCCGGCCGACTGGATCGACGACACCGCGGCCTACATCAAGTCGCTCGATTCCAATCACCTGGTAACCACGGGGTTCGAGGGCGAAGCGGGGACCGAGACCTGGCTGGCCGGGTGGGAGGACCGGACGTTTGTCGAGACGCACAACGGCCTGAATATCGACTATGCCACCATGCATATCTGGCCGGAGAACTGGGGTTGGTACGACCCGACCGACCCGACCACATACGCCGCCGGCGAGGCCCAGGCCGTTACCTATTTCCAGACGCACGAACAGGCGGCCCTGAATGATCTCGGGAAGCCAGTGGTACTCGAGGAGTTCGGCCTGGCTCGGGATGGCTGGCTGGGCTGGGACCACCACGACCCCGCGGCCCCGACCTCGAACCGTGATACGTTCTACAATGCGATGTTCGACGAGGTGTACGCTTCGGCCGCGTCCGACGGCTCGGCCGGGGGCGACAATTTCTGGGCATGGGGAGGCGAGGGGCGGCCCGGTGACCCCGACCCACAATGGATCGGTGACCCGCCTCACGAAACGCCCGGTTGGTACTCCGTGTATGACGTCGACTCCTCCACACAAGCCATTATCGCGTCACATGCCGAGCACCTGCACAACCTGATCCCGGTACCCGAACCTTCGGGGCTTGGCCTGATCGGGATTGGTGTGCTTGGCCTGAGACGACGACGGGTCTGAGGAGGAGCCGGCGTCTGCATTAACCTTGCCTTACCCGCCAGTTCTGGTACAGTTTCCTCCCATCGCGTCCTTACCGCCCGGCCTGTGAGGCGAAGACCCGATGCAGCACCTCGATCTGGGCACCGCGCGCATCCGACCCAGCCGGCCCATCGCCGCCGGCTCGGTCGCCACGGTGACCTACACCTATACCGCCGGCCACCCCATCGACGACAGCGGGTACCTGCTCATCGCGTTCCGACAGATGGGCGACTTCGGCGAGCCACAGTTCGAACAGCCCGATCAACCCGATTACTGCTCGGTGAGTACCAGCGGCGACTGTCGGATCATTCCCCGCTGGGATCGCAAGGGCCATACTCGCCCTTGGACCAAGGCGCTCTACCTGCAGGTCCGGCAGGGCTATCTCGACCGCGGCCAGACCATCACCGTTGTGTTCGGCGACCGGCGCGCCGGCTCGCCCGGCTGGCGAACGCAGACGTTCTGTGAAAGCACCTTCGAGTTCAAGACGCTGGTCGACCCTATCGCAACGTATCAATTCAAGGAGTTGCCGCGGTCGCCAACCCTGCGTATCGTGGCGGGGCAGCCGGCCCGCGCGGTGTGCATCGCGCCGTCGCAGGCGCTCGTCGGGCGGCGGTTCCAGTACCATCTCAAGCTGGAAGACCGCTGGGGAAATCCCACCAGGCGTCCCCGGCGGCTGACACACCCCGGCTTTCCAACCCCCGGCGTTCGTACGCTCAAGGCCAAAGACGCGAAGACCGGCCTGACCGCTCGGAGCAATCCGATAGACGTGGTTGGTAAGACCCCGCCGCTCAGCCTGTACTGGGCCGACTTCCACGGTCAGTCAGAGGAGACGATCGGCAGCAACTCCATCGACGATTATTTTGCGTTCGCCCGCGACCGTGCCCTGCTTGACATGTGCGGGCATCAGGGGAACGACTTCCAGGTAACGGACGAGTTCTGGAAGACGATCAACGCCTGCTCGCGGAGCTATTACGAACCCGGCCGGTTCGTCACATTTCCGGGCTACGAATGGAGCGGCAACACCCCGCTGGGCGGTGATCGGAACGTCTATTTCGAGAGCGAGGGCGGCCGGATCGTCCACAGCTCGACAGACCTGCTGCCGGGGAAGCGTTCGCGCCATGGCACCGCGCCGACTGCGGCCAAATTGTTTTGCTCGCTCCGGCGGCAAACTCGACCGCGCGCCTTCGCGTTCGCGCACGTGGGCGGACGATACGCCGACCTTGCGATGCACGACCCGCGCGTCGAGATCGGTGTGGAGGTCCACTCGGCCTGGGGCACGTTCGAATGGCTGGTCGACGACGCGCTGCAGCGGGGGTGCCGGGTGGGCATCTGTGCAAACTCCGACGGGCACAAGTCTCGGCCGGGAGCGTCGTATCCCGGTGCCAGCTCGTTCGGCTCGCTGGGCGGGCTGACCTGCGTGATGTGCCCGCGACTGGACCGGCGGAGCGTGGTCGCCGCGCTCCGCGCCCGGCATTGCTTTGCGACCACCGGGCACCGCCCCTTGTTGGATGTACGCATCGGTCGAGCGATGATGGGCGACGTGATCGAGCCGGCTGTAGGGCAGCCGGTGTTGTCCGTGCGTGCTGTGGGGACTGGCGCAATTCAGGATATCCAGGTGCGGAACGGACCGGAAGTACTGAAGGTGCAACGGCCGGCCGGCGGGTCCGGCTCGGGCCGGCGCATCAAGGTGGTGTGGAGCGGGGCGGAGGTGCGAGGCCGCGCCCGGATGGCCGCGTGGGACGGACGACTGGCGGTGCGTGGCAACCGCATCACCGACGTCCAGCCCATCAATTTCTGGAACCCGGATCGCCCGGTTGAGCGGGTAGGTTCAAGCGGCCTGCGCTGGCAGTGCAACACGACCGGCGGCCTGGCCGGCGTAATCCTTCGCCTGGCGCGGCCGGGACTGGGAACCCTGGAGGTAAAGACCGTCCAGCGGAGCCTGAAGTGCGCAGTCTCGAAGTTGCGGCGGACGCCGCGCACCTGGTCGTGCGGCGGGCTCCGGAAAGAGATCAGCATCTGCCGTCTGCCGGACCGCGCCGGGCCGGCAGAACTGGCGTTTGACTTGCCGCTCACGCGCCTTCGTCGTGGCGACAACCCCGTCTACGTCCGCGTGCAACAGGAAGACGGACATCTGGCGTGGTCCAGCCCCATCTATCTCGTTCGAGATTAGGGTCCCAACAGCAGTTGACATGTGGCAGTCAGGCCCGCCGACGGCCGACCCGGGCGATTGTATGGGGACGGCGGAGCCGTTATAATTGGCCGGCCCAGGAGATGCGAATGGACGAGCTGCGGATCATCGTGCCGGTGAAGCAGGTCCCCGAGACCGCCAAGGCCCGGATGGATGAAGAGACGGGGACCATACGCCGGGAGGGCGTTGAGAGCATCGTCAATCCGCTGGACCTCTATGCGATCGAGGCGGCGCTCCGACTCGTCGCGGAGCACGGCGGCGAAGTGGTGGCCCTGTCGATGGGGCCGCCCGGAGCACAGGCGGCGCTTCGCGAGGCGCTGGCCATGGGCTGCGACCGCGCGGTGCTCGTGAGTGGACGCGAGTTCGCGGGGTCAGACACGTGGGCGACGGCGTACGCGCTGTCGAAAGCGGTATGTGCGATCGGGTCGTTCGACCTGGTGCTGTGCGGGGAACGAGCGACCGACGGCGATACCGGGCAGGTCGGTCCGGCCCTGGCGGCGTTTCTCGATGTGCCGCCGCTCACCTACGTCAGCCGTGTCGAGTTGGTCGATGGCACGCTGCGGGCGCTCCGACTGGTCGAAGACGGTTACGAACAGGTGGCGTGTCCGCTGCCGTGCGTGGTGACGGTGGTGAAGGAGATCGCAGAACCGCGCCTGCCGACGCTGCGCGGAAAGCGCACGGCGCGGACGGCGACGATCCCGGTGTATGGTGCCGCGGAGATCGACGCGGACCCGACTCGAATCGGGTTGAACGGGTCGCCGACGCGGGTGGTGCGGATCACGCGGCCGACGGTGGCGCGGCAGGGCGAACGAGTGGTTGCGGAAAAGGAGGAGGCGGTGCGGTCAGCTGCGGAGAAGATGGCATCGCTTATCGCCGCCCGCCTGCACGGTGGAGGACGGGATGGCTGACGACGTATGGATCCTGGCGGAACAGTGCGGCGGCAGGCTGCTGCCGGTCTCTTTCGAGCTATGCCGATGGGGCAGGGGGGTGGCGGACGCACTGGGCGTCCGGCTCGCAGCAGTGGTTCTGGGCGCGGAACTGAGCGACGGGGAACTGGACCAGCTCGTGCGACGCGGGGCGGACTGCGTCTATTGTGCGGAGCATCGCGCCCTGGAACGGTTCCGACCCGAGCCGTTTCAACGGGTGCTGATGGACCTGATCCGCCGCGAGCGACCGGACGTTGTCCTGGCCGCGGCGACGTCGACCGGCCGCACGCTGATGCCGTACATGGCGGCGCGGCTCGAAGTGGGGCTGACCGCTGACTGCACGGAGTTGTCCATCGAGGAGGAAAGCGGCCACCTGCTTCAGACCCGGCCTGCGATCGGCGGGAACATCATGGCGACGATCAAGTCGGACCGGCGGCGCCCGCAGATGGCGACGGTCCGGCCGCACTCGGTGGCACCGGCCGCGGAGGAGGAGGGCCGGGCGGGCGAGATCGTCCGGCTGAAGCCCAGCGAGGAGCAGGTGGCGTCGCGGGTCCTGATCGAGTCGGTGCAGAGCAGTGCGGACGAGGGCGCCAGCCTCAAGGATGCGGACGTGGTGGTCTCGGTGGGCCGAGGCATCAAAAAGGCGGAGAACATCGGGTTGGTCCGCGAGCTGGCCGATCAGCTTGGGGCGGCGCTGGGCGCATCGCGCGAGGTGGTGGACCGCGGCTGGCTGCCGTATCCGCACCAGGTCGGTCTGAGCGGCAAGACGATCCGGCCGCGACTGTATCTGGCGGTGGGGGTGTCCGGCGCCATCCAGCATCTGGCCGGGATGCAGACGGCGGAAACGATCATCGCCATCAACTCGGACCCCGACGCTCCCATCTTCCAAGTGGCGGACCTGGCGGTGGTCGGTGACCTGTTCCGGATCGTGCCCGGGCTGATCGAGCAACTGCGGCGGAGGGGCCGAGGGTGACGACTGAGTTTGGCAAGGTGACCGCCGAGACGGCCGCAGAGCTGCGGGGCCTGCTGGGCGAAGCACAGGTGATCTGGAACGACGCAGAGAAGCTGGAAGCCTACTCGCACGACGAAACGGCAGACCGCCGCTACGCCGTGATGCCGGACGTGGTGGTCAAACCGGGCGATGCGGACCAGGTGGCTGCGGTGATGCGGCTGGCGGCGCGCGACCGAATCCCGGTCACGCCGCGCGGCGCGGGCAGCGGTCTCTCGTGTGGAGCGGTGCCGGTGTACGGCGGAATTGTGCTGTCGCTGGAACGGATGAACCGCATTCTGGAGATCGACGCGTCGAACATGACGGCCACGCTGGAGCCGGGGGTGGTGACCAGCGAGGTGGACGCGGCGGCACAGGAGCACGGGCTGTTCTTCGCCGGCTATCCGATGAGCCTGGAGACCTGTTTCATCGGCGGTAACGTTGCGGAGAACGCCGGGGGCGGGAAGGCCGTCAAGTACGGGGTGACCGGGCGGTATGTGCTGGGGCTGGACGTGGTGCTGCCGACCGGCGAGCTGCTCCGGCTGGGCGGGAAACGGGTAAAGGACGTGACTGGGTACGACCTGATCCACCTGCTGGTCGGCTCGGAGGGGACGCTGGGGGTTTTCACGCGGGTGATCGTTCGGCTGCTGCCGATGCCCAAGGCGAGCGTCAGCCTGCTGGTGCTGTTCCGCACCGTGCAGGAGGCGATCGATTCTGTCCCGGCGGTGATGACGGAGACGGGCATCATCCCCACGGCCGTCGAGTTTATGGACCGGCTGTCCTTCTCCACTTCGTTCCGCTACCTGAACGAGAGCCTGGCGTACGGCGAGGCGGGGGCGATGCTGCTGATCGAGGTGGACGGGAGTGACGGCGGACAGGTGGAGCGCGACTACGACGCGGTCGGGCGGCTTTGCGAGGACCGTGGTGCGCTGGAAGTGTACGTGGCGGACAATCACACCACGCGCGAACGCGTCTGGAAGATCCGCCGCAACGTGGCCGAGGCGTTCAAGGTGGTCAGCCCGGTGCAGACGCTGGAGGACATCGTGGTTCCCACCGCCGCCATCCCGGCGCTGATGCCCGAAATCAAGCAGATCAGCACGCGGTTCGGGGTCGCCATTCCGTCCTACGGCCACGCGGGGGACGGCAATCTTCACGCCACCGTGGTGAAGGACCCGGCGATGCCGCTGGCCGCCTGGGAGTCCGTGCTGCCAGAGGTGCTGACCGAGCTGTACAAGGCGGTGCACGCCCTGGGCGGGACCATCAGCGGCGAGCACGGCATCGGATCGAAGCGGAGGCCGTTCCTCCCGCTGGTGCTGGACGATGCCACCCGCCAGTTGATGCGGCGCATCAAGCAGGCGTTCGATCCGCAGGGCATCCTGAACCCCGGGAAGATTCTCTGATGCGCCCGGACCGGCCCGGAATAGAGCCGCGCCAGCCCTGAACATCTGGTATACTACCCTCGGGATCTGGGTCTACGGCACCGGCCAAGGCGGACGCTTGGAAATCTGGAGGGGACCATGGGCCGGTGCTTACTGGTGTGCTTGATCGCCATTCTCACCACGCTGGCGGGGTCCGTCGGACGCTGTGCCGAGCCGGCCCTGCAAACGGTCAGCACGGACGCCCAATCGAAGGTCTCGTTCGACGCCGCCACGCAGGACGCGCTGCGCGACGCCGTGCGGCAAGTGGTCGGTGCGCTGATCGCCGGCGAGACGCGGGCAGAAATGGTCGGACTGGCCCGGGCGGCCATCTGCTCCCGCGCGGCGGGATACGTGCGCTCGCACAAGATCAACAAGCAGCCGCTGGGCGCGGACAAGATGCACCGCGTGACGGTCGAGGCCGTAGTGGACAAGGGCAAGGTCAAGTCGGACCTGGCCGCAGTCCTGAACCTGGCCCGGTTGACGGGCGGGCTCCGCTTTGGCGTCGAGGTGAGCGGTGCGGCGGTCGCCGGTTGGGAGGCCGACAAGGGCGCGCTCCGCATCTGGATCGAAGGGGCCGCCAACCGGGCGCTTCTGGCCCGGGGGCTGGCCGTGGTACACAGTGCCAGCCGGAACGACACGCTGGAGCGCGAGTACAAGAGCGCCGTGGCGGCCGGCAAGGCGAAGCGGGCCCTGCAGCTCAAGCTCATGATGGTCGCCCCCTACACCGTCCGTGTCTCTGCCAAGGGCAAGAGCGGCAAAGAGACGGCGTACGGTGTCCCCACCCACTCGGCCGAGGTCGAGCTGCAGCTCACCGCCGTCCGAGCCGCGGGCGGCGAGGCGCTCGGCTCGCAATCGGGGGCCGGCAAGGCGAACAGCACCCTCGCCGTCCCGGTCCGCGAGGCCGTCGAGTTGGCCGTAGCCAAAGCCCTGCCCGGGGTGCTCGACCGGATGCTGTCCGATTGGATGAAGTTGGTCGACGTCGCCCGACCGCTGACCGTGCAGGTGGCGGACACGCCGGGGCAGCAGGTCGACGATTTGGCGACGAAGATGGCCGCGTTGCCGGAGGTGCAGCGGTTGACGGTGTTGCAGGTGCCGGAGTTAAAGGTGGCCGAGGTCCGGGTGGTGGCCAGCCTGACGAGCGAGAGACTGGTCGAGCGGCTGTCGGACTTGCTGGGCGAGGGGTTCGAGGTCGCCGCCGGCGGGCCTGATACGGTGACAGTTCGCTCCGCAAAGGCGGCGAACCGTCCCGGGCCGGATCAGACGCCCGATCTTCCGCTGCCGCCGGACCCGTCTCTGACGGCCAGCACGACTCCCGCCGGGTTGCCACCTGCTCCCGCTGCGCCGGAGCCCGTTGCCCAGACCACCGAGCCGGGTTCCGTGACGTCGAGCATGCTCACTCTGGCGGTGGTGGGCATCATCATCATCGCCGTGGTGCTCCTGCTGAGGAAGAAGAAGGGGTAGCCGGTCCCGCCGGTCTCGGTCGAGCGGAAAAGGGGAGGCTGGACTGAAAATCAGCGCGGCGAGCGGCTTATCATAGACAGACGCGATGCGTCGGCTATGTGAGCGGAGGACGGCGTGGGAGCGTGCGCCAAAAGACTGCGGCGGCAGCTCATTCTCCTCGCATTCCTCTTGCCGGTTGCTCTCTCGGGGTGCGTCGCCATCCCGACCGGCAAGGTGTGGGTGACTCCCAACGACTACAGCAGTTACTGGGGCCGGCGCGAACGCACCACGGAGCGCTACGTAGCGCTCGAAGCCGCAACCCTGCAGGCGAAGCTGGAGGCGGCCGACGACGCGCTCGGCGTGGTGGTGAACGCCAAGTACCTCGTCGAGCGCAAGACCACGGGCGGGAAGAAGAAGCGGCTGTACCGCGAGAAACTGGTGATCGGCCTATTCCCCGGCTGGCGGGCGCTGCAGCTCAACGACGAAGAGAGCTACGGCGTCGAGCCCGGCTTCGAACTGGGGTTGATAACGGTCCTCCTCAACTGTTACTTCGGCCTCCCCACCGTCGCCTCCTGGTTTACCGAATGGGCCGCGGACTGGGAGCCGCCCGAACCGCGGTTCGCCACGGTCTCGCTGATCGGCTATGCAAAGACGCGCGAGCCGACCGACGAGGTGGACGACGGAACCACGGTGAGAGCCCTCGCGCGGACCGAGCCGGTGGCGGGTGTTTCGGTGGTGTCCCGTGCCCGCCGGTTCGGCTACAGCCGTTCGGCGTGGACAGATGCTGCGGGCCGCGCGCGGTTCGACCTCGGCAATTGGCCGGTGATCACGTCGTCGAACGTGGAACTGGAGGTGAGCGCCTCGGGCGTGGACCGCCATCGGTTCGGGGTCACACCGGCGACCCTGAGCCTGAGCGTCCCCGCCGCTCACGTCGGCCGGAAGGTGCGCCGCGCCCTGGTACGCGGCGAATGCCCGTCCGCCGTTCTGTACACCGACACCGGGCCGCTTGACTTTTCGCTGGGTGCGCCGGACGCAACGCCCGCTCCGAACGTACGGGTCGCCGTGGTACCGCAGGGGCCCGGCCGGCCCGACCGGGTGGGTCTGAAAGTGACGGTCGAAAACAAAGGAAAGGGGGCGCTCTGTCGGCTACTCGCCACCACGCGCAGCGCCCAGCGGAGCCTTGACGGGCAGATGGTACTGTTCGGCAAGGTGGGCCCGGGGACGTCTGTCACCCGCACGTTGGTGCTACCCGTCGCCAAGCACCTCGAAACGGCGAGCTATCCGGTGAGCGTGGTGTTCCGCGAGGCCCACGGCCGCCTGCCGAAGCCCGTTCCGGTTTCGGTCGCAATCACCCGCCTCCCACGACCGCAATTGGCCTTCGCTTGGTACGTGGCCGACGACACTGAGGGAGGAGCGGCTATCATCGGCAACGGCGACGGACTGATCCAGTTGGGCGAGACGGTCGAACTGGTGGTGGCGGTGCGGAACAACGGCCCGGTGTGCGCCGTTCGGCCCGCCGTCACGCTGGTCGTGGGAGAGAACGGGCCACTGAAGTCAACCGGTGGGCCAGCGCGCGTCCTGGGCGACCTGGCGCCCGGTGCAGTGGGTGTAGTGCGGTACCGCCTGTGGCCCACCCAACAGGCCGCGGCCGGCCCAGCGGCGCTCACACTCTCAGTACGTGAGGAGTCGTTTGGCGAACCCCGCGGGCGCACGATCGGCCTGACCGTGGGCGCCGGCCCCGGCCCCCAGGTGAAACGGAAGCACGGCGTGCATTATGTGACCGCACCCGAGGCAGTGCTGCTGACCGGGGCGGATGCCGGGGCCGCGGAATATGCACGCGCCGCCCGGGGAACCCCGCTGCCGGTGACCGGCGAGTTGCCCGGCTGGTTGCGGGTCGATCCGCCAGGCACGAAACGCCATGCCGGAGCCCCGGTGACGCTGTGGGTCGAACGGCGGTCGCTCGGCGAGCAGCGCGCGGCCGTCGCAATCAGGCCGACGACGATCACGCAGTTCACCCACCTGCCGCCGGACATCGTGTTCGTCCGCCCGAACAGCAACCTGCGGACCGCCGCCGACCGGGTCGAGCTGGTGATTGACGTGGTGCAGCAGACCGGCGGTCTGGCGGACGTGCGGCTCGATGCGGGGCCCGCGACGGCCCGGCTGTTCGATGTCAGCCGCTGGGTGCACAGCGCCGACACGCCGGCGGGGGAAGGGGTACGCCGCAGGCTGGCCTACCGCCCGTTCCTTGCGATGGGGCGGAATCTGTTCAGAGTGTCCGCCACGGATACCCGCGGCCGGCGCAGCCGGCGGACGCTAGTGATCACCCGGACGCCGGCGCCGGGTGGCCCCGCGTTCGCGGTGGTCATCGGCGCCGCACTCCCGGGCTGCGTGGACGATGCAAAGTCCGTGGCCCAGGCGCTGCGCCGCTGCGGCCGCTTCAAGCGGGAGAACGTGCTGCTGGTCACGGGCAAGCCCGGCGACGGTGAGGCGACCTCGGCGGCCCGGATCGGACGGCACATCGAGGACCTGGCGGGCGAGGTCCGGCGCGGCGGTTTGGCGTTCTTCTACTTCGCCGGCTCGGCCAGCGCCCGCGGCAGCGATGTCTACCTGCTCCCGGGCGACCGGGCCCGTGGCCCGGGCATCGCTCTCAACTCGCTTGCCGCTCGGCTTGCCCGGTCGGACGCAGCCCGCGCCGTCGTAGTGCTGGACGTGTTCCGCGGCGCGGGCCGTGGCGCGCCGGCCGCCGACTTTCGCCGTCTGCGCTCCCGTCCGCGCGTCGCCCTGTTCCTGCCTTGCAGCGACGGCCAGGCCTCGACGACCGAGGGCGCCGCCAGCCGCAGCGTCTACACCCAACAGGTGGTCGCGTCGCTCGGAGCCTGCGCTGCCGACACGTCTCAGGCCGTGACCGCGCGAGAACTTCAGAGACTGATCGAGACGGGCCTGTCGGAGTGGCGGGAACAAAGCGGCGGGCGTCAAAAACCGAGATTGGTGGGACCGTACCGGGAGGACGTGTTGATCTTTCCCGGAAAAGGCGACTGACCGGTGGATCAGGTCGCCCCGCTCCTCATCGCTCTATCAGGTAGTAGAAGCAGTCTCCCAGGAGCCGAATGGTCAGCGCCGAGCCTGTCGCACGAGGCAATTTGGCGCGGCGGCCACCGTTGAAGTCCAGAGCCGTCGCCTTCAGTGCGCGGGCGGCCGGCCCGGTCAAGGTGACGGATCCGGCTATCCGGCGCACGACGATTGGTGGCCCGCCCAGTGAGGTGATAGTCTTCTCCGCGCCGCCCGTCGTGGACCAGCCGCAATTTGCGTCCTCGGTCATCACCTGGAGCAGCATCTTGTGCGCGGTTCGCAGCGGCCGGCCGTCGAGCGAGACCAGTGCGACGGCTCCGTAGTCGCTGCCGATGCGGAGTGTCACGTCCCGCAGCTTGACGGCGCCGGCCTTTGCCAGGAAACCGACCGCTCCCTGGGCGCACGGGGTGTCGAACCGCACCAGGCCGGAGCCGTAGTCCCAGACCAGCTCGCCGGTCGCGCTCCGGACCACCTTCCTGGTGCGGTCCAGGTATGGCGAGAGGTCGCGCAGTTCGGACACGGCGGGGCGGTCGCTTACGCGTCGGGTCACCGGGCCGACGCACCAGGCGAGCGGGTCGACGGTGCCGGCCCTCGGGCGCTTGAGCAGTCCGCCCGGCGGCACGTTCGCCCTTCGCAGCTCGTCCAGGTTCTGAGGCTCCGAGAGCGCGCTTCCTCGCAGCGCGTAAAGATCGTTGAGGGAGGCGGCTTCGCGGACCACGGGCCGGCCGGTCTGCACGTGGCCGAGCCGATAGATGAGCGCCGCTGCGGGGAACTGTCCCATCACGGCCGGGCTGAACAGGGAAAACTTGGGGTGCTGCGAGACCCAATCGGCCCCGCCGACGGCGAAATGGAAGAATGCATCAGTGCCCTGGAGCAAGCCGTAGAGCGCGCAGAGCAGCGGCATCTCGGCGCGAAAACGGTTCGGCATCGGCCAGTTGATTTCCGAGATGATGTTCGGTCGCCCCTCGTACTGGACCTGTGCCAGTGGGAGCTTGTCGGGCTCGAGCAGGCCGGAACGGTCGCTGTAGCGATCGCCTTTGTTGAGGCTGAACGAGGCCCTCGGCCCCTTGTGCATGCCGCCGAAATAGCCATGCCGGTCGATCACATCGCAGGCGGCGTAAGCGTATCGGTCGAGCGCTTCGAGCAGCACGGCGTCGGCCGTCTTCCAGTTGGTGGCGCTGACCAGGCACTTGGCACCGAGATCCTTGCGGAAGGTGTCACACATCCCGGCGAAGAAGGTGCGCAGATGCTCGGTAAGGAAACGGACCTGGTCCTGGACGCGCCGCCGGTTTGCCTGGGCGAGACCGCGCCGGGTCATGTGCCACGCCCCGTACAGCCCCGCCCTGCCATTGGCGAAGTCGTCGCCTTTGACCGGTCGGCCGGCGCCCCATGCGGCCTTGGCCTTGTCGAGCGAGCCGTGCCGCTTGACAAGCCAGGCGGCGAATGCCTTTTCGAGCCAGGGCATGGCGCCGGCGGGGATGGTATCGTAAGGCTTGAAAGTCCAGAAGAAGTAATTGTCCTCGTTGACGATTTCGACGATGGCGACCGCGGGATCCTGGCCGAGCGCGAGGCCGGTCGCCGGGTTGGGCGTGGTAAGCAGCGCCTTGGCCCACGCCTTGTAGATACGCTGCATGTCGGGATGAAAAAAGAGCAGGGCGAAGGGCTTGCCCTTACCGGACCAGCCGCGCACTCGGTACTCCGGGCGCACATCAAACCAGAGGGGGAAGTAAAAGGAGAGCTTGGTGTAGATTCCCTGCCGCTTCATGGCGGCGACGAAGCGGTGGAGCTTGGCGAGGAGCTTCGCGTCGATTGTCGCGGCGTCACGCGCTGACCGGTCGAACACCGGGCCGTGGTAGCGGACCATGTTCACGCCCAGCTTCGCCAGCTTGCGGGCGAGGTAATCGACGGACGCGGGATCCAAGCGGACGACGTTCGGCCCGCAGTTGACCGCCCAGAAGCGCACCGGCTTCGCGGTCGTCCCCAACACGAACTGGTCGCCTGCGGCTCGGACGTGTCCGTGCTCGCCCGCCACCTTCTCATTGAGGGATCGCAGGTCGAGGGGCGCGTCGGGTGCGAAGCGGTCTGCGTCGGGCTCGAAGGCGAACCAACCCTTCGGAGCGCCGCCTCGCTTCTCGCCGGGCTTCAGCTTCCCACGTGGGACGAATGGTCCAGCGGAGAGCACGAAGCAATCGAAGGCGGCGGTCGCCGACTGCCCGGACCCGGCCAGAAGTTCGAGTTGAAGGACGCGAGCGCCCTTGGCCAGTCTGACGCGACCGAGCGCGACCCAGTTTGCGCAGACGAACTTGCGGAGTTGAACGTTGTCGGCCAGCGCGATGTCGCGCCCACAGGTCTGCCAGGGGCCGCGGTCGAACCTCCAGCGGAACGGACCGTGCTTCCAGAACTTCCGCACCCAAAACAGATAGTCTGCGTCGGCGGGGACGCTCACGTTGTACTTAAGGAAGAGCGCCGCACCCTGTCGCCTGCCGGCGGAGCTGATCCAGCCGCCGGCGGAGAGCACGCCGCGTTCCCTGGCGTCCTTGGGCGAGAACCAGGTCTGCTTGGGGAAATTCGTGCTGGCCGGGCGCTCCGCCTCCCACCAGACACAATCGGCGGAGAGCACCGGAATCGGTGCGAGCAGTGCAGTGAGAAGCGCCGGGGCGAAGATGCGGCCTGGCATGGTGCGTGTTCCGCTGGCCGGGTGATGACCCCGCCATTCTAGCAAACCCGGCGGGCCGGAGCCAGTATCCACCCGCCTATGGCACATTGTGCTCATGAAGGAAGAAAACTTGAAAGCCGCGCGGCCGTCTGGTAACGTCGTTCAAGTGCGTGGGCCAAGCTTCGTGTGCAAACGGCCGGGACAGCGAGCGGAGAGCGAAATGACTGACAAAGACGTGCTGGACAAGATTTTTCAGGGTTACGATATCCGTGGGCTGTATCCGGAGCAGTACAACGGTGACACCGCCTACGCGGTCGGGCGGGGGGTGGTCGTGCAGACGGGTGCCCGGCGGGTGATTGTGGGGCGGGACATGCGGCACGGCGGCCATGCGATCCTTTCGGCGCTGG
>Ga0272441_10010187_pt1 | contig 14291 bp, 9 predicted proteins | sample SSMProp6N_FD_193582 | JGI IMG/M metagenome (GOLD analysis project Ga0272441, IMG submission 193582) | Marine sediment archaeal communities from Little Sippewissett salt marsh, Falmouth, MA, United States - SSM-Prop-6N | ecosystem: Environmental > Aquatic > Marine > Wetlands > Sediment ... | reverse complement strand
CGTCTGGGAAGGGTTCTGTTAAGGCTATGGGCACGTCGTCGCGGCCTCCGCCCGCACCTGCCGGGGGAACACCGTCCCCCCGGCCCCCCCCTCCCCGCGCCGATGACACGGGGGAACATCCCAGTTGCCCGCGTCGGCGCGGGCCATCAGCTCAGCAACGGCGGCAAGGGGTCTCTTACGGCTACGGCGTGACCACGTCTCAACAACGTCTGGGAAGGGTTCTGTTAAGGCTATGGCCACGTCGTCGCGGCCGCCCGTACCTGAGCCAGGGTCGCCGGCACGATATTCAACCGGGCCTCCTGGGCCGCATGCTCGATCATGTCCGCTACTGCCTCTAGGTTCTGGCGATACATGTCGCAAGGGTCACCATACTCGCGGGTATTGTGTGTCATCACCACGAGAGACTTGGGCTGACAATCCATCTCGATCTGTCGCGCCAAATGCCGCCGCACAAGATCGGGGCCCCACTCACAGATCCCTTCGCGCTCGAGCCGCAAATGGCGAGCATCACCCGTCTGGCCTTCATCTTGAGGGACATCGTCCAGGTCCACGGCAGTGGGGAGCTCGAGGAACGGCAGGTCACCGGCCCTGCGCCGGTCATCGGCCGAGGCCCAGTGGGCAAAGGGCTCGGCCCCATCCCACACGGCCCCAATATCGGGCAGCACGCGACCCGGAAGGGACACGCTACCCTGTGTGAACCCCAACTGCGCCAGGATGCCGAAGGTCTCGTCGCTGGCTGAGAAGCAGCCGGACCGGTAGCTGGTGGGTGCCTCGCCCAATGCAGACAATAGACGCTCACGGCCATCCCCCAGCAGCGCGCGCTGCGTATCGGCGGGGAGCTGACCCAGGTGGGCGTCATGGCCGTAGTCCGTGGTCTGCGGGTGCATGTGCATCCCCAGGTCCACGCCCTGACGCCCCAGGTCCATCAGCGTGTCGGCCTGCACTTCTCCCATGCGAGGAATGAGGAACAAAGTGGCCGCGTGTCCTCGGTCAGCCAGTGCCTGCACATAGCCGGTGACGGCCCGTTCACTCAGGCCCCAGTTTTCGGGCCCTCCCGTCGCGCACTCCTCGTTGATGGTCTCGCAGTCCATGGTCCATGTGACGAACAGAGCGTTGTCCTGCATAGGGTCTTTAGTCCTCTCGCGATTGCCGGGGGCTGGGTGCGGGCGGCCGGGGTTTCCGGCCCGGCGGGGCTTTCTCCCCACCTAGTAGGCTCCCAGCCGGTCGGCCTGCTCGTGCATGTCCTTCATGCTGGCGGGGGTGAGCTCCAGGCCCTGCTCCTGGGCCAGGGCGTAGGCCACATCAATGACGGTCTGTACAGCCCGGCGTCTGGGGCTGGAGCTGTCCCCCACATCCCACGTGTTGTGGGTCGGCGCATGCACGTACAGGATGGGGTGATCGCGCAGCATCATGTCGATGACGCTGGCGCGCGCCATCTGCATGGCGTCATCGAAGCCCAACTCATTCTCGGCCCGCAGGTCACGCACTCTGAAGGTGCCGGGGTTGGGGCCGGGCTCCGGCTCCAGGGTGCGGGTCAAGGTGAACTCATACAGGTCCAGGTCGCCGCACACCAAGCGCGATCTGCTGCTGGCATGGTGGGAGTGCGGGAAGGCGCCCCACCACAGGTGTCCCGAGCCGGGATCATAGCGGCCCGGCGCCGAGCAGTAGGACTGTTTGAAGCCCAGCTCGGCCAGGATCGGGAAGGTGTAGTCGTTGGCCTGGGCACAGCAGGCTCCGAAGTCCTCGGCCGCCATCCCCAGCGCCTGCTCCCACTCGTCCTTGGCGATGGCGATGACGCTCTTTTGCTCCTCATAGCCGTAGTCGCTCAAGGGACGCTGCCAGTCATAGTCCTCAGCGGCCGCCTTCGGCCGGTACCCCCGTACCTGGAAGTGGAGGGCCTGCCAGCAGCCCGCCGCGGCGGTCTGGCGAAAGAGCGATGATTGGCGGATGGCCACCTCGGGCTCGGAGCAGAAGCCCAGCGCATGAGAAAGCCCGCGGTCGGCGAACAGCTCGGCGAGACCCACGACCGCCTTCTCGGCGATATCCCAGGTCTGGTCCGCCCCACCACCGGGCTTACGGGGAGTTTGGCAGTCCATGAAGAAGCAGAAGAAGAGTTTCTGGCGGTTGGTCTGGCTTGTCGCGGGCTGCATATCGTCCCACCTCCGGGGCTAGTACTGACTTGTCGAAGCTCGCGTCATAACAACGCAGGGGGTCCGCCCCTGCACCCGGCTGGGGCCCCGAGCACGAGCGTGGCTCGGTACCTGTTGAGCGTGCCATAGGTGACTGCGAGCGGCATTCGGGCCGGCCACGGCATACGGCTCACGGCGACACCTTGGGCCTGCGGCCCAAACCCGCCCGGAGCCAGCCCCGGACCCCCGAGCACGAGCGGGGCTCGCGCTCGAAGCCGAATGCCACGGGCGCATGGCTCAGCAACTTAGCGTGATTGGATGAACGCGGACAGGAACGCCAACGGCGTGCGCCGGTGCCGTCTGCCGGTATCCGCGCAGACCCCATTGCTCGCGCAAAGGCAGGCACTGGTGTGGCCCTCGGCCGCTACCAGATCGCCGGGGCGTAGGCTACCTCGATGGCGCTGACAATGCCGGGGCGTTGTCGCTGGTTGACCCCTCGGCACTCCAGCCGGTTGGCCCCCTTGCGCATGGGCCAGTCGAAGGTCTGCTCGGCCGGCCGCCAATCGCCACCGTCGACCCGGGTCTCGTAGTGATGGAACCAGGGCATGCAATGCTCGAGGCCGATGGTCAGCGCGGCCTGCTCGCCCTCCCAGGCGGGCTGTGCCGATAGCCGAACCTTGTTCAAAGACCAGTAAAGGTCGTCCGCGTTGCAGGTCCAGGTGCGCTTGGCGCCCGGGTGGAAGTGGCTGATGAACGTAGGCAGACACCGCCTGTCGACCCACTCCCATTCGCCGATCCGCAGGCGGGCGTAGTAGTCGATGGCCCGGTGGCGTCCAAACCGCTCGAAGAACAGCCGACAGAGGTCCTCGTCAAACTCGTTGAGGCCGGGGGTGCCCACGGTGGCGATCTCGAGCGTCGGGCCGCTGGGCAGGACGAACTCGGGCTGGTCCTGCACCACGCTGACCTGCTCATGCTCGCCGGAAAGCCACGATTGCCCGACCTGTAGCGCGCTGAGGGGCACACCGTCGCGCGCGTAATAGCAGTTCATATCGGCATCCATGGCGATCCATTTCTCGTGCTCGTTGGACCACATCTCGGCGATGGCATGCCCGACGTTGCCCACGTTGTAGTCGCGGGGGAACTCGCACCCCGCGATGGCCAATCCCACCAGGCGCGTCGGCCACCCCAGAGCCGTGGCGCAATCACGCAGCACCATCGCGTAGTGTCCGCAGCAAAACTGCTCGCCCTTGGCCACGGCCCGCAGGATATCCAGGCCGTCTTTCACCTCGCTGAAGCACTTCGACCAGCCGTGGTTCCACTGGCCGCGCACCCAGCGCTTCAGGGCCAGGAAGCCCTCGAACTCGGTCGCGCAACCCGCCACCGCCTTCTCAACCGGGAACTCCTCGAGCAGTGCCCGCGAGCGCTCGCCCAGCGGGTCGCCGTAATCTATCTGCGCATGGTCGCCAATGAAGGGTTCACTGTCATAGGCGATGACGCGGAACTCCCCGGGTACCGTCAGCTTATCCTGCTGTGTCACGATGGCTCACTCCTGGAGGGTGATGCGCGGAAGGTCGTCGGGCGCGGGGCCGACGCCGTGGCCCGGCAGGTGCGCCACGAGCCCTTCGCTTCTAGTGTCTACCAGGCTTAGCTCGCGTCCTTACGTCGCGGGCTTTGCCCGCGCCCACCCGGGGAGCCAACTCCCCCGGACCCCCAATCGCGACGCAAACGGCGCGTCGCGATCATTCGCGAGGCAGGATACGGATGCCCGGCGAACGCGGATTAAGCCAGGCGGTCACTAGGCCTGCTCCCACGCCCCGCTGTGCGAGCTACGGTAGGCGCCATGGATGATCCGGGTTGCCTGCATGCCATCCACGCCGTTGAATTCCGGCGCCTGCCCGGCGGCAACGCGCTCGGCGAAGGAGGCCACGAGTGGGTAGTGGACGTTGGCGGCCCGTGGCTCCAGCTCGATGGCCCTGTCTTGCCCGCCACCTCGCAGCACGAGGCTTTCGCCATCGAAGGGCGTCGCCACCAGAGAGCCCTCGGTGCCGTGGATTTCCATCTCGTCGTGGCCCACGGGCAGATTCCACTGACAGCCGCAGGTGACATGACAGCCTGAGGCCATCTCGCACAGCAAGCTCTCAGTGTCCGGGGCGTTGTATGGCATGACCAGATTGCTTGCCAAGCCGGCGACCTTACTGGGCTGCCCAAGGAGATAGCAGATCAGGTCGAGCCGGTGGCTGCCTACATCCATCAAGGCCCCGCCGCCGGCCGCGTCAGTGACGCGCCAGTGCTTCCAGTCGTCGGGCGCCGGATCATAGCGTCCGCCGATGAGAACCCGGGCTCTGACCGGCTTTCCAATGGCCCCCGAGTCAATGAGCTCTTTCATCTTCCGGGCCTTGGGGTACCAGCGGCGGTAATAGGCGATGCCCAGTTGGACGCCATTATCTCGACAGGCCCCGATCATCTGCTCGCATTCCCCTGCGGTCATCGCCATGGGCTTTTCGCACAGCACGTGCTTGCCCGCGTTGGCCGCCGCGAGGGTCTCAGCGCAGTGCCTGTCCTGGGGGCTGGCGATGTAGACGGCCTGTACCTGATCGTCCGCCAAGAAGCCGTCCAGGTCGCTGTAGGCCCGTGATGCGCCGAACCTGTCGCGCATCTCCTCGGCTCGCTGAGCCGAGTGCGAGAAGAAGGCGCTCAGCGCACTGCCCGTGTGCTCGACCATCGCGGGCGCGACACGTTTGTAGGCGATGTCGCCACACCCGACAATGCCCCATCCCAGTGCCATCGTGTTTCACCTCTTGTGGGTCAGTATCCGGGCCCGTGCCGCCGCCGGGGTCCGCGCGGGTCTTCAGCCACTCGCGACTGTCTCGACGCCCTCGGCCATAGCCGAGGCTATGTATTGCAGGTCCTCGTCGGTCATCAGCGGGTGGAGGCTGATGCAAAACAGCCGCTCGCCGATGAGCTCGCTGATCGGCACGTCTTCAGCACCATACCCCAGCGAGGCGATGAGCTTGTCCTGCTTGTAGGTGGGATTGTTCATCACCACGGTGCCTACGCCGCGCTGCTGTTGAAGCCACTGCATGAGTTTCTCGCGACCTTCGCCGGCCCAGTCCTCGGGCACCATGGCGGTGTAGCCGTAGTAGATGTGTCTGCACCCTGGCGGCTCGGCGGGCAGTGTGAGTTGTGGGATGCCGCCGAGGAGCTCAGTGAGTTTGTGTGCCCGGTCTCGCCTGCGGTCGTTCATCTCGTCCAGCCGTTTGAGCTGCACCAGGCCGATGGCGGCCTGAAGCCGGGTCATGCGGTAGTTGGTGCCCCACACGCCCTCCCCGGCGCCGAAGGCGCGAATGCCTCGGGCCCTACGTGCCACCTCAGGGTCATCCGTGGTGATCATGCCTCCCTCCCCCAGGGTGGTCATGTTCTTGCTGGTCTGGAAGCTGAAGATATTCATCCACCCCATCTTGCCGACCCGGTGCCCTTGTAGTCGGCGCCGCAGCCCCGAGCCGCGTCGCCGATTATCTTGGCCGGACCGTGCTTGGGGTGCGGGTGTCTTACCGCGACCTCATGCAGGTCATCCATGGACGCCGACAGCCCGTTGTTGTGCACCGCGAGAATGGCCCGGGTGCGGGGAGTGATCCTCCCTTCGACATCGTCGGGGTCAAGGTTGAAGGTGGCCGGATCGATTTCGCACATGACCAGCGTGGCGCCCTGGCCCAGAACCGCATGGTGGGTGGCCCGGAAGGTGATGGCGGGGCTGATCACCTCATCACCAGGCTCCAGATCCAGGCACATCATGCTGATGTCCAGGCCCGTACCGCAGGAGTTCAGGGCGATGGCGTGGTCTACCCCGCAATACTCAGCGAAGGCCTGCTCGAACTGAGCGATCTCGGGCCCGGAGAAGCCCTTGCGCCAGTCCATCGAGTCTTGCAGACACTCATTGAGCGTCCGGACTTCCTCTTCGGTGAACCAGCCGCCAAGGGGCGGCAATCCGGGATAGTCCCTGCTCATACCGTCCGCTGCCTGGGACATGGCTGTACCAACTCCAGTTCGACGCTTATTACTTGCCTACATCGGCTCGCGTCCCTACACCGCGGCCTCTGCCCGCACCTGCCGGGGGACCATCGCTCCCCCGGACCCCGCAATCCGCGCGCCGATAGGGCGGGGGAGCCAAGCTAAGTGTCCGCGTCGGCGCGGGCGCTTGCAGCGCGGTAGCCCAACGACCTCTCTCTGGGCTTGAGACACGAAGGCCCAATGAACGCGAGTACCACGCCCGGGTGCCGGGGTCCATGTCCACCGCTGAGTGCCCAGTTCCACACAGTGGGGCCGGCCTCCTCCGCGCCCGTCCACTTGGCTGTAGGCCCGCGGGGGCCGTCAGACAGAGGCCGAAGGGCCCCCGCGGCTCGCCCCTGAGAGAAGCGGCGAAAGCCCCCTACTGCCAGAACATGTAGCTGGGCACGTGCAGGGCAATGCTGACGATGTTCAGGATGCTGCCGACGACGAACTGTCCGAGGATAAGACCGAGGAATACCGGCGCGGCGCGCTGGTAGGCCTGGTGGCCGAAGTAGTTGGTGATCACGGCCTTGAGGATCGAGGCGATAAGCAGGGGCATCCACACCAGGTTCATCTCCCAGTTGCCGGAGATGGCGAAGCCCAGTGGATGGAAGGGCCACCACATGAAGCGCATCCGCATGGTCTGCAGGAACATGGCAAACACGAAACCCACACCGATGGCCGATATGGCGTACCAGTTGGTGCCCTGGGGGGCCAGCAGCCAGGATGACAGGCGAACGTACGACTCGCCGCTGAACATCCGGCCCTTGGCCCGCGCACCCAGGTCGTAGTACATGTGAAGAGAGCTCCAGAAGGAGGCCACGATCGCCAACACGGTGGCGAGGATCACCGCCTGGGCGATGCCCCGGTTCGGCGAGCCCACCCGCTCCTGCATCCGCATGGCCTCCATCTGATGAGGCATCGGATGGTTCCGGTAGGCTCGGTTGAACCACCAGTACAGGGCGAACGTGATCAGGTCCTGCTTGGCGAAGGACCGGGTGCCGAAAGCGGAGGTGAGAATCTGGTCAGGGCCGGTGAAGTGCAAATCATGCACCGGCGCCCCGAACTGGGCACGCATACGTGTGATGGCCACCGACAGACCGAAGTAGATCAAGAAGAACAGGACCGCCAGCCAGATGCGCAATCCGGCGGCCGCGCTGAACCACACCAGGATGATGAACCCGACGAGGATCGTGAGGGTCGCGGCGCGGTAGCTGAGGGCCTCGTTCTTCTCCGGCCGCGCCCCGGGCTTGTTCAAGACGCGATCCCACACCTGGGCCAGGTACGGGCGGCCGATGAGGATAGCGTGGACCCCGAACAGCGCGTAGGCGCCGAAAGCCTGGTAGTTGGTGAAGGGGAATTCCTTCACCTGGTCCCAGCCGAAGGCGGCGCTGGTCACCAACTCGGCCTTCCACATGACATAGAAGAACCAGCATGAGAACAGGAAGTCGCTGGGCATCAGATAGCCCATCCCGATGATGAACGGGTAGAAGGACCGGGGCGTCCAGCCCACGGCGTTCCACGGGCGGCCCTTGAAGGCCGGGGCCATGTCCACCCAGTCAATGGGGATCTTCGGGATCGCCGGGTACAGGAAGGCGAAGCTATTGTAGGTGTCAATGCCCGCGGCGATGGCGAAGCCCAGCCAGAACATGTTCCTCGAGAAAAGCCTCGGGCGCGGCTCGCTAATCTCGACGGGGAGGTTCACCAGCGGACACGCGAGATGCTCCCCCTCCAGCCACTGGCGACGGACGATGACGTTCAAGCCCAGCGTCACCATCATCAAGGCCAGCATGAACAAGGACCAGAAGCTCACCGGACCGATCCAGGCGCTGAGGACCTCCGCCCGGTACAGCGTGTCGCCGCCCTCGTAGAACCCCTCGAGAATCCCGGTGTCCTGCACGGTGAGCCACTGGGGCAGGTCGGGGTTGAACAGCGTCTCCCACTTGTTCTCCGGTGTCGCCATCCAGAAAGACCACGAGAAGATGGGCATCAACACCTGGATGCCATCGTGTCCGCAGATGCACGAGGCCAGGCACAGCATTGAGTACGTCATGAGCAGCTCGGCCTGCGACAGCGCCGCGACGGGCAGCAGCCTCAGCAGGACCTGGTTCAGCACCACGAGCACCAACAGCGCAAACACAGCGTTGAAAAACAACGAGACCGTCGTGGGATGGGCCGAGTAGCGGAACATCTCCATCTGCTCGACCCAGTATACGTTCAGGGGGATCAGAACCACTGAGAGTGCGATCACGCGCCAGGTGAGCGCTGAGCGGGGCACTGCACGGTCTGCATCGGGCGAGTCCGCGTGGGCCCCGGGGTCTGTCATGGGTGGCGCTTGTGTCATGCCCGCTTGGGTCCGCGTTTCTCCGCCGCGTGCCCGGCGCCCATGAGGCAACGCGTCGGACTGCGCGAGCGATGGGTTCTCTCTGGACTGGGTTTATACGCGACACAGCACACTATGGCAAGTCGTGTCCGTGGCGACGGAAGCCGCGGGGCGTTCGTTGGGTTGCCATCCCTCATTCGATGGTGCCTGCTTCGCGTGCCATGCGCCCGTGGCATTCGACGACGAGCACGAGCCCCGCTCGTGCTCGGGGGTCCGCGCGGATACCGCCCGGCGGTATCCGCCAGGGAGCACGATCCCGCAACTGCGAGATCGTGCTCGGGGATGCAATCCCCGGCGAGGTGCGGGGCGGCGCCCCACGGCGTAGTCTCGGACAGGGGCGGCGCCCCATGGCGTAGTCTCGGACAGGGGCGGAGCCCCCGCGCAGCTATGGCGTTGACTTCGACACTTGGACACTAGGGCAGGGACTCGATCATCGCCGCCCAGCTCTTCTCCGGGTCCGTCCCCAGCCATGATTCGTGTATCGAGTCAGACAGTCCCCATGACCACAGCAGGTAACCTGCTACGGGGCCCTCGCTCTCGGCCAGCTCGATGTTGCGCTTCGTCATGCCGGGGCCTTGGCCGTAGCCCAGGAAGAAGTAGATGGGTTTTGCGCCTGCGTCCCGGCGGATAAGCCAATGGGCCTGGTCGATGCGGTTGTGAGAGCGGGGCCTGGGGGTTCCGTCCGCCTCACAGGGACTGCCGAACCAGTTGTCGATGACGACGTCCTCGCCGAAGGCGCTGAACTGCCGCCATATTCTCTTGCCGCGCCATAGGACGGAGCCGCCGGCGCGCCAGGTGGGCTCCTTCCGGTCGTCATCGTGCCACCAGTATCCCAGTCGCCGAGTAAGGGGCGCCCCGGGCACGATGCGGCCCTTCACCAGGGCATACACGGGGCACAGGCTGCCGTAGTCGGCGAAGATCGGCAGATGCCCGCCATCGCGCACCGTCTTGTTTCGGCAGGTAGACTTGCCGGTCATCTGGTCCTCGGCCCGGCGAAGGGTCTCCAGGTTACGAAATATCCAGTACAGGTCGTCTCCGCCGCGGGCGGCGATGCCGGCCAACTCGTCCTTGGTAAGCTGCCCCGCGGCAACGCACTCGGCGGGCACCTTGGCCGGCCAAGGGGGAGTGCCGTTGTGCTCCCGGCGGTAGCGCAGCCAGAACTCGGCCCGCGTCTCCCCCTGCCGAGGAATATCGTCTACATTCCACGGGAAGGCGAAGGGCTCGTCAGCGATATACCAACCCAGGATCAGGTCGGCGTGGGGGGAGCGCAGGAGCGCCTTGATGTATGACCCGATGTGCTGGGCATTGGGGCGCACCAGGACCCTCATCCTGCCACCGGTCTGCCGGGCGCAATCGGCCAGAAGTGCCAGGGTGCGGTCGCGGGTACCGCCATAGCCGTTGTGGACGATGTTGCAGGCCTCTGGGCCCCCCGGGTTCCCGCGCCACAGAGTACGCACTGTATCCGCGGCGGCGCGGTGGATCAGCACACCGACCGGAGTCGTCCGGGGAAGCTCACCGGTCGTGTCGGGTCCGGCGAGGCCTGTGCCCATGAAGGACACGAACAGGAGGCTGATGCATAGGCCTATTGCCTGGCGACGTTCCATGGATGATTCTCTCCGGGCCGGCTGCAGGTGCACAAAGGTCCATGACATCTTTCAAATCGCGTGGGCCGAACTCCTTCCTATCCGTCGCCGCATCCCCCTCAAGCCCCTCTCACAGGTCGTCTTGAGGCCGTTGTCGGTCGGGCGCCCCCGCCTTGGCGCCGCCGGGTGAAGAAGGACAGTGTCCCGGCGGGGCGGAATACTCCACTGCGTGCGAAGGGGGGCAGGCCGCCGGGGAGTGAGCGTAGGTGGGTGACAACAACGGGGCAGCCCACTGGCTGGGATCCGCTGAGGGAATGAGCCAAAGCGTGCTGCCTCCATGGAGCCCGGTCTGCGTGGAGAACGAAGACGGGCGTGTGCTGTTTTCCTTGTGGGGCCGGCGGTATGTGCTGGGCTCCGGCCCACTCTTTGACAGTGTGCAATCCGCAGGCCGCGAGCTTCTGGCCGCTCCCATCACCCTGGCCATCGTCGCCAATGGGCAGGCGCCTCTGTGGCAAGCCGCGGGCGCGGACGTTGTGGCCTGCGAGTCCCACGTCGCTACCCTCCGGCGCCAATTCGGCGCTGAGGGGATTGCTCTGGACGTCCGTACCAGCATCGAGTATGACGGCATGGCGCTGTGTGAGTGGCGTCTGTGGTCAGATGCGCCGGTCCTGATCGACTCTGTAGTCCTCGAGATTCCCCTGGTGCAGGAGCATGCGTGTTACCTTTACCACTACCCGGGCGAGTGGGGCCAATCGTACAATGCTCGGGCCCTGCCGCCTGAGGGCTTCAGCGCGGGCTTCACGCCCTTCATCTGGCTGGGTGACGAGGAGCGCGGGTTAGGCTGGTTCACCGAATCCGACGAGTGTTTCAGGCCGGCCGACCCGGATCACGTCACCGAGGTGTCCCGCGATGGCTCGGTGGTGACTGTCCGCATTGAGCTCGTGGGCAGCCCTGTGCATCTGGGGCAGGAGGGCCCCGACGAGTTGCGGTACTGCTTCGGCCTGCAGGCCACGCCCGTGAAGCCCGTCAAGGAGGACGCCTGGGACTACCGGACGGTGCACGCGGGCAACTACGGCCTCGAGGCGGACCCGGCCGAAGCGCCGGCGACTCTCAGCTACTCCACAGAGGGCCAACTTGACCCCGGCGAGGGGACGCTCCACTTTCGTGTGAAGCCCCTGTTCGATCCGGCCCGGGTGGCGCCGCGCCAGAGCCTGTTGCGCATCGGCTCGGAGCAGACCCCGGCCCTGGCTCTGCACTGGACCCCCGGTGAACAGGGCGTGAGCCTGGTCATCGAGTCGGGCGATCAGAGCGTGGCCTCGAAGGTGTTTACCCACTGGAGCGACGGCGACTTCCACCATGTAGCCGCGACATGGGGTCGGGCATTGCGCGTGTACTGCGACGGTGTTCTGGCGGTGGAGGTGCCGCGAGCGGGGTTGGGGCTGCGTGACCTGCGGTCCGCTGAGATTGCCTTCGGCGGGCCGGGCGCTCATCTGGCCCTGGATGAACTGGCGATTTCCAGCCGTGAGGTGCCCGGCGACTCGGTGGCGCAAATCGCGGCGGCAAGCGCCCCATACCCGTTGACCGATGACATCCTGCTGCTGGACCGCTTTGATGAGCAGTTCGCGCCGGGCGCCTACGAACACCTCGATGGCAATACGGGCGGCATCCCCCGAACGCGGCCGGAGAGGGGGCAGGGCGGCGTCATCGGCACGAGGCATGCCTGCGCCTGGGCTCGCTTTGTGCCGGGCGCCTTCGGCAACGCCCTGCAGCTTGGGTTCGACCGGCCCATCCTGGACCACCTCGCTGAGGCGGGTGTGCGCACGATTTGCTTCCACGAGCAGTGGACCGATGCCGAGTCGTACACCAGAACTGCGTACGATTCCGAGCTTCGCAGCCTGGTGAAGGCGTGCCACGATCGCGGAATGAAGATACTGCTGTACCTGGGCTTCCTGATCTCCGATCTGGCCCCCGAATTCGATGAGTGGGCCGACAGGTGCATCGTCGAGCCCAGGCGTGGCTACGAGCCCTACGAGTACCCTCCCCAGCCGCCGCAGAGGGCCCTGGTCGTGTGCTATAACAGCCCCTGGCAGGATTTCTTGGCCGAGGGCGTCGCCGAGCTGATGAGCGGGTACGACGTTGACGGCGTCTATCTGGACGGCACGGCAAACCCGTGGGCATGCGCGAACGCCCGCCACGGCTGCGGCTACCTTGACGCCGAGGGCCAAAGGGTCCAGACGTACCCCATCCTGGCCACGCGAAGCATGATGCGCCGCATCTACACGACGGTGCGCAACCACAAGCCCGACGGTCAGGTGAACGTGCACCAGTCGACCTGCATGACCATCCCAACGCTGTCGTGGTCGACGAGCTACTGGGATGGGGAGCAGTTCGGCTCGATCAAGGCAGACCACTTCGCGCTTCAGACGCTTCCGCTGGATGCCTTCCGCACCGAGTTCATGGGGCACCAGTGGGGCGTCCCGGCGGAGTTCCTGTGCTATCATCAGCCCTTCACTTTCGACCAGGCCTGTGCCCTTTGCCTGCTGCATGACGTGCCGGTGCGCCCCAACGGACTGGGGCCCACGTTGGAGCTTCAGAGCAAGCTGTGGCGCTGGGCGGAGCGGTTTGGGCGCAGGCAGGCCCGTTGGATCCCATACTGGCGAAGCGATGAATACGCTCGCGCGACCGACGAAGCGGTGCTTATCAGCCTGTATCACCATGGGACAAACGGTGTCACGGCGGTCATGGCGAACATGGGCGCCGACCCGGTCTCAACGCAGGTGCAGTTTGGTCTGGCGAAGTTAGGGCTGTCCGATGAGGTCCGGGCCGAGAACGTTATGACCGGCGAGCAGCAGCACGTGCGGCAAGGCAGCGTCAAGCTGGAGCTGCCCTCGCTGGCCTGGCGGATGTTGTGGCTTCGGGGGGCCTGAAGGCCTGCCCTGCGAGCCCCAACGCACTAAACAGCGCGCGGCACCCGCGCGGCAATGAGGGATGAGCAACCATGGCCATCCGACTGGACACAGAGCTCTTGAGGGATAAGACGCAGCAGCTACTTGCAGATGTTGGGATGAAAATCGAGAACGCGCAGATCACGGAGCTGATGTGCGCGAAGGGCTGCTCGGAGTCGCCGTCGGGGCGGATACGGATACCCGCCGAGCTGATCCGTGAGCTGGTTGCCTACCAGGAGACGACGCGGGCCGAAGATGATGACGACCAGACCCTGGTGCCCTTCCTGGGGCCCGACTGGGCCCACTGGGTCATGTGGACGGAGCAGAAGCAGCAGATCCGCGACAAGCTCAAGCGCCAATTCATGATGCAGGCCTTCGACTGCGGGCCGACCCAGTACTACGACTACCGCACCCACACGCTCTTGCCGGTTAACACGGACATCTTCATCGAGATGATGAAGTTTGCTCAGGCCACCCCTGAGATCGGGTACATCAGCACATGGTATCGCCAGGATGTTTCCCAGGCCACCGAGAGGCTATCATCCCTCATCCTGGGCCTGCGTCACACAAGCAAGGTCGACGGGATCGAGGCCATCGACCCGCGGATGATCAAGTACCTGGTGCAGGCCGGCGAGATCATGAGCGGCAAGCCCCGGGACGGGCGGTACCTCGCCGGATCGCAATGTCTCATCTCGCCGCTGATTTTGGATCACCGCGCCTCGGAGGACATGCTGGAGCGCAAGCGCGTGGGTGTGCTGAAGTACCACGCGGCTTCAATGCCCACCATCGGCGTGTCGACCCCTGTCAGCGTGGCCGGAGGCATCATCATCGGTGCCGCGGAGATTCTCGGCTGTCTGGCGGCCGCCTATTGCCTGGCTCCCGAGGGCGACCTCACCGGCCGGATGATCTCCACCGTGGCAGATATGCAAACCGCCGACGCGGCCTCCGCCGGGCCCGAGAATGTGGCCGTCATCGTCGGGGTGAAGAAGCTGTTCGACGACCACTTCGGCGGACACCTGTGGGCGGAGACGTACTTCAGCCCTTCGACCAACCGGCCGGGGCTGCAGGCCGTCTACCAGAACTTCTTCGCCGGGTCGGCCGTGGCGCGCCTCACGGGGGACCCCGACATCCCATACCCCGGCATGGGCACCCTTGACAACGGGGGCGTCGGCTCCCCGGCGCAGTTCATGCTCGACATGGAGAT
>Ga0272441_10010186_pt1 | contig 14291 bp, 15 predicted proteins | sample SSMProp6N_FD_193582 | JGI IMG/M metagenome (GOLD analysis project Ga0272441, IMG submission 193582) | Marine sediment archaeal communities from Little Sippewissett salt marsh, Falmouth, MA, United States - SSM-Prop-6N | ecosystem: Environmental > Aquatic > Marine > Wetlands > Sediment ... | reverse complement strand
CCGCATGGCGCCGAGGGCCGCCGCCGCCTGCCCCTCCGCCACGTCGAAGGCGACGTACGACCAGTCGACACCGGCAGCGTCGAACGCGGCCTGATGGATCGTCGGCGACAGGCTGTGGGCGACGGGTGAGCCGATCAGCGCCGCGAGGCGACGGCTCACAGCAGGCCGGCCTGGCGGGCCTGTTCGACGTTGCGTTCGTGCTGCCAGATCTCGGACGCGAACACGTGGCCGCCGTCCTCGTCGGCGATCACGTAGTACAGGTAGAAGCACTGCGTCGGGTTCGCCAACTCCGCGCAGATCGGGTCGCCGGCGGGTGGGTTCGGCGCCGGATTGAGCGCTGCCTGAATCGACGCGCGGCCCGGGTTGGCGATCGGTGTGGGTGGCAGCCCATTTCGCAGGTACGTGTTGTAGGGACCGTCGATCCGGCGAAGCTCCGAGAACGGCAGCTCGGGGTCGATCCCGGCGAGGTCGCGTCCGTAGAGCACGGTGGCGTCGATCTGCAGCGGGAACTGGTTGTCGGGGTCGAGCGCGCTGATGCCGAGCCGGTTGTGGATCACGCGGGAGATCTTCGCCCGGTCCTCGGGGATCTTCGCCTCGCGTTCGATCATCGAGGCGATGATCAGGATCTCGTACGGCGTGCGCCCGAGCGCCGCCGAACGATTGACGATGTCCTCCTGGTCGCCGACGCGTTCCATCAGAGCGATCATCCGCTCGATGACCTGGCCCTCGCTCTCGGCGTTCGACACGTTGTAGGTGTCGGGGAACAGCATCCCTTCCAACGAGGTGACTCCCACCGGCTGGAACGACGAGCGGATCGTGCCGCTGTCGGCCGCCGCCACGAACTCCTCGGAGCTGAGCCGATCGATCGACGACCCGAGCCGGTCGGCCATGCGCGCAACGGTGAACCCCTCGGGGAACGTGACCTTGGTGTAGGTCTGCGCGGGCGGCGTGCGGAGCCGTCCCAGCACATTGCCCATGTGGTCCGACGGGCGGAGCTCGTAGTAGCCGGGGATCAGCTCGATGCCGCCTTCGCGCTCGACGTACCACTCGAAGATGCCTGCATCGGAGACAAGGCCCTCCTCCTCGAGCCGTGCGGCAACCGCCTCGAGGTCGTCGCCCTCGTCGACGGTGAAACTCTGGACGTCGCCCGGAGCACCTTCAGGGTTGATCTTGCCGAGGTACCACCAGCCCACCGCGCCGGCGATCAGGATCGCGATGACCGCGACGACCATCGACGTCCAGACGACCCACTTGACCGGACGGGTCTGGGTGCGGAGGCGCTCGACCGAGCCGGTCGCGTCGGTGTCGTCCCACGGGTCGGTCGGCCAGTCGACGGCGGGGCGACTGTCCGGGTCGACCTGCGCCTCGGGAAGCAGCGGATCGGGCCGTCTCACGGCGTGACCTCCGGGCGTGTCCCCGATGGGGTGGAGCCCCAGGTGGACCGTCGATGGTCGAGCCAGGCCTGCAGCATCACCGCGGCCGCGACCTTGTCGACGACCTTGCGGCGTTGACGAGCGTCGAGGCCCGCCTCGAGCATCCCGCGCTCGGCGGTGACGGTCGTGAACCGTTCGTCGTACATCTCCACGGGCACCCCGACCACGCTAGCGAGCTGTCGCGCCTCGGTCTCGGCAGACCGTGCAGCGGGGCCCGACGTGCCGTCGAGCGACAACGGCAGGCCGACGACGACCACCTCGGCCTCCTCGTCTCGCACCAGCCGGGCGATCTCCGCGTGGTCGTGGCGGCGCGACGACGACCGGTGCACCGTGGTCAGCGCCGACGCGATCGTTCCCGAGATGTCGCTCACGGCGATTCCGATCCGCTTCGACCCGAGGTCGATGCCGAGCGCCCGGACGCCCGGGACACGAACTGGCGCTGCATCCGCCGACGGGGACGTCACGTTCCCGCGGACACGGCCTCGGCGGCCGCACGAGCGGCGATCTCGAGCGCCGCCGGGATCCCGCTGACGTCCTTGCCACCGGCGGTGGCGATGTCACCCTTGCCGCCGCCACCACCACCGACCGCGCGTGCGGCGTCCTTGATCAGCTCCGCTGCCGGGCGCTCTCCGCCGGGTTGTACTGCGGCAACCAGACCGACGCCGCCCGTGGTGGTCTCACCGATCAGGACGACCAGACGGATCCCGGGCTGTTGGCGGACGGCGATCGCGAGGTCGCGGAGGTCACCCGAGGCAAGGCCGTCGAGGCGGGTGACGACGACTCCGTCGTGAGCGATCGCCGCGAGTTCGGTCGCCCGGCCGGCGGCCAGCTGGCTGCGCAACGCCTTGATCTCGTCCTGGAGCGCCTTGATCTCGTCGAGCTTGCGCTGGACCCCGTCGATCACGTCGTCGGCGGGCGTGCCGACCAGGCGAGCGGCATCGGCCAACACCTGCTCGTCGCGCTGGAGCAGGGCGACACTCGCGGCGCCGGTGACCGCCTCGATGCGCCGGAGGTTGGAGCCGATCGACGACTCGCTGACGACCTTCACCGTGCCGATGTCGCCGGTCGCTCGGACGTGGGTGCCGCCGCAGAGCTCGATCGACGAGCCCGCCTCCAGCACCCTGACGATGTCGCCGTACTTGTCGCCGAAGAAGGCGATCGCGCCGAGGGCCTCGGCCTCGTCCTTCGTGGTCTCGAACGTACGCGTCGGCGAGTTGGCGAGGGTCTCGGAGTTCGCGAGGCGCTCGATCTCGGTGATCTGGTCGTCGGTGACGGCCTCGTAGTGGCTGAAGTCGAACCGCAGCCGATCGGGACCGACCATCGAGCCCGCCTGCTTGACGTGATCGCCCAGCACCTGCCGCAGCGCATGGTGGAGCAGGTGCGTGGCGGTGTGGTTGCGGCGGATCGCCGCACGCCGGTCGGCATCGATCGCTGCCGTCGCCGTCTGGCCCGGCATGATCGTGCCGTCGCTGATCCGGGCGCGGTGACGGCGCAGGTTCGGCAGCGCGAACGTGGTGTCGAGCACGTCGGCCGCACCGCTCTCGGTGACGATCGTGCCGGTGTCGCCGATCTGGCCACCGGACTCGGCGTAGAACGGGGTTCGGTCGAGGAAGATGTCGACGAGCGGCTCGTCGGCGTCGACGTCGTCGACCGGGACGACGGCGAGGATGCGGCCCTCGACCTCGTCCTGGACGTAACCGACGAACTCGGTGACACCGAACTGTTCCACGACGTCGCGATAGGCGTCGAGGTCGACGCCGTCGCCGGCACCCTTCTGCGCGGCCTTCGCACGGTCGCGCTGGGCCGTCATGTCGGCGCTGAATCCCTCGAGGTCGACGGCGACGTCGCGCTCGCCGGCGATCTCCTGGGTGAGCTCCAGCGGGAACCCGTAGGTGTCATGGAGCAGGAACGCGGTCGACCCGGAGAGTTCAGCGGGATTGGCTTCGAGTTCGGTGTCGAGGATGCTCAGACCGTTCTTGAGCGTCTGGCGGAACCGCTCCTCCTCCTTCGTCATCACGCTGACGACGAAGTCGCGGTTCTTGACGATGTCGGGATAGGCGTTGCCCATCACGTCGATCGCGGTCTCGGTGAGCCGCGGCATCACCAACGACTCGGTGCCGAGCAGGTAGGCGTAGCGCACCGCACGACGGATGATGCGGCGCAGGACGTAGCCGCGGGCCTCGTTGGACGGGAACACCCCGTCGTTGATCAGCATCGCGCCGGAGCGCGCGTGTTCGGCGAGCACCCGCATGGCGAAGCTGTCGCGGTCGTCGTAGTCGCCGACCCGGTACGACTTGCCGGTGAGCGAGCACGCCTCGTCGATCATCGGGCGCATCAGGTCGGTCTCCCACACCGAGTCGACGCCCTGGACGAGCGCCAGGATCCGCTCGAGTCCCGCGCCGGTGTCGATCGACGGTTTCGGCAGCGGTGTGCGGCTCCCGTCGGGAGCCTGGTCGAACTGCATGAACACGAGGTTCCAGAACTCCATGAAGCGGTCGCCGGCGGGGTCGCCGAGTGGTCCACCCTCGGGTCCGAAGGCCGGGCCGCGGTCGATGTGGATCTCACTGCAGGGACCACAGGGCCCGGTGTCGCCGGCCTGCCAGAAGTTGTCCTTGTCGCCGAGGCGTTGGATGCGATCCATCGGCACACCGACGACCTCGTGCCAGATCGCCTCGGCCTCGTCGTCGGACTCGTGCACCGTGATCCAGAGACGGTCGCCGTCGAATCCCCATCCACCGGACGCTGGATCGCCGGTGACCAGGTCCCAGCTCCAGGGAATCGCCGACTCCTTGAAGTAGTCGCCGAAGCTGAAGTTGCCCAACATCTCGAAGAACACGAGGTGGCGCTTGGTACGGCCGACGTCGTCGAGGTCGTTGTGCTTGCCGCCGGCCCGGGCACACTTCTGCGAACTCACGGCCCGCTTGAACGGCGGGACCTCGTCGCCGACGAAGTACGGCTTGAACGGCAACATCCCGGCCACGTTGAACAGCACGGTGGGATCGTGCGGGATCAGGCTCGCCGAGGGAACGCGCGTGTGGTCCTTCGCCGCGAAGAAGTCGCAGAAGGAGTCGCGGAGTTGGTCGGCGTTCATCGACACCTGCATGCTCGTCATATCCCGGGCGAGCCTATCGACGCCGCTAGCGTGCTCCCGAGTGAACAGCTCCCCGCGCAGCACACGGTCGACCGTTCCGACGCCGCCCGACGACCTGCACGAATGGATCAGCTTCGAGGATCCCGACGAGCACCGCACGTGGGTGTTCGACGCGACATACCTCCGCTCGAACTACATGTGCATCTACGGATGCGGCTGCAAGGGGATCCTCGACGGGCCGGCTCCGGAGCTCCAACTCGGCTGTTGCAGCCACGGCGCCCACTTCGCCGATGACGACGACATCGTGAACCTCCGCCGTCATGCCGAGCGCCTCACGCCCGACCAGTGGCAGTTCCACCGCAAGGGCCACGGCAAGAAGGGGTACCTCGCGGACGGCGAGCCCGAGGCGGACGGCACCCCGGTCACCTTGACGCGTCGCGTCGACGATGCGTGCATCTTCCTCAACCGGGTCGGCTTCGAGGGTGGCGTCGGGTGCGCGCTGCACATCGCGGCACTGGAGGCGGACGAACGGCCGATGGACTGGAAACCGTCGGTGTGCTGGCAGGTACCGCTGCGCCTGGAGCATTCGACCGACGAGTCCGGCCACGTCACCTCACGCCTGCGCGAATGGAAGCGTCGCGACTGGGGAGAGGGCGGCACCGAGTTCGGCTGGTGGTGCACCGAGGAGCCCGATGCCTTCGTCGGCGCCGAGCCGCTCTACGTGTCGGCGCGAGACGAGATCGTCGAGTTGGTGGGAGCGCACGTCTACGACGCGATGGTCGAGCAGTTGGAGCGCCCGGGGTGGGTACCGCTGCCACACCCTGCAGTGCGGCGGTCGACAGCCGGCTGACCGGCTCGACCGGCGGTGCGATCAGTCGTCGGTGTCGTCGTCTTCGTCGAAGGTGACGCCGTACTTCTCGGCGAGCGCGGCGTACTCGTCGTCGTCGTCATCGCTGGTGGCTGACGACGAGGAGCGATCACCGAAACCGAGATCGAAGGCTCCCGGACCGCTCTGCTTCAGTTTTCTCGCCTCTTCGAAACGGCGATGACGACCCTTCTTCACGACAGGGCTCCCAGACACTAGAAAGCTGACATTCGTCGACAGGGTAGCGGTGCACACCGGGAATTCTCGGGATCCGCCGAAATGCCCCGGATCAGTCCGACACGCCGCGATCGGACACGGTGGTCAGCCGCAGGCGACCCTCACCGTCGAACGTCAGACCCGCTTCGCCGCCGACGAGCCGTCGGATGCCGTCACCGACGAGGTCGTTGCGCCAGCCGGTCCCCAGGCGGGCGTCCTCGTCGCCGCGCAGGAACGCGACGATGTCGGCGCGGGTGGCCAACAGCGCCGGATCGAGGCGTTCGTCGCGGGCGAGTTGTGCCACCCAGGCAGACACCAGTGTCACGGCCGGCCGCAACGAGCGATCGAGGTCATCAGCCGATGGCGGCGCACTCGGAGCCGCGACCCCCTTGGCGGCACGGACCGCATCGAGGATCTCCTCGGCGAGACCGCCGCGGCAATGGCGATCGTCGACCCCGCGAGCCTGGGCGAGTTCCTTCGCCGTCGATGGCGCGCGCTGCGCGATCCCCAGGATCGCCAGGTCGGGCAGCACCTGTCGCACGGGGATGTCGGTGCGCATCGCCCGCCGTTCTCGCCAGGCGGCCACGCTCTGCGCCACGGCGCGGGCACTGGGCCGCAGCGACCTGGCGTCCTTCAGTCGCAGCCAGGCATCTTCGGGGGCGGACCCGCTCGTCGGGCGCGTCCGCAGTTCTTCGCAGGCATCCTCGGCCCAGCCGAGCCGATCGGCGTCGGCCAGCTTGGCGACGAGGCGTTCGTGGACCTCGAGCAGGTACTCGACATCGACGGCGGCGTATTGACACTGGCTGTCCGTCAACGGCCGGCGCAGCCAGTCGGTCAACCGATCGCCCTTGGCGGGGGTGACGCCGATTTCGCCTTGGAGCAGCGACACGAGCGACGGTGTCCCGTAGCCGACGAATCCGGCTGCCAGCTGCGTGTCGAACATCCGCGCCGGCACGCAACCGACGGCGTGGGTGAGCACGTCGAGATCCTGTTGCGCCGCATGGATGACGCACAGTGCGTCCGACACGAACAGCGACGCGAAGGATGTGACGTCGACGGCGAGGGGATCGATGAGGGCCAGCAGTTGCCCCTGGTCGGTCCGCCATGCGACCTGCACCAGCGCCAACTTCGGGTAGTAGGTCCGTTCGCGGTGGAACTCGGTGTCGAGCGAGTAGCGGGGTTGCGTGCGCAGGTCCTCGACCAGCTGATCGAAGTCGTCCTGGCGGTCGATCCAGCGGTAGTCGAGTGTGCGATCAGCCACCGTCGGCACCCGACGCGGTGCCCGTGGCGACGTCGAGGCCGGCGTCGGCCCAGGCCAACATGCCGCCCGCCACGTTGACGACGTCGAGACCCTGCGACATCAGGAACTCGCAGGCGCGGCCACTGCGCGCCCCGGAACGACAGACCACGTAGGTGGGGGTACCGGCGAACGCATCGGCGTTGTCGGCGACTGCGCCGAGCGGGACGAGCACGGCGTGTCCGATGTGGCCGGCCTCCCATTCGTGAGGCTCCCGTACGTCGACGACCACGACCGATGGGCCGAGCGCAGCGAGCTCGTGAACCGAGATCTCCTTGACTGTCACGGGCTCAAGGGTACCGATCGAGATCGCCCGGGACGTTGATGTTGCGCAGCGCAGCGTCCGGCAGAGCCACCTCGACCACGTCGAGTTCGTCCAACACCCGATGGACGGCACGTTCGCCGGCGCCGAAACGCACGAGCAGTCCGCCGAGCGACGAGGTCCGCCAGATCGCGCACCCCGGCTCGAAACGACCGGTCGTCGCCACGATCGCGTCGGCGGCCGGCGCTCGATCGGCGGCGTCGACCAATCGTCGGAGATGGGCAGGCCCGACGGCCGGCAGGTCGCACGCCAGCACCATCACGTCGTTCAGCCCGTCGGAGTCCGCCGACTCCAGGGCGCAGATGATCCCCGCCAGCGGGCCCTCACCGGGCCACCGATCGGGGATGACGGCCAGCCCGAGCGGTGCGAGTTCGTCCGGGTCGCCACCGAGCGCCCGTACCGGTGTACAGCCGATCTCCGCCATCGCCGTCGCCACACGAGTTCCCATGGCGACGCCGTCGATCTCGATCAGCGCCTTCGTCCGACCCATGCGCCGGCTCGCGCCACCGGTCAGCACCACACCGAGCACGCGTCAGCCGGTCGGGATGCCGGTCGGATCGAGCTGGAGCAGGAACGTCCGGCAACGATCGGCTTCGTCGGCCTCGCCGATCTCGGCGGCCATGTCGCCCAACCCCCTCATGCAGCGCAGGAACCCCTGATTGGTCGGCTCGGCCCACCGGACGTACCCGCTTCCGCGCCAACCGTTGGCCCGCAACGCATCCAGCCCTCTGTGGTAGCCCACCCGGTAGGCGGCGTAGCGCTCGATCGTGTCGCGACCGAGATCACCGAGCGCGGCCCAGCCGTCGAGGAAACGGGGCGATGATGCCACGACGGCCGCAACGGCCGAACGCCGCTGGGCGGGCGGCTGCTCCAGCGCATCGGCGAGAGCCCGCGCCACCGCAGGGTCCGGCGCCGGAAGCACCGTGGTCGGGAGGCCGGATGACAGGTTGATCGGTTGGTCGCTCACCGCGGCGAGCGTACCCATGTGCCGCCGGAGCAGCGGCGTACAGTGCTGCCCGTGCTCGCGATCACGCTCGAACAGGCCACGACGATCGCCGTGGTGGCCACCACTGCGCTCGTGGTCGGAGCGATCCTCTCGTTCTGGGTGATGAAGTCGCTGGCCCAGAAGTTGATCGTGGCCGTCCTGCTGGCGGTGCTCGCGTTCGCGGTCTGGTCACAGCGCACCGCCCTCCAGGACTGCGCCGACAAGGTCGAGGCGAACTACGAGCGCGTCGGCACCGCCGTCACGGTGTTCGACACCGAGTGCTCGTTCTTCGGCACGACGATCACGATCTCCGACCCCCGATCGGAGTGAGCGCCGAGGAGCAGAGCCGTGACGCCGCTCCGGTCGAGCAGGAGGCGATCGGTGGCACCCTCGCGCAGCTGACGGGCGCCAAGACGGTCGCGAACACCGCGTTGCGGTGGGTGCCGCTGTTCCTTCCGACGCTCGAACGCGCATTCGGAGCGACGACGGCTCAGCTGACCACCGTGCTGGGGGCCAGCGAGCTCGCCGGGCTGACCACGATGGCGGTCGGCGCCCAGCTCGACCGAGGGCGCGAGCGCATCGTGTTGGTCACGTCGCTGCTGCTGGTCGCTGCGTCGTCGGTGATCGCACTCGGTGGATCGTTGACGACGTTCGCGATCGCGTTCTTCGTGCTCGTGACCGGTGTCGCCAACTACACGGTCGCGGGCCAGGCCTGGATCAGCCATCGCGTCGGCTACCGGGGGCGGGCCCGAGCGCTCGGGCTCTACGAGACGTCGTGGGCCATTGCGCTGCTGATCGGAGCACCGCTGGTCGCCCTGCTGATCAACGGGTTCGGTTGGCGAGGACCGTTCATCGCGCTCGCAGTGGCTGCGCTCGTCGGCGCGGGAGTCGTCGCACGCCGGCTGCCCCGCCACGTCCCCGTTCCGGTCGTCCAACCGCTGGCCGTCGATCTGGACAGCGCACCCGTCGCACCGGTCGAACCGCGTCAGCGGATCACCGCGACCGCCTGGCTGGTGATGGTCGGATCGGCGACGACCGCGATGGCGGGGCTGGCGGTCTTCGTGATCTCGGGAAGCTGGCTCGACGACGCGTTCGGAGTCTCGACGGGCGGCGTCGGCATCGTCGCAGTGGCATTCGGCGGCGTCGAACTGGTGGCGAGCCTGACGAGCGCCGCAGTCGCCGACAACGTGGGCAAACTCCGCAGCACCCTCAGCGGACTCGTGATGCTCGTACTCGGGTTGGGCGTGATGCTCGTGGCGGACGATCGGCTCGGGATCGGCATCGCCGGACTGCTCGTGTTCCTGCTCGGCTTCGAGTTCGCGTTCGTGACGTCGCTCTCCCTGGTGAGCGAGGCGATGCCGGACGCCCGCGGGACCACCCTCGCCGTCTCCAACGCCGTCGGCACCGTGGCACGCGCCGCGGGGGCGATCGTCAGCGGATGGTTGTTCGGCGCCCACGGGGTCAACGGGACCGCTGCCCTGTCGGCGGTTGCGGCCACCATCGCGGCGATCTGCCTGCTGGTCAGTCGCCGGACGGCACGGGCCGAGCGGCTGGCACGGACAGAGCCCCGAGCGACCTGACGAACCGCACGATCGGTTCGGCGACGGCACCGGCGTGCGTGTGCGGTCCCGCATGACCGCAGTTCGCCACCATCTCGACCCGGCAGTCCGGCAGCATCTCACCGAGGTGGTCCATCGCCGTCCGATGATGCGGTCGACCGCGCTCGCCGTACAGGGCGAGCGTCGGCACGAGCACGTCGTCGAACCGCCACGGCGCCTGCCGGCGGAGATCGGCCAACTCGGCGACCATCGCCGGCCCCTCCGCACGTCGTTGCTGCTGCGTCGACGCCGGCAGACGTTCCCACGCCTCGTCACCGACCAGCCGGCGCATGAACGCCTCGGCCGCGTCGCCGGGGTCCGTCGCACCCATCGCTGCCGCGCCGGCGGTCGTGCCCGGCCACCAGTCGAGCCAGGACAGCGGCGTCTCGTAGACGACGACGCCGCGCACGAGGTCCGGGCGAGACGCTGCGAGAGCGAGCGCGACGTTGCCGCCGTAGCTGTGTCCCACGACCGCAGCTCGACGTCCGGGCACCGTCTGTTCGACGAGATCAGCGAGGTCCTGCACGTTGGCCGCCGCCGTCCACGGCGGGCCCACGTGGGCGGAGCGCCCGTACCCGCGCCGGTCGTAACGGATCACGCAGAACTCGCCGTCGAGGCGCCGGCTCAGACGAAGCAGTCCGGCGGCTCGGTCCATCGATCCGTGCACGACCACGACCGGATCGGCCTCGACGTCACCGGCGGCCTCCGACCAGATCCCTGTCGCCACAGCGTCGTCGGCCATCACTCGACGCGGACGATCCGCAGGACGTCGGTGGCCGCGTCGGCCGGCCGCGGGCGGTCGTGATCGGGCGCCCCCGCCAACACGAGCACCGTGTCGCCGCGCTCGATCAGATCGGCACCGAGCGCAGTCTCGACCGCGAACCACACCATCTCGTCGGTGCTCCCGTAGATGTCGACCTCCACCGGCTCGACCCCCCAGCTCAAGGCCAGTGATCGCACCACCGACGGGTGCGGAGACAGGCCGATCATCCGGGCAGCGGGCCGGAAGCGTGCCATCGCCCGTGCGGTGCGCCCACTGCGCGTGCAGCACAGGATCGCCGAGACGCCTGCGTCGATCGCTGCCAGCGACGCGGCATGGGTGAGCGCCGCCGTGATGGGATCGATCGAGGACATCGCCTCGTGGTGCTCGGTCCGCTGGATGCGGCCGAGTCGGTTGGCCCACTGCCGGTAGGCGGCCTCCGACTCGGCGCGCTCGGCGACGCTGACCATCGTGCGCACGACGGCTGCGGGGTCTCGGCCGATCGCGGTCTCCCCCGACAACATCACCGCATCGGTGCCGTCGAACACGGCGTTGGCGACGTCGCTCACCTCGGCGCGCGTCGGCGACGGCGCGGTGATCATCGATTCGAGCATCTGGGTCGCGGTGATCACCGGCACGCCCGCCTCGACGCAGTGGCGCACGATGCGTTTCTGCAGGTGGGGCACGTCCTCGATCGGGCAGTCGATCCCGAGGTCGCCACGGGCCACCATCACCACGTCGGACACGGCGATGATCTCGTGCAGCTGATCGATCGCCGAACGCGTCTCGATCTTGGCGACGAGCCGGGCGCGGTCACCGACGACCGCTCGAACCTGTCCGACATCGTCGGACGACCGCACGAACGACACCGCGATGAACTCGACACCGGCGGCAGCGACCGCATCGGCGAGGGCGAGGTCCGTCTCGGTCGGCGACGGCAGCCGCAGGCGTTCCGACGGCAGGTTGACGCCGGGGCGTCCGTTGACCTCGCCCCCGGTCTCGAGCACGGCAGTGACCGACTCGGTGCCGACTTCGAGCACACGGAGCGAGATCCCGCCATCGCCGAGCTGGATCCGACTGTCCGGAACCAGATCCTCGAGCAGTGTCGGATAGTCGACTGTGATCACCTGGGCATCGCTCCCTCCGTCGCCCGAGCGCAGGCTCATCACGTCGCCGGTTTCGAGCCTGACACCGCCATCGGGGAAGGTTCCCGCTCGGATCTTCGGACCCGGGAGATCCGCCAGCACGCCGATCGGTCGGCCTCGCTGCTCGGCCACCTCGCGGACACGGGCGAGCCGTTCGAGGTGCCCCTCGAGCGAGCCGTGGCTGAGGTTGAGTCTGACGACGTCGACACCGGCATCGATCAGTGCACCGAGCACCTCGACCGAGTCGCTCGCCGGGCCGATGGTCGCCACGATCTTCGTTCGTCCGGTCATTTCTGCTTGTCTATCGCACAATGGAACTGCTGATCATCCGCCATGCTCTCCCGGTGCGCCGCGAACTCGACACCGGGGCCGCGGATCCCGAGCTCTCCGATGCCGGTCACGAGCAGGCCGCACACCTTGCGCGCTACCTCGCGACCGAACGCATCGACGCCGTGTACGCCAGCCCGCTCACCCGGGCACAGGAGACGGCAGCGCCGCTCGCCCGTGAGCGGAGTCTCGACATCCACACCTCGGACGGCATCGCCGAATGGGACCAGCACAGCCCCGAGTACGTCCCGGTCGAAGAGCTCAAGGCGGCAAACGATCCCAGGTGGCATGCGATGTTGGCCGGTGAGTGGGACGCCGACGAGACCGAGGAGGAGTTCCGCTCCCGCGTGGTGGCCTCCATCGAGACCATCATCGCCGATCACGGGGGCCAGCGTGTTGCCGTGGTGTGTCACGGTGGGGTGATCAACGGCTACCTCTCCCACGTCCTCGGCCTCGACACGTTCGCCCGCGGGTTCTTCTATCCGAACTACACCTCGATCAATCGGGTCGCCGCCGCCTCCAGCGGCGAGCGGTCCGTGGTCACCATCAACGAAACCAGCCACCTGCGCGGCACCGGCCTCCCCATGGGCCTCTTCCAGCGCGGTTGAGAGGACCGACGTGCTCGACGACCTGATCTCCTTCCTCGATGGCTCCCCATCGCCGTGGCATGCCGTGGCGTCGACCATCGACCGCCTCGACGGATTCGAACGGGTCGAGGAAGCCGACACGTGGGACGACGTCCCCGACGCCGGCTACGTGGTCCGCAGTGGCGCACTCATCGCCTGGCGACTCCCCGCATCGGCGCCTGCCCATGCACCCTTCCGCATGGTCGGTGCCCACACCGACTCACCCGGCCTGCGGGTGAAGCCCCGGCCCGATGCGGGCGGCTTCGGCTGGAAGCAGCTCGCCGTCGAGGTGTACGGCGGCATCCTCAACAACAGCTGGCTCGATCGCGACCTCGGCATCGCCGGTCGGCTCGTCGATGCCAGCGGCGCATCGGTCCTCGTCGACGTCGCCGAACCCGTCGCCCGCGTGCCGCAACTGGCCGTCCATCTCGACCGCGAGGTCAACAGCGGTGGCCTCCTGCTCGACACCCAGCAGCACCTCTCCCCCGTCTGGGGGGTCGGCGCATCGACGCCCGGCGAGTTCGCCGACTGGATCGGAGCCGCTGGCGACCTCGACGCGCCGCCGGCGTGGTGGGAACTCTGCCTCTACGACGTCCAGGGCGCCGCCGTCCTCGGCGCCGACCGTTCGTTGCTCGCGTCCGGTCGACTCGACAACCAGCTCTCGTGCTGGGCGGCCGTCACCGCGCTGGTCGGGGCAACACCGAGCGATCACGCGTCGGTGATCGTCCTCAACGACCACGAGGAGGTCGGGTCGTCGAGTTCCACCGGTGCCGCCGGGCCCTTCCTCGACACGGTGCTGTCGAGGCTCGTGACCGCCCGTGGCGGATCCGCCGACGACCGGCACCGGTCCTTCGCCGGCTCGTCGTGCATCTCGGCCGACAACGCGCACGCCGTGCACCCGAACTATCCGGAGCGTCACGAACCCGGCCACCGCCCGATCGTCAACGCTGGGCCTGCGATCAAGGTCAACTCCAACCAGCGGTACGCGACCTCGGCCGAGACCGCCGCCGAGTTCCAGCAGGCCTGCGAGACGGCGGAGGTGCCGTGGCAGGTGTTCGTGTCCCGCAACAACATGCCCTGCGGCTCCACGATCGGCCCGCTGACCGCCACGAGGCTCGGGATCGCCACCGTCGACGTCGGCGTACCGCAGCTGTCGATGCACTCCGCCCGCGAGCTGTGCGGTGCCGACGACCCCGTTCACCTCGCCCGCGCGCTCGGCGCGTTCCTCGACGGCTGAGTCGTCGAGCTGGACCTCTGGTCGGCCGTCGCGACGGCCGTCAGCCGACCCGGGACTCCGCGAGGTCGAACAGACGCTGCAGTTCGATCGACAGTTTCTCGGTCGCGGTGCGCACGGCCTGGCGCGGTACCCGACGATTCGATCCGCCCGCGTCACCCGCCTCGCCCACCGGATCGCCGGCGGGCTCCACCCAGATCGGCTCGCCGATCACGACCCTCACCTTGTGCGGGTGGATGAACTTGGCGTGTCGGGGCATCACCCGCGCCGACCCGCCGATGCCCACCGGGATGATCGGCACCCCGGCCTTGGCAGCCACGTAGGCGGCACCGTCGAAGAGCGGATGCACCCTCGGGCCGTCCTTGCGCTCACCCTCGGGGAACAGCGTGAGC
>Ga0272441_10010185_pt1 | contig 14292 bp, 12 predicted proteins | sample SSMProp6N_FD_193582 | JGI IMG/M metagenome (GOLD analysis project Ga0272441, IMG submission 193582) | Marine sediment archaeal communities from Little Sippewissett salt marsh, Falmouth, MA, United States - SSM-Prop-6N | ecosystem: Environmental > Aquatic > Marine > Wetlands > Sediment ... | reverse complement strand
CCTGGTTCGTTTTATCAACCGTCATTCCGATCAAACGGTTATTTTCCTTGAAAACCGTTCATTTTCAAATTATATTATCGTCAGTACCATTGTGTATACCTTTTTGGTTCATGGCTTTGAATTTATTTCTAAAGCCATCTGAAAAGGTTTAAAAAAAATATTGAATATTGATCAACAGATCAGATTAAAAGAAAAGTTATTGTTGTTATCCAGTAAAATAATCACATATCAAAAATGGAACATATTATAAATGGTAAAATCCAGAAGTCTATTTAATAGCTTGTTTTCTTTGCCTGTCTTTCTGAATCTTTGCCTGCTTACAACAGGATACGCGGACGAAATCGGTCCAGACCGATGCGGGAAAGTCATTGAGTTAATAGGCAACACCAATCACTATACCAATCCGGTTGGATATACAGTGATTAATGCCATAGATAATGCTATGTATCAGGAAGAAATTTATGGCATTGATTTTACGGCTGCAGTCAAGGATTTGCCATCAGGTGAGTATACGGTGTCGATTTTTATGGCCGAATCCTATTGGAGTGGTACCGGACAAAGAATCTTTAATGTTTATGTCGAAGAAAACCTTATTATCGGGAATCTGGATATACTTGCCGAGGCAGGTAAAGACACCGAATATTTGTTAAATTACACGTTTAATTTCATTCCCAGCGGATCTGATGATGAATTAAATATCAGGTTTGAAGCTGTTGCAGATAACAGTAAGTTTAACGCCATTCGTATCAGTCGTAATGATTCTTTAATTGCCTGCGGAATGGCTCATGAATTTGTCCCGGTAACAGAACCTCCTGGTATCGGAAATCCGTTTATCCGGCATATCTATACTGCTGATCCATCGGCACATGTATTCGAAGGGAAAATGTATGTTTATCCTTCTCACGATAAAGACAATCCGAACTGGTTTGACATGCGTGATTACCATGTGTTTTCATCGTCTGATCTCTTCGAATGGGTGGACCATGGCGTTGTGCTTGACGTAGACGATGTGCCCTGGGCAACAGAGTATATGTGGGCGCCGGACTGTATCTACAAAAATGGCTGGTATTATTTTTATTTCCCTGCCAAAAATGGAGCGGGCGAATTTCGTATAGGCGTGGCCACGAGCCGGTCCCCTGCCGGCCCCTTTGTACCGGAGTCCGAGCCCATTCAGGGAAGTTTTAGCGTTGATCCCGCTGTGTTTATCGATGATGATGATCAGGTCTATATGTATTTTGGAGGTGATGGTCATGGCGGGCAGCCAACACCCTGGGTGGCAAAGCTGGCTGATAACATGAAGGCGTTCAGTGAATCACCGCAACAGCTTATCGGAATTGATTATTGGTTCGAAGCATGCTGGGTCAATAAAATTGACGGTGTCTATTATCTGAGTTATTCTACGGGTCAAAATCATCCCGATTATCGAAGCTCAAGCGCTGTAGCCTATGCGACTTCAACAAATCCGATGGGACCGTTTACATATCAAGGCATTATTAATGGATATGTTTCAGGCTGGACGAATCATCACTCCATTGTTGAATATAAAGGTCAGTGGTACTTTTTTTATCATACATCTGACCTTTCCGGCGGTATTACTGAAAAACGAAGTATTTGCGCTGAATATTTACATTTTAACGATGACGGATCAATCAGGCAAGTCATTCAAACAGAGCAGGGAATCGGCAGCTATAATGGATTGGAGAAAATTGAAGCCGAAAACTATAGTGAAACAATCGGAGCGGTAAAACAAGAGTGCACCGAGGGTGGATTTCTTGTCTCATTCAATCCCAATGATATCCTGATTTTTAACAATGTCGATTTTATGGAAAATCAGTTTAATTCCATTGATTTAAGGATTGCATCTGATTCTGACGATGGTATAATTGAAGTCCGTAATAGCAGCGATGACTTATTGGGAGAAATTTATATTTCTGACACGGGTGGTTTAAACCAATGGCAAACCTTGACGGGTTCAATCCAATCTGTTAGTGATATAATAACAATATATCTAAATTATAGAGGACCTGAAGGAAACAGAGTGAATCTGAATTGGATTGAGTTTGCCAATAATGGTCCATCGCAGGTAAACAAAACAAATGGATCTTTCAACAAAAATTACAAGCTGCATCAAAATTATCCGAATCCGTTTAATTCAGAAACGCATATTCAGTTTGATATCCCAGATATATGTCATGTTCAATTGATCATTTATGATAATTTGGGACATCAAGTAAGAATATTATTAAATAACAGTTTGTCACCTGGATCTTATTACAATGTATGGGATGGAGTAAACGATAAAAGTGAGAAAGTATCAAGTGGTATATATTTTTATCAATTGAAAATGAATTCATTTAGCTGTGTCAAAAAACTGGTTCTGTTGAATTAAATTTGAAAATCAGAGATACGTTCTGTGCTTGTCATATTTTCCTTGTTTCTTTTGTTTAAATATTCTAAATTGTCAGAAATAATAATTTATATGTCAGTCAATAGCTGACATATAAATGAAATAATCTGACAATTTTATACACCGGAGGCAAAGAATTATGCTGGAACCCATATTAGGTTCTACAAATTCTGAGCGTGTCCTGATATTCATCTTTTCCAGGGATGAAGGGTATGCCAGGGAGATAGCCAGATTTTTTGATTCAGATCCGGACTCAATACAAAAACAACTTGTGAAATTTGAATCCGGAGGGATACTGGTTAGCAAAACTGCGGGAAGAACCCGTATTTATTCATTCAATCCCAGGTATCCTTTTCTCAAGGAATTAAAAATGCTTCTTAACAAAGCAATGGAATTTTATACAGAGGCACAACGTGAAAAACTTGTTATGAACAGGCGCAGGCCGAGAAGGGGCGGTAAACCTTTATGAAATCCATTAAAGATATGAGCAGCAGTGAGCTGGCCGCCTTCATTCAGGATCATTTGAAATTGAACGGTATTGATGTTATTTTATCCGGTGGTGCATGTGTCTCTTTCTATAGTAATGACAAATATGTATCTATGGATCTTGATCTTATTAATATATATTTTGCCAAAAGTCGACATATCCGTGATGCCATGAAGGAGATTGGCTTTATTGAAGAAGGACGGCATTTTAAACATCCGGATACACAATTTTTTGTTGAGTTACCGCCGGGTCCTCTGGCAGTTGGCGGAGAGCCCGTAAAAAAAATTGATGAGTTTGAACTGGAAACCGGTAAACTCAGATTAATTTCAACCACTGATTGCGTGAAAGACAGGCTGGCTGCATATTATCATTGGAAAGATTTACAATGTCTTGAACAGGCCTGTCTGGTTGCCGCGCATTCAAAAATCAATCTTGAAGAAGTTGAGAACTGGTCAAAGAATGAAGGAAAAGAGAAGGAATTTTGGCATTTTAAGGATAAATTGATAAACAAAGAAGTCTAATCCGAAACCGGAGCAAAGGTTTCGTTCTTTACTAAAAAAAGTGAAAACAACAATTGGCATTGAGGCGCCTGATTTTTTGCACCCTTAATAACAATCCTGTTACAGGTCATTCATTCGGGGGGAAAAGAACCATGAAAAAGTATTTTCGATTTTCGTTTTTATTAGTGATAGGATACGTTTTTCTGACATGTAACCGGAATATTGAATTTAATAACAGTTTTTCATTAGGAAAAGGGGTGAATGTCAGCCATTGGTTATCCCAGAGTGATAAACGTGGTGAAGAACGACTCAACTATATTACTCAGGCCGATTTTGATACAATAGCTGCTCTGGGTTTTGATTTTGTACGCATCCCTGTGGATGAAGAGCAGTTATGGGATTCTTCGGGTAAAAAAGAAGCAGAAGCATTTAGATTGCTGCACAGTAGCATTCAATGGGCGATTCATGCCGAATTGGGGGTTATTGTGGATCTGCATATTCTACGTTCGCATAATTTCATCGCGGAATCCAATCCGCTTTGGACGGATCCGGCTGAACAGGAAAAGCTGGCCAATCTATGGAGACAACTGTCCGCAGAATTGAATCAATATCCCAACAATCGGGTTGCATACGAAATCCTGAATGAGGCCGTTGCCGATGATCCGGAAGACTGGAATAAATTGCTGAACAAGGTTTTTGCAGCTATCCGTGTGCTGGAGCCGGAAAGAAAAATTGTGATCGGCTCCAACCGCTGGCAGCTCCCCGAAACTTTTCCGGCATTACGCCTGCCGGAAAATGATCGAAATATTATCCTCAGTTTTCATACATACTTACCAATACTGATCACCCATTATCGCGCACCGTGGGTTGACTTTGCAGAATATGATGGCCCGGTGAATTATCCGGGCCGGCCAATTGCACCCGAGCATCTGGACGGATTATCCGAAAAAGCGATGTCAGTAATGGGATGGGCGAATAATTATTTTACCAAAGATTCACTTGAGAAAAGTATTGAGCCGGCCATCAAAGTTGCCAAGGAAATGAATTTGCCATTATTCTGCGGAGAATTCGGCGTTTATCCCAAGTATATTTCAAAGGACATTCGCTTGAGGTGGTATAAGGATATGTGTGATATTTTCAATAGAAACAGCATAGCTTATTGCCATTGGTGCTATAAAGGTGATTTTCCCATCGTTGACGCCGACCGCCGGACGGATTGGTCGCTGGTTTCTATTCTAATTGGAAATAATTAAGACGTCGGGATATTGATATCGTCTTTTTTTAAAAAGGAAAAGATGCAATAAATACGAGCATTCGTTTTCCATTTAATTGTTCTTAAGATAAAAAATTTCAATACAGGAAATGTTGGTCCAATCCCCTGATCGCAGCGCATGCGTTGTGTCGTTATGTAACTGGTATTCCGTATTGGTTATCTGCCTGACATACCGATTTTAGCGATTAAAACACCCTCTTTATCCCCATCAGCCGTTTTTTATAATAATTCTCCGTCAATTTTGAGATGACAACACCCCTTGAACTGGATGCGTGTATAAAAGCACCGCTGTCCAGATAAAGGCCCACATGAGACGGTTTATTACGGCTTTCGGTCCAGAAAAACACCAGGTCACCGGTGCGCAGGGCGCGGACAGATACCCATTTACCCCTTCTGTACAGCTGTGCCGTGCTGTGAGGCAGTGTGAATCCGTAAATGTCCCTGTAAATACGGACCACAAGTCCTGAACAGTCCATACCCTGCCTTGTTACACCGCCGTAAAGGTACGGTACACCGATAAATTCTCTGGCGTAATCTTTCAGCTCAACCTGTTTTTCAGTAAGGTGTCTTTCGTTCAGATCCGGATAAGTCATTGGATATGAGCAGGCCAGCAAAAGGATTACAATAATGAGAAAATAACAGCAAATTTGCCTGTTTTTTGAACTGAACAGGATCCTGACAGGGAAAATGGACCAATTTGACTTGAATGATGTCAATAGATAATCCATTTATGATTTTCGGAAGTTTCCTTAAGTGGTATTGCCATTCATAACTTAATTAAATTATTGAAAAAGGCAAACCAAAAATATCTTGATTATATGAAAAAGTTTTATTAGAATATATGGCTTATAGGAAGGCTGATGACTGAACATTTGAAGCATGAACATAAAAGACTGCCGACCTGGTTGCGGAAAAGGGTGAGGGCAAGCGGAGAGGTTCTAAAGCTTAAAAAGATACTGAAAGAAAAAGGCATTCATACTGTCTGTCAGGCAGCTGGATGCCCAAACATTTCAGAGTGCTTTTCAAAACCGACTGCCACATTTATGATTCTGGGTGATGTATGTACGAGGCATTGTCGGTTTTGCGGAATTAAAAAAGGACGCCCCGGTCCGGTTGACAACGGGGAGCCTATGCATATTGCCGAAGCCGCGGCTGCCATGAATTTAAGACATGTGGTTATCACATCGGTAACCCGTGATGATTTGGAAGACGGTGGCGCTGCTCATTTTGCTGAAACCATCACTCAGCTTCATCATGCCCTGCCTAACGCAACCATCGAAGCACTAATCCCTGATTTTTCCGGGAATCAGAGAAGCATTGATACAGTGCTGAACAGTCAGCTTGATGTTCTGAATCACAATGTTGAAACAGTTCCGCGACTTTATCAGACTATTCGGCCCGAGGCAAATTATAAGAGAAGCCTGGAGCTGCTTCAATATGCAAAAACCAGCCGGTCCGATATAACCACAAAGTCGGGATTGATGGTCGGATTGGGCGAAACCGGAGAGGAAATGGTCCGGGTATTTAAAGATCTTGTTTCTATAAAATGTGACGCACTGACCATCGGTCAGTATCTGGCGCCTAATCTGAAAGCCTTTCCGGTCAGGGAGTATATACATCCCGATATTTTTGCCGATTATAAGAAACGTGCAATGTCACTGGGCTTTGGTTATGTACAGGCCGGGCCCTATGTTCGGAGCTCGTTCCATGCTGAAGATGTGCTGAACCACGATGAAGGAGTATAATGTGAATCATCTTTATCAGATTCTCGAAAAGACCCAGGAGCAGTACGGCGATCAAATTGCGCTGGATTTTCAAAATTATCAAATATCCTATACCAAGGTGAAAGAAGCAGCAGACAAACTTGCAGCCGGATTCAGACAAATTGGATTCGAACCTGGAGATAAAATGGCTGTGATGTTGCCGAATGTTCCTCAATTCGCCTTTGCTTATTTTGGTCTTCTGAAAATTGGTATCACGATTGTCCCTTTGCCCACTCTTTACAAGGCTGAAGAGTTACATCACCGCCTTGAGGATTCAGAGTCCAAAGGTATCATTTACTGGGAAGGATACCGGGATCACGTTATACAGGCGGTAAATGGTCTGGAACACTGTAAAAAGTTAATCGTCCTTGGGAATGAATCCAGACCGGGAGAAATACGGCTTTCCTATTTACTGGAAACCAGTGATCCGATAGATGATATCCACAACTGTGATCCCGATGATACCGCCTTGATTGTTTATACAGCCGGCATAACCGGTTATCCAAGGGGCGCAGAACTGACACATCACAATATTCTGTCCAGTATAGAATCCGTATGTAATTTTCTTAAAATAAATAATGAAGACAGCGTTGTGGGTGCGGTTCCGTTCTATCATCTGCTCGGCCATACCCTGGTTATGGGTGCTTTCTTCAGAGCCGGAGCCAGGATTATCCTTATACCCAGAATTGAGGCTTCTGCGGTCGTTAAAAATATTGTGGACAAAGAAGGCAGTTATCTGATTGGCATGCCTTCCATTTACCGTGAGATTCTGGAACTGGAAAATGTGGACAAGATAAAGATGGATTCACTGAAAATGTGTTTTTCGAGTGGAGATGCATTGCAGCAGGAGACACTCGAAAAATTCGAAGCACTGTTTCAGGTGCCCATTATTGAGGGATATGGACTAACAGAGGCTTCCGGTATGGTGTCTTTTAACAATCTGTCAATTGGTCAGCGTGCTGGATCCATAGGGCTGCCATTACCGGGGGTTGAACTTCGTATCGTGGATGAAAAGGACGAAGATGTAAAAACGGGCCAGGTAGGAGAAATTATTATTCAGGGACCCAGTGTGATGAAGGGGTACTTAAACAGACAGGAAGCCACACGTGAAGTGCTTCGGGATGGATGGCTGCGTACCGGAGATCTGGCCCGACTTGATGAGAGCGGTCACGGGATCATTGTGGTTCGGAAGAAGACGGTCATTGTGAAAAGCGGTTTCAGTGTATATCCAAGGGAAGTTGAGCGGTATCTGTATGGTTTTCCCAAGGTAAAAGAAGCCGCTGTTGTGGGTGTCCCGGATAAAATGTATGGAGAGGAAATTCATGCGGTTGTGGTATTAAAAGACGGGGAACAGGCCACACAGGAAGAGATTGTTGAATATATGAAAGACCGAATGGCTGCCTACAAATGCCCCCGTGTTATTCATTTTGAAAATACATTGCCCAAAGGAGCCACAGGCAGGGTATTGCGTGATCAAATTAAGAATCAAATCACTGAGAATTAGATATAAATTCAGAATACAGTATTGTTAGAAAAGGAGGCGTCTGGTGAAGGATTTTACAATTGACAAAATTAGAAATGTTGGACTGGTCGGTCATGGCAGTGTGGGGAAGACATCGCTCGCCGAAGCCATGCTCTTCGCTATGGGTGAGGTGAACCGGATCGGCAAGGTGGATGATGGAAGCACTGTATCGGATTATCATCCCGATGAAATTGAAAGGAAGATTTCCATCAGTACGTCGCTGCTTCACGGTGTATGGAACGATTATAGAATGCATATTCTGGATACCCCGGGGTATTCTGATTTTATCGGTGATACAAAGGGCGCCTTACGGGTCGTAGATATTGTGGTGGCCGTTCTCAGTGCTGTTGAAGGTGTTGAAGTAGGCACCGAACAGGTTCTGGAATTCGCAGAAGAGTATGGCCCGGCAAGACTGTTTTTTATAAACCGGATGGATAGTGAGCATGCGGATTTTGACAAAGCCCTCGCCACTGCGCAGGAAAGATATGGTACGGGTGTTGTCGCGTTCCAGTTTCCTGTAAATCAGGGTGAAGGATTTAACAAAATTATAGATGTACTGAAGCTGAAGCTTCTGACTTTTGAGACGAACGGCAGTGGAAAAGTGTCCATAACGGATATTCCGGAGGAGCATAAAGCCAAAGCGGAGTCTATGCGGGAAAAAATTATGGAGTCTGCTGCCGAAAGTGATGATGAATTGCTTGAAATATATTTTGATCAGGGTGAACTGAGCGAAGAACAGTTTCAGAAGGGTCTGAGAAAAGGGATTATTCAGAAAACCATGATGCCTGTTCTGTGTGGATCAGCTGATAAAAATATCGGTGTCAAATCACTGCTGGATTTTATCTCGGAATACGAGCCTTCTCCAGCGGACTTTGAAAAGGTTACGGGCAAGGCTCTGAATTCCGATAAAACAGATGAACGGAAAATTCAAGTGGATGAAAGCCTGAGTGCCCTCGTTTTCAAGACGCTTTCGGAGGCGCATGTAGGCGAGCTGTCTCTTGTGCGAGTTTACTCAGGTGCCCTGGAATCGGGGATTGATGTCATGAACAGTTCCCAGGACAGCAGCGAAAAAATCGGACAAATGTATCTGTTGAATGGTAAGAACCGAAAGGAAATCGATAAATTAAAAGCAGGGGATATCGGTGCTCTGGTAAAATTAAAAAATACCTCCACCGGCAATACGCTTTGTGATAAAAAGAATCCTGTCGTATTGGATGGAATTGAGTTTCCGGCGCCTGTAATCAGCGTGGCCGTCACACCGAAGAGCCGTGGCGATGAGGAAAAGATATCCAGCGGGCTTCACATCCTGCATGATGAGGATCCCAGTTTTATTATTAACATTGATCCTGAACTTCATCAAACTATTTTATCCGGACAGGGTGAGCTGCATTTGAAAGTGATTATCAAACGGTTGAAGGAAAAATTTGGGGTGGAAGTTGAGGAAGAAAGGCCCAAGGTCCCATACCGTGAAACCATAACCGGCAAAGCAGATGAAAAATATCGTCATAAAAAACAGACGGGCGGGGCCGGTCAGTTTGCTGAAGTTTGGATGCGGATAGAACCCCAGCCGAGGGGAGAAGGCTTTGCTTTTGAAAATAAGGTTGTTGGGGGTTCCATCTCATCCGTATTCATTCCTTCTGTTGAAAAAGGTGTCAAACAGGTGCTTCAGACCGGTCCGGTAGCCGGATATCGCGTTGTTGATGTCAAGGCTATTGTATATGACGGCAAGGAACATCCGGTAGATTCCAAAGATATCGCTTTCCAGGTGGCCGGGAGGGAAGTTTTTAAGCAGGCTGTTTTAAACGCCCGCCCCATTCTTCTGGAACCCATTTATGATATTGAAGTAAAAGTACCTGAAGACCATATGGGTGATGTGATGGGTGATCTTTCGAGCAAACGCGGAAAAATAATGGGTATGGACAGCAAAGGCCATTTTCAGGTTGTAAAGGCAAAGGTTCCGCTGGCGGAACTTGACAGGTACGCTACGACATTACGTTCGATTACATCGGGGAGAGGCATTTTTTCTCGTGCATTTTCTCATTATGAACCGGTTCCCAAAGAACTGGAAGCCAAGGTTATTGAAGAAGCCAAAGCAGGCAAGGAAAAAGAAGAGGAGAAGTAGTGGGATCAAAGGATCCGGAAGAGCACAAAATACTATGGGCTCCCTGGCGCATTGAATATATAGAAAACTGCCATCAGAAAAAGGACGGCTGTATTTTCTGTGATAAACCGGCTGCTAACAATGATAAAGCCAATCTTATTGTTCACCGATTATCAGATGCGTATATCATTATGAACCGGTACCCTTACAACAATGGTCATTTGATGATTGTTCCCTTCCGTCATACCTGTGAACTGAAATCTTTGACGGACAATGAAATTATGGAAATGTTTCAGCTGATCGAAATATCACAGGATATTCTGAACGAGGTTATGAAACCACAGGGATTTAACATTGGTATGAATCTGGGCCAGATTGCCGGAGCAGGCATCGCGGATCATCTTCATTTTCATATTGTTCCACGCTGGGGTGGTGATACCAATTTTATGCCTGTGATTGGAAAAACCAAAGTTGTTTCCGAAGCATTGGAACAGACATGGGAGAAATTGAAAAAAGCTATTGAAAAAAAAGTAGTATAGATCAATTGTATAATAAGGAGGTATTGATGACACGCACGATTTTATGGACTTTATCTATTCTCAGTATGATATTCATGATGACTGTTGCGTCCACAGCGAAAGATAAACCCAAGGTGCTGCTGGTGACCAGTCTGGGTGAGATTCAACTCGAACTCTATCCGGACAAGGCGCCGTTCGGTGTTCAGAATTTTCTGACTTATGTGCGCAATGGATTTTATGATAATACGATATTTCACCGTGTGATGGAAGGTTTCATGATTCAGGGCGGGGGATTTGATCAGACCTATACGAAGAAGGAAACAATGGAACCTGTACCTTATGAAGGCGCCAATGGTTTAAAAAATTACCGTGGGACCATTGCATACGCACGCACAGATGATATCAACAGTGCAACATCCCAGTTTTTTATCAATCACAGTGATAATTATGGATTAAATCACGGTCAGCAGCCGGACGGCAATGGATATGCAGTTTTCGGAAAAGTCACCAAAGGAATGAATGTGGTGGATGCCATTGCAAAGGTTAAAACAGGTGTCAGTAATTTGAGAATGAATATTAATGGCAGGTTGTATGAAAATCCGGCCAATAATGTTCCTGTGAACCAGATTGTACTCATTTCCGCCACTGTCATTGGTGAGGATAAAAAGGCGGATAAATAAGACACTGTATTTAATAACAATCCTTAATATTCCTTATAAAAATCAGAAAACCGCTCTGTTGTAAAAACAGGACGGTTTTTTTTTGGTATTGCGTTACTATTTTAAAGAAATATTAAAAAAATAAAAAGAATAACAAATATTTTGAAATATATTGCGAAATGTTCGAAAATATTGTATATTAAAGTGTTCTTTCACAAAGGGTTGTCATATGAAAAGAGAATTGATAACCATTAAGTGTCCGAAATGCGGAACCCCTTACCGTGTGGTGCAGCCTCACAAGCCAAAAGTGCATTACTGCATTAAGTGCTTTGCAATATTCCTTATTTCTTCGACATCAGAACCCGAATCCTCTTGATATTCAAGAATATTTCCTGCATATTGATGACTGACAGTCTGCCTTGATATACTGTTTGAACTGTCCGATGTACGACGGCTTCTTGCAGACCATTATCTGGATATCGAAACCGGTCGAGTCCGACTCAAATTGGAGGTCATTATGGCTAAAACCGCTTTTGTATATGTGTGGGTTATTCTGCTTATCATCTTGTTGGATTGTCAGTCTGTAAACCGTACGGATGGTCATTTTACGGACTTCTGTGGTCCTTATCTGGGACAAAATCCACCGGGTCCGGAACCTGAGGTTTTTGCGCCCGGTGTTGTGTGTACCGGTCTTTACGAGCGGGATTTTACAATGACGCCGGAAGGGGATGAAATATATTATTGTACCGTATTGGGGAATTATGATCATGCAGTTATAGCAGGAACCCGGCAAATTGACGGGAAATGGACCAAACCGGAAATTTTGACCTTTTCAGCAGATTCCAGGTACCGGTATATTGAACCCCATATTTCACCTGATGGAAACCGGTTTTTTTATGTATCCAATCAGCCCGATTCTTTAGGCGCACCTCCGCAGGAGACAGAGGATATCTGGGTAATGACCCGAACGGATACGGGATGGAGCGATCCGGTAAAACTGCCTGCACCGGTCAATACCGTTCATGCCGAGTATTTTCCTTCCTTGACCAGAGGAGGAACCCTGTATTTTACACGGCGGAAACAAAATGAACGTTGGGATGCCATCTATCGCAGTAGCCGGCACAATAATGCATGGACAGAACCGGAGCGGCTGGGGAAAGAGGTCAATTCAGGTACCGCACAGTTCAATGCATTCATTGATCCGCAGGAACGGTTCCTGATTGTCCCCGTTTTCGGACGAGAGGACAGTTACGGTTCTGTGGACTATTATGTCAGTTTCAGAGATGAAAATGATATCTGGTCAGGTCCGTTCAATCTTGGAGAAAATGTGAATACGCCGGGGGGGCTTGAATTTTCACCCTATATATCTCCTGACGGTCTGTATTTTTTCTTTATGTCCCGGCGTTTAAAATCAAAAAATGAAAATCTGACACTTTCAGAATTGAATAAATGGCACAAAGAACCTCAGAATGGAAATCCGGATATATACTGGATGGAGGCCGCATTTATTGAAGCGTTGAAACCCTGAACTTCACAGTGCAAACAAACTCATTCGTGGACAATGGCGATGTGCAAGCCGCCTGAAACAGACAGCCTCCGTATTGGAACATGCAGCTGGAAGTATCCCGCCTGGAAAGGTTTGATTTATCCTGATCGGACAACTTTAAATTATTTAAAAAGTTATGCAGAGCATTTTAATACGGTTGAAGTGGATCAATGGTTCTGGTCTTTATACGGTCCGGGAAAAATTAAAATGCCCGAACCCGGAGTGGTTCAGGAATATGTCAATTCCGTGCCGCCCGGTTTTAAATTCACCATCAAGGTTCCAAACAGTGTTACATTAACCCATTTTTACAAGCGGACACATCCCGAATTAACTGCGAATCCAAATTTTCTCTCAGTCGATTTGTTCCGGACATTTTTAAAAATTCTGGATCCTATGAAACCGTATTTGGGGCCGCTCATGTTTCAGTTTGAGTATTTAAATAAACAGAAAATGGATTCACAGGACCGGTTTCTAAATCTACTGGATGGTTTTTTCAGGCAGATTCCCGACGGTTATGCGTACACGATTGAGCTGCGCAATCCCAATTATTTGAATTCTCAGTATTTTGACTTCCTGAATAAACATGATGTGTTTCATGTTTTTTTGCAGGGTTATTATATGCCGTCCATCTTTGATTTATTTAACACGTACGTGGACCGTATTCAAAATCAGACGGTTATTCGCCTTCTGGGTGCAGACCGGAAGGGGATTGAGGAGCGCAGCGGCGGTCATTGGAACCGAATTGTTGATCCAAAAGATGATGAGCTGAATTCTATACTAACCATGCTGAAACATCTTCAAGCCAGACAGATTAGTGTTTATCTTAATGTGAATAACCATTATGAAGGATGCGCACCTCTAACCATAAATAAAATCAAACAAGGGCTAACTTCTTATTCTGATACTCGTATACAAAATGAGGAATGATTGGTCATTCTATGAAATTTGTTGTATATTAAAAAAGGATCACAGGGAGAAAATCATGACTTCCCAACTGGAAACATATCGGTATTTTTTAAAGGACAGCATCCGTAAAGAGATTGACTTTACGAAAACAGATCAGTCTTCCGGTGTAAAACCACCGCCCGTTCAGAAACCCTACTGTGCCGATTTGAAAACGATTGATCTGATTCGACCCAAAGCATTCAGCGGGATTTCGCGTAAAGATTTAACGGAGGCAATTCATGACAGAAAAAGCCACCGGCACTTCAAGGATCAGCCGCTGACCATAGGGGAATTATCCTTTCTGTTATGGGCGACACAGGGAATCCGCAGGCAGGTTGATGCAGCCACCGCCATGCGAACAGTCCCTTCTGCGGGAGCAAGACATGCGTTTGAGACCTATCTCTGCATTTTTAATGTTGAAGGAGTGCAGGAGGGGATTTTCAGGTATTTGCCACTTGAACACCAGCTTCTTTTTATCGGTGAACGGCCTGATTTAAGATCTTCATTGATTCATGCATCCTTTAATCAGTTTTTTTCAGGTAGTTCTGCCGTTACATTTATCTGGTCTGCT
>Ga0272441_10010184_pt1 | contig 14292 bp, 10 predicted proteins | sample SSMProp6N_FD_193582 | JGI IMG/M metagenome (GOLD analysis project Ga0272441, IMG submission 193582) | Marine sediment archaeal communities from Little Sippewissett salt marsh, Falmouth, MA, United States - SSM-Prop-6N | ecosystem: Environmental > Aquatic > Marine > Wetlands > Sediment ... | reverse complement strand
CCTCATTGAAAAATAATTGAACAGCAAAGTAAGACCGTATGAGCGCCGATATGGAAAATGGTTTAAGAAAAACTGAGGAGAAAAGATGCCTACCTGTGAAGAAAACCTACATTCCGCCTCCCAACTTCCCCAGAGAACACCCCATCAGGATAACTATAAGAAATGGCCGATGCCCATGGAACGTATCGAGGTAAAATGGTTTCCGGCCCGGAACCGTCTGATTGGTCTGGTCCGAGCCAACGGAGACAAATATGTCCTGCCTCCGGCTGTGGTCCGCAAGGCAGCATGGCGGGATTGACTATCGGCGTAACATGCCTTACCCCAGCCAGGCTGCCCATCTGAAGGCCTCAACTTAGGTCCGATATCGCTTCTAAGCCTAAACGACCTCTGCTTCCGATAACACCTCTACAAGGTCAATACCCAATTAAACATACGAAAATAAAGGTGCTTATTACCTGTAAAAGCATCTACTCTCCTGCCTTTGTAAGGAAGATTCAATACTCTTTGGACGTTATCGGTCGCAATGAGGGTTGGTAAAATTTTCCAGGCATATTTTTTTTACTTTAGAAAACTTATAAAACTCCCCTACCTAAAACAATCTTTATTCAAGATAATGTAATGTTTGACAAGGAAAATATCATTCGGTGCCAGCAGCAATAATACCTCATTGATGATTCTCAGTTTTTGGTATAACCAAAACATACCCCCCTCTAAAAACGGCAAATAATGCCCATAAAAGGCCCTCATGGGCGATTTTACCCTTTGCCACCTACCCTCTTAATCTAAGGCGATTTAGTTATCGAGTAACCGTAGCACTCTGCACAACCTCTTTAGCCGGCTCATTTTATCCTATCTGATCACATGATGAATCCGGTCCAATCGATACAAACCGACCAAAACAAAATGATTATCTAACCAGCCCAAAGCTAAATTACCTCACGACACTTACAGTTTAAGTCGATACAAAGGCAGCCTAGGAGAGATAGGTAATATAGGAAATTTGTTGCTAGTTGATACTAATAAAAATAGATAGTTTGGACTGAAATGGAGATATGACTCTGATGAAGTCGCAAAATTTAGTAAAAAAACGGTTTATATTGATAGTGATGCTTATAACGATCGCAGGGTTGATGGTTATGGGATGTTCCCAGAAGCCCGCTCGGGTGTATAAAATCGCCTATCCTTTAAAGAGCAACTCTTCGACCCAGTCGGTCTATATGCAGCAGGAACGTCCGTATAACCTACAGGAATCATATCAAACTACAAAATCTGTTCCTGAACAAAATACAAGAGAGCAATTCCAAAGACAGCAGGATTTCAACTTTCATGCGGTACTGAACAATGCCGAGACTCAGCAGATGAACCAGACTCATCAGACGCAACTGGCCCATCACACACCCACTAAGGACTATCACATTGGTCCCGGGGATGTGCTGCAGGTGAAGATTTATCAATTGCTCGAGCTTGATCAGGAAGCGGTCCTGGCAGTTGAGGTAGATCGAAACGGTCAAATATATCTTCCTATACTCAACCAAGTAACTGTGGCACAGATGACCATCGATCAGGTTCGGGATGAATTGATCAGACGTCTGGGCCGGGAGTACATTCGAGATCCCCAGGTTCACGTCAGCATAAAAACCTACAACAGTAAAAAAGTAATGGTTTTAGGTCAGGTTAGTAATCCGGGACCCTTGGCCCTGGAGACAGACACCTCCACATTACTGGATGTAATAGCACGCAGCGGCGGAATCGGCGTGGGAGCTGCCCCGGAGATAGAAATTTTGCGCGGGGCCTACAATCCCGATGGTACGCTGACAGCCGGTACTTCAATCATCAACCAATCATATACACGAGAGTTAGTACCGGTCAGTAAGCTTTTTGCCGAAGAAGGTGCCGGCCGGATCAATCCCCCCATTTTTGCCGGTGACGTGATAAAAGTCAGACCGGCCGATGAGGGCTATGTTTACTTTTCCGGTGAAGTCGAGCACCCCGGTCCCAAGACATTCCGTCGTCCTTTGACCATATTGCAGGGAATTTCCTGTGCCGGCGGTATAACCAATATTGCCGCCGATAAAAAATGTAAGATCATCCGTCGTAATCCCAACGGTACGGAAAAGGAGATCGTAGTGGATCTGGAAAAAATCCGCGACGGTGAGCATGAAAATCTGGTATTGGCCCGCAACGACACAATTGTTATCCCGGTCCACCCCGTAAAGAAATTCTTTAATGATCTGGATCAGTTGGTTCGTCGCGGGGTGAATACGGGAGTCAATATGACATACAATGCTTCGGAAGAAATGGGTATCCCCTCTGGAGGAACATGGGGAGGTTACGGATATTAACCAAGGAAAGCGCATAGTGAGGATCAGGATTAGTTAATCAGAGAGTATAGTTTAATGGGCGTAATTATGAATGCCACAAAGAAAAAAAATACGGTGTCCCAAAACGGTTCTTCGGGATGGAGATCTGACAAAGAGTATGGTTTTCATCCTCTGCAAGTCCTGGTAAAACGTCGCTGGCAGCTGTTTGCCTGCCTGATGATTGTCGGCGTTGTAGCCTGTGTCTCAGTATTTCTGAGCAAACCCAGCTATCGGGCCGTTGCTCAGGTACAGGTTACCCAGAACGATTCCCAAAGGGGCAGACTGACCGAACTTATGTCTCCCGGCCATGGCGGTAACAAAAGCGACTACTTCCGCACGCAGTGTGAACTGCTGCAATCTCAGCATGTCCTGGCGGAAGCAGCCCAAAATCTCCAGGTACTGCAGAGTGGCTGGGCCCCCGCCAACGAGGTCGTTGACTGGATGCGGGACCGCGTAAAAGTACAGGCGGTACCGGATTCAAAACTGATCGATATCATCGGTGTGGGAGATAGTGGGCCCCAGGCTGCGGCTATCGCCAATCAGGTTATGGATACCTTTGTCCAAATCTCAGACTCCGCAAGGCAGGAACAAAACCAGCATATTCAAGAAGAGATTAGCGGTCAGATTGGCAATTATGACAAGCAAATTCAGGCCGACAGGGAAAAACTCAGTCAATTTCTAAAGGACCATCATCTCTTCGATGTGGAAAAAGACCTGGCCACAGCCCAGGCGCGCATCGGACATCTGGAGCAAGAGCTTACCCAGGTCCAAATGCAGTATTCCAATTTGAAACCAAAAACACAACTCCTGCAGAATATGCAGGCCAACGGACCAGACTTAAGCAGTGCCGGAGAACTATTTCCCCGGATACAAAACGACAAAGACCTGACTGCCCTGCAACAAAGTCTGCAGCAATTGCGTCAGGAAGAGTCACGCCTGGCCCAGGCTTATCTGCCCGGACACAGAAAGCTGCGTGAAGTTAAAAATCAAATTGCCAACCTGCAGGCTCGTCAACTTGAGTTGCAACAGACGGTAATAAAAACAGTTTGCGATGAGTCCGCCAAGGAAATTGAAATGCTGGCCCAAAAGCAGGAGTCACTTCAGGAGATGCTCAACCAGCAGCGACAAAAGGCCTTTCAGTTGACCCAGTGGAATCAGGAATACCAGGGAATATTGGCCAATTTGAAAATGATGCAAAACTTCAAAAGTGAGACGGTAAAACGTCTGCAGCAATTTACTCTCGAACAGGGTATGGTCGGCGCCCCGGTTGTGGTTGTCGATAAGGCGCGCATACCGGCCCGGGCGGTTGGACTAAGTACCAAGCAACGGGCGGCCTCAATTTTAATGCTTGGGTTGCTGTTCAGTATTGCCTTTATTTTGGCCCTGGAAAAGTTTTCTCTGGCCCCAACCGAAACATCACCCCAAACGGCACCTTTTACCATGCCTGCGGGTATGAGTCAGCCCCCCTGGTGGCCCATGATGTATTGGCCACCGGCGGATGCAAGACAATATACGGGAGGTCCTTCACCAGCAGAGATGAGCGAGAAAAAACAAAGTCCCAATACCATTGCGGTGCTGGGCAGTATCAGACCTATTGATTTAGGTGGACCCAGCAACATGGATCTGGCCTTTGCAGCCCGATGTCGGGTAGTGCACGCCGACCAGCGCAGTGTACAGGCTGAAACTTTTCGTGAGATAAGCACCCAACTGCTCCAGAAGTTCGGCCGTACCGGCCAAAGCGTGGTAGTCACTAGTCAAACCCCCCAAAGCGGTAAGACAACCTGTGCCTGTAATCTCGCCTTGGTAATGGCCCAGGCGGGGCGCAGGGTGGCGTTGGTGGATTTGAATCCTAAAGCCCCTGCGCTGAGCCGGGTCTTTTCTTCCGCATCGGACGCTCCTGATGTGGGTGCGGCCCTGGCGGATTCCGCCCTTCTCGATCAGGCGATACAGGATACCGACGTAGCCCAGCTACAGATTATAAATTGCCATACTTCCGATTCATCCATTGCCGAGAGGGACAATTGGCACACTCAAATAAACCGCAATTCTTTGGCCGAGCTGGACCGAAGATTGGCAACGCGTTTTGACTGGGTAATTTATGATACGGGCAGTTTGGATGAAAAATTGACCTGTATTTTATTGCAAACAGTCGGTAAGGCTCTGGTGGTTCGTTCTGACAAGGAATCCGGTACCAGCAGAGACAAGGCCATTAAAGAAATTGAACGCTGCGGCGCGATCAGTATTGGATTTGTGGAAAACGCCCCCCTCTCCCCGGCCGTAATGAGCCGTCAGAGTGACTAACATTTAGGGCAGATACAAAACAAAAGCCAGCAAACATCTTTAGGAAAAACAAACTTATATAGGGCTATAACAGTGAGTGAATGGAGCAACTTATTAACTTCCCAGTTTGAGCTAGTAGCCGTAATAGCCGGCACGGTATTTGTAATTGCTTTAACTTTCAGTGTTATTTTCACCTCTTTCATGTCACGATTGAGTCATCGCTGGGGTGCAGTGGACATACCCAACGGTGAACTAAAATGCCACCGTCATTCCACCGCTACCCTAGGTGGGATTCCGTTGTTTCTTTCTTTGACCTTGGCACTGCTTTGGTTGGTATATATGGATTCCGGTCTCATTGGTGGTTTACTCCACGGCACCGGGGGATATGAATTCACCGGTAGTGTATTGGGGGCCGGATTGATAATATTACTCCTAGGCGCTAAAGATGACATTCGGCACATTATGCCCCTACCCAAGCTGACATTCCAGATAGTAACTGCTCTGGTTTTTATATCATTGGGTCTGGTAGTCAGGCGCTGCGGATTCTTCGGCGTATTTGAAATACCCTTGGGAGTATTAGCAGTACCATTTACCCTGTTTTGGCTGGTTGGTAGTTGTAATGCCTTTAATTTTATCGACGGCATGGACGGCCTGGCCTCCGGGATAGGGACGGTTATAGCTGTGCTGCTGGCGGTATTGGGATTCATCACCGGACAATACGTTCCGGCCCTGATATCTCTGGGCCTGGCCGGTGCTCTTTTGGGAGTACTACTTTTTAATATCAAACCGGCCCAGATATTTCTGGGTGACAGCGGTTCACAGTTGACCGGCCTGCTTTTAGGGGCACTTACCATTAAAATTGCCACCGTCCAGGGTGTTTTTGCCCTGCCCACTGCTGGTCTGCTCTTGAGCGTACCCGTACTGGACGCGTTGCTGGCCATATTAAGACGCTTCAGCAGGCATCAATCGCCGGCTCAGGGTGATCGTGATCATATCCACCATTGCCTCCGCCGTCATGGTTTAACCGTCAACCAGGTCTCTGTCACCTTATGGTTAACAGTACTATTTGCAGGGGGAATGGGAGTTGTCTTTTTCTTTACCACAGGTGTTAGCATAGGTATGGCCGCTTTGGCTTTGATCGGTTTACATATTTATCTTGGGGTGCGCATGGGCTGCCTGAATACCCACAAACTCTGGATGAGGCTGGTGGGAGACTACCAGGAACCTCTTACTCAATTTGTAAATCAGGTCAATACTTCCTCTCAGGGTAAAACAGAATTGGATCGACTCTGGGAACGCATGAAACCCCTGTTTGAACAGATGTCTCTGGACCGGGCCATTTTAACCCTGGAGGGAATCAGCCCGGAAGGACAGCCACATTTCGAAACCTATCAATGGGCGCGGTCCGAGAAAAGAATGGCGGAATTACTGGTCAATCACTGGACCAAACGCTTTGCTCTGGATGAGCAGCAACGGCGTATCGCCACCCTTCGCTTGGAGTCGGCGCAGCAATTAAATCGGGACGAACAACGTATAGACTGGCTTTTGCAGCAGATCAGGGAGAATATGCAACTGGTAACCCAGGTAAAAAATCAGTCTAATGAAGAAATGAAAGAAGAAATGAAAGAAGAAGTGAAATTGGAAGTATAAAAAAAGCTGTTTTCCTTTTAATGAAAACAGCTTTGATTGCTAAATTTATTTCCCCCCTTATTTCTTTCCCCCCTATTCATGCCCCGATTCTATCTTTTTATTACCAAATAGCAGCTCGGGACTTCTTATTTATACGGGTAACCTTATGCCAGGCGGCGGCGCAGAGCGAACGAATCATTCCTGCAAGATCAAGGGCTTCTTCACAACGACAGCATAAAAAACTTTTGGGCAAAGTCGCACCGGTGTACAATTGATCAATAGCCTCTTTTCGCACAGGACCATTCCAGACCTTTTCTATACCTTCTTGGCCTACGTCCCCCCAGATTAACTCACGGCCCATGTCTTGGCAACACATCACCGCCTGTCCGTCGAACAATATGACCATTTGGTATAGAGGCAAGTTGCACCGGCAACCATACAAACGATCTTTTTGTACTTTTTTTCCTTCACCTTTGCCTCTTGCCTTGTTCAATATCCTTCCTATCGCCCCACACCGACTTATAGGCGGTAGATATTCCAGTCGGACATTTTTTTCCTTCCAGAACGTAAGCCAGAGTTCCTTTTCTCCGTCGGGCCATTTGTCATCGACTCCCCGAATCAGAACATTACGGGTATTGTATTTGTCGAGAAGGTACAAAGTATTTTGCAGTGATTTCTGAAATTCCAAACCTGTTATCCGTTCATATACCTTCGGGGTAATACCATGGAAGCTTATATTTATTTCTCCCTTAAATCCCGTCTCCAAAAGGGCATCCAATTTCTCTCTGGTCATGGCCCCGGCATTGGTATTCAAATACAATTCGATGTTATTTTCCAGGGCATATTTAACGTAACGTGGCAAATCTTCCGCCAAAAACGGTTCACTCATATAACAGTACGTCATCCGTGGACGAAACTTGTGCTCCCGACCAAGCCTGGCAAACTCATCCACAATTCTCTGATATAAAGCCCATTCCATCTGTCCTTGACTCTGTTGGCGAGAATAGCGCGGATATGGGCACATTGTGCACCGGGCGTTGCAATAAGTATGGATATCAACAATAAGTTCCTGCGGATACGCTCGTAATCGATGTAATAAGGGATTTTTCATACTGTTGTTTCCTCAATTTGTGATATGCGATTTCTGAACCGTGGTAGCTGCCAGTTCATATGTTGTTGATTTTTCGTCCGGGATCTGTTTTCGCACCCGAGTCAGACTTTCCATTAAGTAACCCAGAGCAACAATTTTACGAATAATCTTTTCCATTCGCTGATTTGATGAAAAGGCCAGATAATATATGCCGAGTTGCAACGTATTACGTAAAAAAGCCCCGGCCCACAAAATATGCCAGCAGAGCGGATGTTTCTGGTATAGTTCTGTTTGCCATAACGGCTGGAAATAGACCATACTCCGGCCATGACGCAAGGCTCGCCGTCTCAGGTAACTAAAGGCCAACTGTTCCGGCTGCACCTGATGGCCAACTACCGCTTGCGGCGAATATAAAATTTGATATCCGTGTTCGCTTAACTCGCGTAAAAAGGACAACTCGCTCCCCATAATAAAAAACCCATCCGGACGGGGGCCTATCATCTCCTGGAAACACAGTCCCTTTGCAAAAACCTCCCGCCGCACCCAGAAGTTAATCCCAAACGGATACGAATCCTTGGCATAAGGTAATTCCGCATCCGCATAATCATGCTGTGAATAGGCCATCACCTGCAAATATTCATTCGAAATCCATATGGGTATCTGCCCCTCCGGCCACACCAGCTCTACCTTCCCGCCAAATACGCTGTAGTCCGTCCAACGGGAACTGATACTTTTAATCGCCTTCAGCCAATCACTACTCGGCCTTACATCATCATCCGTAAAGATCACCAGCTTGCCGAGTTTCACTTCCCGCAGGGCCTTGTTTAGCGCAATATTCTTGCCGGGCCGGGGCTCAAATAAATAACGCAGGGAAAGTTTATCTCTGAAAGACTCAATTACCTCTGCTGTCTCATCGGAGCTGTTATTATCAATAATGACAAATTCCACCCGGATACCAACGCGGTCAAGTTGGACGAAACAATTAAGTGTTTCCCGTAAAATCTCCGCCCGGTTATAGGTAGTCATCAATACAGAAATATCCAAATCACTATTCATGTATTACCAACAAGAAAAATATAGCTATTAGTTTATAATATCCTGATAGATCGCAGCCAACTTTTGACCTTGGACCTGCCCATTAAATTGACTCTCCATATGCTCACGGCCGGCTTGTGCCAGACTTGCCCATTGTCCCGAATTGTCTATCAGCCATTGTAGTTTTGTTGTTAACCCTCCGACATTTCCTTCCTCTGCCAGTAAGCCGCTTCTCCCATCCAGAATAACATTGGGAATATCGCAATGTTTCGTGCTCACTATCTGCATCCCCGATGCCGATGCCTCGATCAGTGATACCGGCGCTCCCCCTTCTGTATCCCCATCCGAGGCGGTTATGCTGGGTGATAGAAATATATGATTTTTATACACTTCCCGCAAAAAAACTTCGTGCGGCTGAAAGCCCAACATACGCACCTTATCTTTCAAGCCATATTGCTCAATAGCGCTCATGATTTTATTTTTCTCTTCCTGACCCCTGGCTTCGTTGCGGGCATCGCCGATAATCGTGATTTCCAGACTCGTACCGTTGGGCAGACTCCCCAAAGCCTTTAAAGCATCCGGTATTCCTTTTTTCTCTTTGAAGCTGGCCGCGATTAATACCCGCAGTATCTGCCCTTTCTGCCATACCCGTGGTTTAAAGGTAATCTCTTCTACGGAAATACCCAGATGATGAACTCGCACCTTGTTTTCCGGACAGCCTAATTCCCGGATACATTCAGCCATGTGAGGCCCTTCACAAAGTACCATATCAACCTGCTCGAACAATTCCCGGTAACGTTCCCGCCAGATGGGATATTGCTTTGGATACAGATTGACGTCCACTCCGTAAAAAGTTACGACATGCCGCAACCCCAATTGATTTGCCGCCCGCAAATTCGCCCACCCTTCATAACCGAAATGCGAATGCAATATTTTTCCTCCCTCCCTGTCGATCACCCAGCCCAAAAATGCCGGCCGTCTTCTTACTCTCCGCGTTCCCCTACCATACCGCCAATAATACCGCCAACTGGAAATCTTCGGATACACATATAACCGCGGCCAGGAATATTCCTCCGGATTAATTCTCTCCGAACAAATGACATGACTTCTCACCCAGTCGGGCAGATTTCGAATCTGGTTATAAATCCAATTTTCCGTCTGATACAGCCATGTCTGATGCGCGTGAATAATGTGTAGGGGATCTTTATCAGTATACATCTTCAGGTCAGTGCCTTACGCAATCTCCTCAATCCGCTGAATCGGTACAGAAACTGAGCAGTACGGCATACCGTTTTGCCGTATATTTCATCTTTGGTCAGATATTTTCCCGAATCGCGCATATCTTCGTAGAGTGCGCAACTGGAACAGGGCAAATCATTTTGGTGCGGGATCCGGCCCTGTAGCATCGACCGGGCCTGGCTGATTTTTTCTGTATTAACCGCCGCCAGGTACCCGTCAACAAAAGCATTCTTTCCAAATTCAGCCCAACTGTTCCAACAACATCCCAGAATCTTACCGTCCCAGTTAATTTGGGGATACTGCCAGAGACTATAACATATCTGGCGCATGTAATTAACACTCGTAATCTTCTCGTATTCCTCCCGGTTAACACAAGGCCAGCCTGTTTGGGCCCTGACAAATTCCCGGTTGCGTATGGGTGAATAGTTTGAATCCCACGACATTTTTGGTAGAAAGTCCATGCCCAGCTCAGCCGCCTGTTTTCGGGCCAGGGGCAGTTCATGTTCGTTATGTCCAAAAACTACAAACTGCCAGGTAAGTTTCGGATAAGGCGAGTTATATATTTGTTTATAATGGTTGATCCGGCGGATATGCTCCATAACCCGGTTGAAATCCCCCCCCACCCGGTACATTTTATAAGTATCCGCAGTCGCTCCATCAATCGAGCAGACCAGACTGCGAAAACGATATTTCACCAATCCCTCCAGTACCTGCTCCTCTGCTTTATTCAGATTCGCTCCGCTTTTACAGTAAACCGGTACTCTCTTTTGATAGGCATACTCTATCAGTGCCAATAGTTCGGGATTTAGGAACATTTCCCCCCGGTTCTCAAACAGCACACAGGTAATATAGGGATTATCATCCAGCAATCTCTTAAATTCATGATAATGCAAGTGACCGCTACCCACCATTGGAGGATAACCTTTACTGGTTGTCGGACAGGTGGGACAACGCAGTTGGCAACTGGCATTGGTCTCAATAGCGATTGTTTTGGGTTTCAACACTTTAAGTCGATTTCATATCGCATAAAAGAGTTTAAAATTTTAAGCGTGTTATTTAATAATTTTTCCTGACCACTCGGGCAAGTTTCCGCCCCACCACCTGGAAGTTGCCGTTCTTTAATAGCCCCATTATCTTATTCATGCGGTCCAGCCACGTCCGCCGCCCCAGCCGCTGAATCTCATATTGTGCCTCTTCAATCACCTGCACCCGCTGCTCATATGTCATCCCCGGCCCTTCATAAATTGGTTTATCCCAATACGCCGACGCATTATTTAAATACTCCTCCGGCTGATACAACAGTCGTCCATTTTCCAAAATCCATTCATAATCATACGTCCCCGGATAGGGGAACAAATTCGTAAACCGTACCTCTACGATCGGATATTCCCGCGCCAACCGGAACGAATCATGTACCTCCTCATATGTCTCGGTCCTATTATTAATAATGAAATACAACTTGATATCGAACCCAAGCTTCCAGACCAGACTCAAAGTCTGATGTACCTGAGCTACGGTGATTCCTTTACGGATTTCTTTGAGTACCCGGTCATTACCCGATTCTACTCCAAAGGACAGGTAGTAAAAACCACTTTCCTTCATCATCTTCATCGTATCATAATCTACGTTGTCAATCCGCACACCGGATGTTTCCAGATAGAATCGATACCTGCTTTTCTGGATCAGACGGCACAATTCCTGAATTCGCTTATGGTCCAAGGTTAAATTATCGTCGGCAAAATTGATATGCGTAATCCCGCGCTCACCCCAGTATTCCATCTCTTTCAGAATATCTTCCGGTGTTCGCTTTCGCCACTTCTTCCCCAAAAGCGCCGCCTGCTGACAAAATGTACACCGATATGGACACCCGCGCGAGCTCAGGATCAACCGCATGGGCAGAGAATACCTTCCCAGCTCAAATCCCCGGTAATCGGGAAAGGCCATCCTCTCAATATCCGCAATCTCCGGCTCATTTTCATAAATACTACCGTTGTACCTATACATTAAGCCCGGCACCTCGGTATATTTCTCCGGCTCTTGCAGATGTTCCAACAACTTAGGCAACGATTCTTCCCCCTCGCCTCGGATCAGAAAATCCGCGCGACTTTCCTCTAGTACCCGCGCCCCCATCGCATTTACATGGGCTCCCCCCAACACAATGGGTATCCCCAACCGGCTGACCTCCTCGATAATCTTATAACTTTCCCGGTAACAGTGACTCCGCAGGGAAAACCCGATCAAATCCGGACTGAACGATTTTATATCCTCAACTAATTCCCCAACATTATTAGAGAAGGAAAATTCGTAATATCTACTATCTAGCCCCTGAGCATCTAATGCCGCCATAATATAACCCGCCCCCAAAGGCGGGCCGCTAATCGTTTGTGAATACGAATCACTGAAATGTAAATTGACCAGATAAAATTTCATAAAATGATTTTATTCCTTTTCTGTTTATTTCAGTCCTGCCAAAAGTCTCTTTTTCCCGACCAGCAGCTTGAACAGCCAAAATGGTACCGGCGATATTACCCCGCCCTTGATATACCCGTCGGCCAAAGGGATCACCATGCCTTCACTATCCACCTGATAATCATCATTTTTTCCCTGGCCGTAATCTATTATTTGACTGATGACTAAACCGTTCTTTAGTCGAAACCAGCCTGTCCGCTCAAAGACCTCCCGCATCTGTTCAACTTGCTGCGATCGGTCCGCCGTCACCAGGTTCAAATAATCTCTGGACTTGAATAAACTTTCCTCCCGTTTCCCCGGCAGCAGCACCTGCCGAGACTGCTCCAAACAATCATAGACCTCGTTTAATTGTTTTCCGCTTTCTGCCACCACCCGCCTTATAACCGTTTCATACATCTCCTCCGGATCATAGTCCACCTTCCCCTGATAAATAATCTTCCCCGTATCCACCCCCAAATCCACCTCATGAAACGTGTACCCGATAAACGGCTCCCGGTTGTACCACTGCCAGAACGCGATATATTTCCCTCTATATGCCGGCAGAGGCGAATAATGATAATTGATAATCTTTTTGCGCACTATCCGCAGGGCCTTTTCCTTTAATATCTGATCACAGCCGGCTATCAGGGCATAATCGACCTGCGGCTGACTATACATCTCTTCGGGCAATCCATCATTGACAGACAAACCTTGCGGAACGATATACGCTATTCCTTCTTCGTCGCATATCTTGCAACAGTCAATTGCCCCGTTATGATTATTTAACTTCAAAATCCCTCTCGACCGTTTTATAGCATTTAAAAACAGACCATAATCGAATTTCCGTCCGTAAAGTTTTTCCTGCTTCCCCGCCGGTATCCCTGCTTCCAGAAACCACACCACCTCCACCCCCCTGCAGGCCAGTGATTCTTTCAGCATTGTCTGCGACATAAAATTATGCCGCTCACCTATAATCCCGATCTTCATAACTCTTTGCTTTTGGTTCTATATGTTCATCCGTATTTTTTCAGCATCTTAATATCGTAGAATGATTTTTTTGACCGCCTCGATCACATCTTCCACATCTTCCTCACTCAGCTTGGCCGAGAGCGGCAGACTAACCGTTTGTCTGCCGATGCGCCTTGCCTGCGGATAATCTTCCGGCTGCCAGCCGAAACGCTCCTGATAATAGGGATGCTCAGGAATACTTAGGTAATGCACCCCCACTCCTATATTCTCCTTCGTCATCGCCGACAGAAATTCATCCCGCGAGATACCCGCCTCTGATTCATCTATGAGCATTGTATAAAGATGATATGCATGTCGGGTATCGGCCTCGGCGGCCGCCGGGCATACTATCGGCAGTTCCGCAAACGCCTCCTGGTACCTCTGCCACACCTCCTGCCGTCTCTGCCAATTTGCCTCTATGCGTGCCAGTTGATGAATACCGATCGCCGCCTGGATATCCATCATGTTATATTTGAATCCGCATTCGACCACGTAGTAGTGCTTATACCCATCATCACTGAACCGCCGCCAGGCGTCCTTACTCATCCCATGCAGGGCCAGCATCTTGATCCGCGCTGCGTCTTTTTCCCGCTGCGTTAGCACCATCCCCCCTTCTCCGGTCACAACATTCTTGGTCACATAGAAACTAAAGCATCCGAAATCCCCGAACGTACCGGTTTTTTGTCCCCGGTATTCCGTCTCGATGGCGTGGGCGCAGTCTTCGATAAGTTTCAGATCATTATCACGTGCCAATTTCGTCAGCGCCTCCATATCACAGGCTCGCCCGGCAAAATGTACCGGCAGAATCGCCCGCGTCCGCGGTGTGATCCGTTTTTCCACCTCCGCCGGATCAATGTTCATCGTCACCGGATCCACATCCGCTACCACCGGTGTAAGCCCCGCGTGTATGATTGCGTTGATCGTCGCGCAGAACGTCATCGGGGTTGTAATCACTTCATCCCCGGGCTTTAGCCCCGCCGCCAACATACTCAGATGTAGTGCCGCCGTACATGAATTAACCGCTACCGCATAAGGCGACTTTTTATAGCGTTTAAAATCTTCCTCAAACCTCACTACCTTGGGCCCTGTCCCCAGCCAGCCGCTTTCCAGAGACGCCGTCACTTCCTCTATCTCTTCCCGCCCCAGCGCCGGTGCTCCAAATACCAAAAATTTTTCCCGCGACTTAGCCGTCATACTTTCCAT
>Ga0272441_10010183_pt1 | contig 14292 bp, 9 predicted proteins | sample SSMProp6N_FD_193582 | JGI IMG/M metagenome (GOLD analysis project Ga0272441, IMG submission 193582) | Marine sediment archaeal communities from Little Sippewissett salt marsh, Falmouth, MA, United States - SSM-Prop-6N | ecosystem: Environmental > Aquatic > Marine > Wetlands > Sediment ... | reverse complement strand
GACAAGGAAGACGGCAGCGTACGTCCGCTCGAGCGGCGTGTACTTGTACAGCTGGTTCAAGACAACGTTCGGCGTCGCCGAGCGCTTCATCTCGATGACAATACGCAGACCCTCGCGGTCCGACTCGTCTCGGAGGTCGGAGATGCCGTCGATGTCGCCCGACTGAACCTTGGACGCGATCGACTCGACGATCGTCGACTTGCGGACGAGGTACGGAATCTCAGTGACGATGATTCGGCCGTCGTCGATCTCGGCCTTGCCGCGAACGGTCATCTTCCCCTGACCGGTTCGATACATCTCGTCGATCCCGGAGCGGCCCATCACGAGCCCCCCGGTTGGGAAATCGGGGCCCGGGATGTAGCGCATCAGGTCCTTGACGGAGATGAACGGATCGTCCATCAGCGCGATCGTCCCGTCGATCAGCTCCCCAAGGTGGTGAGGCGGAATCTGGGTCGTCATGCCGACGGAGATCCCCCACGCGCCGTTCATCAAGACGTTTGGGACCTTCGCCGGAAGGACGATCGGCTCTTCGAGGGAGTCATCGAAATTCGGCTGCCAGTCGACGGTTCCCTCGTTCAACTCCTCGAGGAACTCCGTCGCGATCGGCGTCAGGCGCGCTTCGGTGTACCGAGTCGCCGCCGCCGGATCGCCGTCGATCGAGCCGAAGTTCCCTTGGCCGTCGACGAGCGGGTAGCGGTAGGAGAAGGGCTGCGCCATGTTGACCATCGTGTCATAGATGGCCATGTCGCCGTGGGGATGGAATTTGCCCATCACCTCGCCGACGACGCGTGCGCTCTTGCGGTGCGGCTTGCCGGGCGTCACACCCAGCTCGCGCATTCCGTAGAGAATCCTTCTCTGAACGGGCTTCAGGCCGTCCCGCACGTCGGGAATCGCCCTGCCCCGGATGACGCTCATCGCGTAGTTGATGTACGACTGCTCCATCTCCTCTTCGATGAACGCCTGCTCGATTCGCTCCACGATTCACCCCCTCCGCCCCGGCGCGATGCGAGACCGCACGAGAGACTCAAGGATATCGGAATCCCTGTCCTGATGCAAGGTTTCGCCGTGTTCCGGAAGCCACTGAATGCCCCGATGTCCCGCCCTACGATCGACGATGTCGGGAGCCACCAGCGGTCGCGTCGAACGCATCCCGGAGCCCCTCTCCGACGAAGGTAGACGCACAGACCGTCACCGCAATGAACGCTGCGGGAATGAGGAACCACGGGTACCGCCCGATCACGGTCACGTCAAGCGCCGCGTTGAGCAGACCGCCCCAACTGACGAGCGGCTCTCGCAGCCCGAAGCCGAGGAAACTGAGCGAGGCCTCCGTCAGCATCGCGCTCGGAATTAGGAGCGTCGCGGTGACCATCAGATAGGACGAAATCTGGGGGAGAATGTGGCGGAACAGGATCCGCGGCCCGCCCGCTCCGATCGCCCGCGCCGCATCCACGTAATCCCTCTCTCGAATCGCAAGGACTTGGCCGCGCACAACCCTGGCGATCCGTGCCCAGCCGGTGAGCGCCAGAGCCGCCAGGACGCCAAAGAAGACGAGGCCTGGGCCCGCTCCGCCCGCGGCGAGCGCCGCGCCGACGACCAGCACGATCGGAAGGCTCGGAAGCATCATGAACCCCTCGCCCACACGTTGCAGGGCCGCGTCGACCCAGCCCCCTGCGTATCCGGACAGGCCGCCGAGGATGACGCCGAGCGGCAGGAGCAGAAGAACCACGAACGGACCGACGACCAGTGAAACCTGCGATCCGTAGAGGACGCGCGAAAAGAGGTCGCGCCCGTACGCATCCGCGCCGAAAAGGTAGATGCGTCCGGTCGACGTCCCATCGCTCGCACGCACTCCGAACAGATGGACGTTCGTCGGGAAGAGGCCGAAGAGCCTGTACTCGTGCCCGCGAACGAAGAGCCGCACGTCGAGGCGCACGGAGGAATCTTCCGCGTAGGTCCGCGCGTACGTCCCGCCTTCGATGGTCGCGACTTGACGATAGACGAACGGCCGCCAGCTGAAGCCCTCTTCGCTTCGGAATCGGAGGCGCGACGGCGGCGCGAACGCGTTCTCGTTCCACTGCTCCCTCGGAGCGTACGGTGCGGTGAACGGAGCGAACGCGGCAAGAAGCACGGCGAGTGCCAGGACGACCAAGCCGCTCCGCGCCAGCCGGTGACGGCGGAAGGCGCGCCAGACACGGCGGCTGCTCCCGCCTCCACTCCTCACCCGCGCTCCGGCTCGCTGCGCTTCCTTCGTGCCCATCTCAGTCAAATCGCACGCGTGGGTCGGACCACGCAAGCAGGAGATCGGCGGCTAGGTTCCCCACAGCCAGGAAGAGCCCGAAGAAGAGAAGCCCGCCCAGGATGACGTAAGTGTCTTGGTCCTTGATCGCCATCCAGAAAGCGCCCTCCACCGTCTGCAGCCCGAAGACGATCGACGCAATCAGCGATCCGCCGACGAGCCGCGGGAGCTGCATCCCCAGGATGCTGATCAAGGGGTTGACCGCGTTCCGGAACGCGTGTCGGTAGAAGACGCGCCGCTCTGTCATGCCTTTCGCCCGCGCGGCGGCAACGTACGTCTTGCCAAGTTCGTCGAGTAGAGAGCCTCGCGCCACGCGCATCAGACCGACGGCGCCACCGAGCCCGACCACAAGCCAGACCGGCCAGAGATGCCAAAGGAGATTGCCGACCTTGGCCCACGAGAGCGGCGCGCCGATGAACTCCCGATCGAGAAGGCCGCCGACACCGAGCCCATAGGCGCCCGTGTGCCACACGCCCACGAGCAGCCACATCAGGACGAGCCCGATCAGGAAGCCGGGAATCGAGAGGATCACGAATCCGGCAATCGTCAGCGCCTCGTCGCCCAGGCGACCGCTTCGCGTCGCCGCGTAGACACCGAGCGGGATCGCCACGAGCCACATGAAGAGGATCGTCGTCCCGGAGACCAGCATCGTGCGCCCCAGCCGCCCGCCGAGGAAGAGCGACTCGAAGACGGGCCGCGACGTCTCGAACGAGGTTCCGAAGTCGCCCCGCGTGATCAAGTTCTTCAGCCAGAGGCCGTACCGTTCGAGCACGGGGCGATCGAGGCCGAACGACGCGCGGAAGCGCTCAATCGTCTCCGTCGAAAACTCCGGACTGGCCTCGAGTCTCGTCACGAAGTCGCCCGGCATCAGGTCGACGGCGAGGAACGACACAAACGAGACGATGAGAAGGAGGCAGGCGACCAGAAGCAGCCGGCGGAGCGCGTAGGCGGCCATCCCGCGGCGGCCTCCCCCGCTACGGGAGGCGCCTCACATCGAAGATGAAGTCGGCCGCGTTCCCGCTGTGCCCCGTGGCGTGGCCGTTCGGGCTCGCGGCATCCGCGTTCCCAACGTGGTCGTAGTACGCGTACCTGAACGAGGAATAGACGGTGTAGATCACGCTCGTGTCCTCCGCCGCTCGTCGCTGAAGCGCGCGGTAGTGCTCGAACGCAACGTCGTTGTCGAACGTGCTCGCACCGGCATCGAACAACGTGTCAAGGAAGACGTCGACCGACGTCGGCTCGTCACAGGCGCTGCGCCGCCAGAAATGGAGCCGACCGCAATTGCTGTAGACGCTGCCGAGGCTGTTCGGTTCGTTCCCGCCTGTGAACGAGAGCAGTAGCGCGTCGAAGGAGCCTGAGAACATCGACGTCAGAACCGGCGTCGCCTCGCCCGGCACGAACTCGAAGTCGAGCCCCGCCCGGCGAGCCCGATCGGCAATGATCGTGGCGACGCCGGCCGCCTCCGTCATACCGGAGACCGAGGCGAGCGTGATCTGCAGGGGCGAGCCATCCTCGAAGTCCCGCCACCCGTCACCGTCCCGGTCGACCAGTCCGATGCCCTCGAACATCCGTCCTGCCAGGTCGAGATCGTAGTCGAAGGTCACCGCCGCGGCCTCGGTGATTGGCCCGCCGTAGGAGTCCCGGCCGGCGTAGAACGGGGAGCCGAAGCTCAGCGGGCTCCACTGGGGCAGAGCGAGTCCGTTGTAGACGGTGTCGATGATCGCGTCCTTGTCGATCAGGTGCGCGAACGCCTCCCGGAAGGTTCGATCACGGTAGAGTTTGCGCTTGTTGTCCTCCGTCCCGTCGGCGAGGCCGACGTCCTGATTGAACGCAATCCACGATGTTCCGTAGGTCGCGACGTCCGGGTCGACCTTCACGGTGAATCCTCTCGCCTCCGCCTCCTCCGCAAGATAGGCGATGTCGCTCGTGTCCGGCGCGAACGCGTCCAACTCGCCGTTCATGAACTTGAGGAGCGCGACGTCGTGACTCGAAACGATGAGAACGACGCGCTCGTCGTAGTACGGAAGCTGGGTCCCGTTCGCGTCGTAAACGTAGTAATACGGATTGCGCTTCAGGACCACGTGCTGATCGGGGACGAAGCTGTCGACGACGTACGGCCCCATGCCGACGATCTCGGAAACCTCAGTATCGAGCGCCAGGGCCCCGTTGAACGTTCCCGGCTCCACTTCGGGATTGAGCTTGTGAACGAACGGAGCCAGCTTGTGCTCGGGAAGAATCTTGCGCCCCATCGCCGACAGAAGTGGTCGGAAGACGACCGACGTCGTCACGCGAATCGTGAAATCGTCCACCTTCTCGATCACGGGGAACGTGTCATCGGGAAGCCTTAGCAGGTCTCGGTCTCCCGTGGTGACGTCCTCGTTGAGGATGACGTCGTTGAACGTGAACAGCACGTCGTCGGCCGTGAACGGCTCGCCGTCCGACCAGCGAAGCCCCTGGCGAAGGCGGAAGGTCAGCGTCAGCTCGTCCTCGGAGATCTCCCAGCTCTCGGCAAGCGCCGGCTCCAAGGTGCCCGTCACCGGATGAAGATCGACCAACCCGTGGTAGATCATGTTCGTGATCAGTGACGTGGAGGTCTCGACGGCCGTCGTCGGATTCCAGCGCTTCGGGTTCCCCAGCGCGTGCAACGTGAAGGTTCCGCCTCGCGCGCCCGACTCAAGATTCGCCCACGCCGTCCCGGCGACACCGAGCGGCAAGACCTTGGCACCCGTCGGAATCGTGGCTTCGCTCTGACCGCTGCTGAGAATTGCAGCGCCCGCAACGATCAAGAACCCGAGGAGACACATCCGCTTCGCCATGCTCCGCCTCCCTTTCGCATGCGCGACGTGCGAAGGCCAGCCGACATCCCGCGCCTGACAGACCGGAGGGAGATCCGGCGGAGATCCATTCGCACCCGACAGCTCAGCCCCGCCCTCTCCTCGGCGGCGCGGGCACGTCTCCCCGCAATGGCCGAAAACGCAGAGGGCTCCATACACTACACGAGGGCAGAGGAGGCATCAATCCCCACCACGAGAAGCCCATCATTCCCTGAAACCCCCAGGACCTCCTCGATTCCGACAACGAACTGCGATTGCCGTACGGAAGCCACCTTCCTCATTCGATGTCAATTGACGCTTCACAACCGCACAGCTATACTGATCGCCTTGCGCCGCACTGCGGTCGCAGAGCAAGTCGGAGGATGACCCATGGAGATCCTCAAGGTCGCATCCCGCTCCAACCCGAACTCCGTCTCCGGAGCCATCGCCGGCGCACTCGAGCAGGACGGCGTCGTCGAAGTCCACGCCATCGGCGCAGGCGCCGTCAACCAGACCGTCAAGGCAATCGCCATCGCACGACGCCTGGTCGAGAGGGACGGATCCCGCACGCTACGCATGACGCCCGGCTTCATGGAGCTCGAGATCGACGGATCTGTGAGAACGGGCATCCGATTCATCGTCGAGCAGTAGCCTTTGCGGTATCCTCTGCCCATCATGCCTACGCACCTCGAATCGCTCATTTCGGCAGCGCTTTCCAACGCGCGCCGATCGACGTTCGGGGAGGCCGCGGACCCGCCTGACGCGACGCTCCGGCCGACCGATCGGCCGGAGCACGGGGACTTCGCGAGCAACTTGCCGCTCGTCGCGTCCAGGGCGTTCGGGAAGCCGCCGAGAGAAATCGCCGAGGCGCTGGCCGCGAAGCTCGCAAGCGAGGGCCAAGACGCCGACATCCGGCGCGTCGACGTCGCCGGGCCCGGGTTCCTCAACTTCTTCCTTCATCCGCGCGCGATCCAATCGTCCCTGTCGAACCTCCTGGCGACGGCCGGGCACTACGGCCGATCCGACCTCGGCGGAGGGCGGCGGATCCAGGTCGAGTTCGTCAGCTCGAACCCGACCGGCCCGCTAACCGTCGGCCACGGACGCCAGGCGGTCCTCGGCGACGCTCTCGCCAACCTCTACGACCGGATCGGCTACGCCGTCGAGAGGGAGTACTACTTCAACGACGAGGGTCGGCAGATCGACCTGCTTGCCGAGTCGCTCTGGGTCCGCTACCGGGAGCTACTCGGGGAGAGCCACGAGATCCCGGAAGACGGCTATCGCGGCGAGTACCTGATCGAGGTAGCGCGCGCCGTGCGAGTGGCCGTCGGGGACGACCACGATGTCTTCGGCGAGAGCACGAAGGACCGCTTCCGCAGCGAAGCCGTCGATCGCATGACGGCGATGATCAAAGACGATCTCGCCGCACTCGGCGTCCGCTTCGACCACTGGTTCAGCGAAGCGACGCTGCACGAGCGTGGCGAAGTCGATGAGGCACTGACTGCGCTGCGCGAGCACGGCGGCACCTACGCCACCGACGGAGCAGAGTGGCTTGCCTCCGAGGCGCACGGCGGCGCGAAGGACTCAGTCCTCATCCGAAGCGACGGGCGACCGACCTATCTGATGGTCGACATCGCCTACCACCTCGACAAGCACCGGCGCGGATTCGAGCGGGTTCTCAACGTCCAGGGCGCCGACCACCACGCCGAGCAATCGTGCATGAAGGCCGCGATGCGGCTCCTCGGATACGACGAGGATTGGCTGCAGTACGCCGTCCACCAGTTCGTCAGCCTGAAGGAGGGCGGCGAAACGCTGAAGATGTCGACCCGCGCAGGGCGCTTCGTCACCCTGCACGACCTGCTGGAGGAGCTCGGCGGCGACATCGTCCGCTGGTTCATGATCTCGAGGAAGCCGGAGGCGCACCTCGATTTCGACCTCGATCTCGCGAGGAGCGAGTCACAGGACAACCCGGCGACCTACGTCCAGTACGCACACACGCGAATCGCGTCGATCTTCCGCAACCCGGAGAACCCGCTTGCGCAAGCAGACGTCGACTGGACCGCCGTCGACCTCTCACCGCTAACCGAGCCGGAGGAACTCGATCTGATCAAGTCGCTCGACCGGTTCCCCGCCGTCGTCGAGATGGCGGCCGGAACGTTCGCCCCGCACCTCGTCGCCGACTACGCGCTGCAGCTCTCCCGCACGTTCCACGCGTACTACGACAAGCATCGCGTCCTCGGCGACGACGATGCCCTCACGAAGGCCCGCCTCGCACTCCTTCGCGGGCTCAAGATCGTCCTCGCGGAGAGCCTAGCAATCCTCGGAATGAGCGCGCCGGAGGAGATGTAGTGGCCTGGTTCGACCGGCTGCGTGCCGGCCTGACGAAGACCCGTTCCGGTCTGGCCGACGGTCTCACGTCGCTCCTGCGCGGACGTGCCAAGCTGACCGAGGAGGATCTGCAGCGCGTCGAGGAGATCCTGATCGCAGGCGATGTCGGCGGGCAACTCGCCGTCGAGATCGCGGCAGAACTCGCCGAGGCGGTGCGACGAGATCGGCGCGACCCGCTGGAAATCCTCGAGGAGATGTTGCTCGAGCGGCTCGGTGTTGCGGAAGAGTCGCCGCTCGTTGTACGAGGTGACGGTGAGCCGACGGTCGTCCTCGTCGTCGGCGTCAACGGCGTCGGGAAGACGACGACGATCGCCAAGCTCGCGGCGCATCTGAAGAAAGAGAGCCCGGATCTGCCGTTGATCTTTGCCGCAGCGGACACGTTCCGTGCCGCGGCGGTCGAGCAGCTCGCGGTGTGGGCGGAGCGGATCGGCGCAGACATCGTCCGCCAGCAGCAGGGAGCCGATCCGGCTGCCGTCGCGTTTGACGCAATCGAGCGTGCCCGCCGGACGGGCGGCGTCCTGTTCATCGACACCGCCGGCAGGCTCCAGACGAAGCACAACCTGATGGAAGAGCTAAAGAAAGTCGAGCGAACGGTGACCAAGCGGCTCGGCCGTCCCGCCGATGCGCGTCTGCTCGTTCTCGACGCGACGACGGGCCAGAACGGCATCCCACAAGCGGAGCGGTTCCACGAGGCAGTCGAGCTGACCGGAATCGTCCTCACCAAGCTCGACGGAACGGCGAAGGGCGGCGTGATCTTCGCGGTTGGAGACCGCCTCGGCGTTCCGATCCAGTACATCGGTGTCGGTGAATCGGCCGAAGACCTTCACCCGTTCGAGGCGGCAGAGTTCGTCGACGCGCTGTTCGCAACGTGAGTGTCAGAAGATGAAATCGCAATGCACGGAGGTGCACGAAACATGAAGTACGTCTACTCCTTCAGCAAGGAACGCGTCGAAGGGGATCGAGGAATGAAGGAGCTGCTCGGCGGCAAGGGAGCCAACCTCGCCGAAATGGCGAGCCTCGGTCTTCCGGTCCCGCCGGGGTTCACCTGCACGACCGAGGCGTGTGATGCCTACTATAGGCTCGGCAAGAGCAAGCTATTCGCCGCGATGAAGCCGGAGATCGAGGCGGCCATGAAGCGCCTCGAGAAGGCAACCGGGAAGACGTTCGGGGTGGGGCCAAATCCGCTCCTGGTCTCGGTTCGCTCCGGCGCCGCGGTCTCGATGCCGGGGATGATGGATACCGTCCTCAACCTGGGGATGACGCCATCGACGATCAGGGCGTTGATCGACCTAAGCGGCGACGAGCGGTTCGTGCTCGACTCGTACCGACGGTTCATCCAGATGTTCGGGAACGTCGTGATGGGCGTGGAGCACCACACGTTCGAGCACGAGCTCGACGCGGTGAAGAAGGCCCGCAAGGCGAAGCTCGACACCGACCTCGACGTCGAGGGCCTGCAGGACGTCATCGAGCGATACAAGAAGGTGTACAAGAAGGCGACCGGAAAGGCGTTCCCGACCAGTCCGATGACGCAGCTGATGGACGGGATCGACGCCGTGTTCCGCTCCTGGAACAACCCGCGCGCCGTGAAGTACCGAGAGCTGAACGACATCCGCGGACTCCTCGGCACGGCAGTCAACGTGCAAACGATGGTGTTCGGCAACTCCGGCCAGAACTCGGCGACCGGCGTTGCGTTCACCCGCGACCCCTCGACCGGCGAGCACAAGTACTTCTACGGCGAATACCTCATCAACGCGCAAGGGGAGGACGTCGTGGCCGGCATCCGCACGCCGCAGCAGATCACGCTGAAGGGCTCCCGCGCGTGGGCGAAGTCGCAGAGCGTGAGCGAGAAGGATCGCAAGGCCAACTACCCGTCGCTCGAAGAAGCGATGCCAAAGGCGTTCAAGGAGCTCGACCGGATCCGCGTCCGTCTCGAGAAGCACTACAAGGACATGCAGGATCTCGAGTTCACCATCGAGAACGGGACCCTCTACATCCTCCAGACGCGAAACGGAAAGCGGACCGCGCAGGCAGCCGTCAAGATCGCGACCGACCTCGTCAAGGAGAAGCTGATCACCGAGAAGCAGGCGGTCCTGCGCATCGACCCCGCCGCCCTCGATCAGCTCCTGCATCCCGTCTTCGTCAAGGCGTCCGAGGAAAAGGCGCAGCAGATCGCCGTCGGCCTTCCCGCGTCCCCCGGCGCGGCCACCGGACAGGTCGTCTTCACCGCCGAGGACGCCGAGGCCTGGGCCGCGGATGGGAAGCGAGTCATCCTTTGCCGGACCGAAACGAGCCCGGAGGACATCGGCGGGATGCACGCCGCGGCCGGCGTCCTCACCTCGCGAGGCGGCATGACCTCGCACGCGGCCGTCGTCGCCCGTCAGATGGGAACGTGCTGTGTCGCCGGCGTCGGCGACGTCGAGATCAACTACAAGACGAAGCGGTTCACCTGCGGCGGCGTCACGATCAAGGAAGGCGACTGGATCTCGCTCAACGGGTCGAAGGGCGTCGTCTACAAGGGAGAGGTCGCGACGGTCGATCCGAGCCTGACCGGGCCGTTCGGCACGATCATGAAGCTCGCCGACAAGTACCGACGGCTCGGCGTACGCACCAACGCCGACACGCCGCACGATACGGCAACCGCCGTCAAGTTCGGCGCCGAAGGGATCGGACTCTGCCGGACCGAGCACATGTTCTTCGAGGGGGACCGGATCGTGTCCTTCCGCCGGTTGATCCTCGTGGCCGAGACGGTCAAGCGACTGCGCGAGGACCACGGAATCGAGGATCTCGCCGCACTGCAGAAGGCGTGCGCGAAGGACAAGAAGGCCCTCGACGCGATCACACAGTACAAGCGGGCTCTCCGCGAGCTTCTGCCGCTTCAGCGCAGGGACTTCGTCGGAATCTTCAAGGCTCTCAAGGGGCGTCCCGCGACGATCCGTTTGCTCGATCCACCGCTGCACGAGTTCCTTCCGCAGGACGCGGCCGGGCAGAAGGAGATGGCCGAGACGATGGGCGTCCACCCATCGGAGATCAAGCGGCTCGTCGAGTCGCTTCACGAGTTCAATCCGATGCTCGGACACCGCGGGTGCCGCCTCGGGATGACCTATCCGGACGTCACCGAGATGCAGACGCGTGCGATCTGCGAGGCGGCCGCGTCAGTCAAGGGCTCGAAGCCGGAGATCATGATCCCGCTCGTCGGGCACGTGAAGGAGCTCGCAAACCAGAAGGCCATCGTCGAGCGGACGATCGCCGACGTCGAGAAGAAGAAGGGCGTGAAGCTGAAGCTCTTGATCGGGACGATGATCGAGGTTCCGCGCGCCGCGGTCACCGCCGAGGAGATCGCGACCGAAGCCGAGTTCTTCAGCTTCGGAACGAACGACCTAACGCAGATGGGTTGCGGCTTCTCGCGCGACGACGCAGGCAAGTTCCTCAAGGACTACGTCGCGATGGGGGTCTACGAGAAGGACCCGTTCCAGGTTCTCGATCAAGCCGGCGTCGGCAAGCTCGTCGAGATGGCGACGGTGAAAGGTCGCAAGGCGCGCAAGGACCTGAAGGTCGGCATCTGCGGCGAGCACGGCGGCGAGCCGTCGTCGGTCGCCTTCTGCCACAAGGTCGGCCTCGACTACGTTTCCTGCAGTCCGTACCGCGTGCCGATTGCGAGGTTGGCAGCCGCCCAAGCGGCGATTGAAGGCAAGTAGCCAGACTGCTGTTGGTTTGATGTTGAACCGCCCGGCACCTTCCGCCGGGCGGTTCTCTTCACTGGGCCGACGCAACCGACCGTGTTGCGTATGATTCGCTAGGATCCGCGGAGGAGGGCGACGTGGGACGGACTCAGCGATCGTCATCGAAGGTTTGGGGCGTTCATTCGGCAACATCAAGGCACTCGACGGAATCAGCTTCACCGCGGAACGCGGGGGCACGTACGGATGCCTCGACACCAACGGAGCCGGCGAGATCCCGGATCATGTTCGTCCGGTCACTTGCTGCCAGGTACTGGCGATCCCGTTGCGTGTGGCCCCTCGGGGAAGTACAACCGGAATCACGGGAGGATGAATATGCCGGCCGTTGAAGTCGTTGATGTCGTCAAGGCATACGAGGAGATGATCGCCGTCGACGGACTCTCCTTCTCCGTCGAGGCGGGGGAAGTCTTCGGACTCATCGGCCCCAACGGTGCCGGCAAGACGACGACCATCCGAATGATGATGGACATCATCCAGCCCGATGCCGGGCAGGTCTCGATTTTCGGCGAGATCCCGAGCCAGGCGACCAAAGGCCGGCTCGGATATCTGCCCGAGGAGCGCGGTCTGTACAAGAAGCTCTCCGTGATCGAGACGATCACCTACCTCGCCTCTCTCAAAGGCATGGATCCGCAAACGATCGAGACCGAGGCCGATGCACTCCTCGAGCGGACGGGAATGTTCGCCAGCAAGAAGAAGCGGATCGAGGAACTCAGCAAGGGGATGTCCCAGATCATCCAGCTGATCGTCACGATCGTTCACGATCCGGAGCTGGTCATCCTCGACGAACCGTTCACCGGCCTCGACCCGGTGAACACCGAGCGTGTCAAACGGCTGCTGCTCGATCTTCGCGAGCAAGGCAAGGCCGTCATCCTGAGCACGCACCAGATGAACCAAGTCGAGGCGCTCTGCGACCGCGTCCTGATGGTGAACGATGGGCGGTCCGTGCTCTACGGGGCGCTCGACGAGATCCGAGCCGAGCACCGCGGGCACGCCGTCTTCGTGGAATCGGATGCTGAGGTGCCGCTGGTCCCAGGAGTGACCGAGAGGCGAACGCACAAGGACCACGTCGAACTGGTGCTCGATGCGGCCGCGACACCGCAGCAAACGTTGGAGGCATTGGTGCAGGCTGGTGTTCCCATCGAGCGCTTCGAAGTCGCCACGCCATCCTTGAACGAGATCTTCATCTCGACAGTGGGAGGTGGTGCGGATGCGAACTAGAACCGGACTCATCCTTCGACACGAATTCCACGCCACGATCAAGAAGAAGGGCTTCATCATCCTCACGCTGGCGGTTCCGGTGATCCTCCTGCTGGGGATCGGCATCTTCAGGCTGGCCTCCAGCGTCGTCACTCCTTCAGCCTCGGTGACGCGCATCGGGTATGTCGACCACATCGGCGGGTTCGACCCGTTGTATGAGCTGGCGGGGATCGAGCTGATCCGGGTGGAGTCGGAGGAGATCGCCACCGAGGAGCTCACAGAAGGCGCACTCGACGAGTACTTCGTCATTCCGGACGACTACGTCGCCACCGGCACCGTGGCTCGCTACACCTTGGAGAAGGAACTCGCGCCGCCGCCCGCCGTGGCCTCTGCCATCGAAGGCTTCCTCGACAGCAACCTGCTGGCGAGCGAAGTCCCCCCGGAACTGATCGGACGCGTGCTGACGCCGACGAGCATCGCCACCACGACGCTGACAATGGAGGGCACGGTGGCCGAGGACCAAGGTGGATACACCAACTTCATCATTCCCACGCTATTCGGAGTGCTCCTGGCCATCGCGCTCAATGTCTCAGCGAATTACGTTCTGCAGAGCCTTGGCGAGGAGAAAGAGAATCGGCTAATGGAGATCCTCCTCTCGACGGTCTCGCCCGGACAGCTGCTCACCGGAAAGCTGTTGGGCCGTGGGGCGGCCGGACTGCTTCAGGTGCTCCTCTGGGTGGTCTCGATTCCGCTCCTGCTCCGGCTCGCATCCGCAGCCTTCGGCGGGGCCCTGAGTACTGTCCAGGTGACCCCCGGACTCCTGACGCTCGGTGTGGCCTACTTCATTCTCGGCTACCTGTTGTTCGCCGTTGTGTCGCTGGCGATCGCCGCGATCTGCTCGACCGTTCGGGAAGCGCAGGGTCTTGCACCGCTATTCACACTCGCCGCCGTCGCGCCCTTCTGGTTCATCTCTCTGCTCATGTTCTTCCCGAACAGCCCAATCTGGGTCGTCTTCAGCATCTTCCCGTTCAGCGCACCGGTGACGATGATGCTCCGACTCGGGATCACCGGCGTCCCCACTTGGCAGCTGGCCCTGAGCATGGCGGTATTGATTGCCTCCGTCCTCGGCGGCCTGTGGATCGCGGCAAAGCTCCTCCGCATCTACCTGTTGATGTACGGCAAGCGCCCGCGCATCCGGGAAATCATACGAGCGTTGAGAGCCGGGTAGCGCAACGGCGGCGTGAAAGCTCGGAGTCGGCGCATGCAACCAACATCCGGAGAGCCGGAATGAGGTATGTGGCCCCCGATTTCGAATACGATCAGGATTGCCGAAGGAACCCCTTCGAACGTTGTCGCGCTGGCACGTGCGGCTTCCGTGCTCAGCGCCTTCCGCGGCCCTTGCTCAGGCAGTCGGGGCAAATGCCGTGCGAGAAGACTGCGTCGCTTCGTTCCCGGATGTACGTCTCGATCGGCACCCACGACTTCGGATCGCCCTCGTCCTCTCCTTGGAGGCGGACCTTCTTGCAGTACTGACACGTCGGTAGGATTCCTTCGAGGACCCGCACGCGATCCAGGGCTTCGGCGAGCTCGCGGTTCTGCCGATCCAACTCCTGTGATCGCCAGATCATCGCCAAGTCGTTTTCGATCTGACGCTTGAAGCTTCCTATCAGACGGTCGTACCGGCTCTCCAGCCCGCGCGGCTTCTGATCGAGCACGCAGATCGTGCCGAACACGCCGCCGTCCGGCGAGAGAATCGGATGCCCGTGATAGGTGATCATGCTGAGCTTGATGTCGGGATTCGAGTCCCACAGCGGGTCCGACAGCGCATCCGGCACGTGAAGCGGCTCCCGCGTCTTGATCACGT
>Ga0272441_10010181_pt1 | contig 14293 bp, 8 predicted proteins | sample SSMProp6N_FD_193582 | JGI IMG/M metagenome (GOLD analysis project Ga0272441, IMG submission 193582) | Marine sediment archaeal communities from Little Sippewissett salt marsh, Falmouth, MA, United States - SSM-Prop-6N | ecosystem: Environmental > Aquatic > Marine > Wetlands > Sediment ... | reverse complement strand
TATCGGGTTGATAACTGAATGAATAAGCCGGATGATCTTGCAGACAATAATTGACCAGGGTTGGTATTTCATCATATTTTTCCTGCGTGAATTTTGCCACAATGATACCGCACCGGCTGTCCGTTTCCCAGTTGTTGTCGGCCAGGCCTTTCTCGAGACATAATACCGCCAGCTGCAAATGATTGCTGTTTTTTAACAACAGTGACCAACCTTTGCCCACATTCGCGGAAACGTTTTCAGGTTGCTGTGCCAGGATTTTGTCAAAATTTTGCTGGGCCGAATCGTATTTGCAATTTGTAAATTCTTCCCAACCGGCTTCCAACAATTCTTCTACCGTTGGTTCCTCGGTAACCTTTTGCTCCGGTTCGACGGTGAATTTACCGCATTGAATAAATAAGAAACTAAATAATATAATTAATAATTTTTTCATCGTATCAACAAAACCTTGCTTGTGAGATTTGTCTTGTTACCTAATTTTACCTGAATAAAGTAAACGCCGGTCGGTACGGCCAGATTATTCTGGTCCAGTCCCTGCCAGTTGAAATTTTGCAGGCCGGATTCGAGTTCCGTCAATTCGTAGGTAAATACAGTTTGCCCTAAAATATTATATATTTTTAATTCGCCGTGTTTTTCATTCCGGACCAGATACCGTATTTTTAAACAACTGTTAAACGGATTGGGATAACACATAATTTTGTTTTTGAAAACAGGCTCCTCGCCGGCGGGCGTGCCAGCGGCGGCAAAGAAAAATGTCTCGTCCGCTTTTATTTTTGCGTAATAGTGTCCGTAATGGTCCGTTCTGGTTTCAATTTGGGTGGTGTTTTGACCATCCACGGCGTAAAAGGAATAATATGGATCATCACCCGTATGGGTGTATTCCAGGGACACATACTGATTATGAAAACCGGCGGTTTTAAGCGTGTATAATTTTAGCGGCACTTTTCCCGCGGTTGAATATCCGTTTACAGGTTGACTTTTTTCCATTAACACAAATACGGCATTGTTGCTGCTTTTTTCGTTTTCTATCCGGACCTGCAATTTGTTGTCACCGCTGTAAACAGATTTGTTCAAAAATTTGCCCAATTGTAAAGTCAGCCACAGACTGTCATGAACCTCCAGGCCGTTGGGGTAGTTTAAATTGACATTCAATTTGAACAATCCCGATCTGGTGAACACAAAAGGGGCTTTCCATATTTTTTGTGCGGCCGTGGAATCATTTTGTTTAAAAGTGAGATCAAGCGAGTCCGAATCGACCCTGAAAAAATAATCCACGCCGGTTACCTGCGGTTCCGAATTCACAATAAAGTTGACCCGGCTGGGGAGGATAGAGTTGAAAAAACAGGACAAGCCCGATTGACTGGTCAGCGTTACATTGACCAGGTTAGATGTGGAACTTGTATCGCCATTGGATGCTGTGAATATAACGGATGTGTTGCCGCTGAATCCGTGCAAAGGCGTAAAAGTGACCTGGGTTGTCGAGGCATTTATCTGCACATCCAGGTTCTGGTCCTGACTTGCCGCGCTGAAAGTTAACGGCATACCGCCGGGATCGCTGCAAAATTTGTTCAAATACAATGAATTGTATATCTGACTGTTGGAAAATTCTATGTCCGGGATGGGTTGCCAGACCGGCCGGTTTTGTTTATCAATTTTGACCAGAATCGTATCCGAGGTCGAATAGCCCGCTTTATTCCTGGCTGTGAAAATAATGTTTTTTGTTCCGGTTTTGTCAAAAGTGGACATCTGTATTATATTGTCTTCCGGATTACGGGTACAATTGACAAAAGAATGGTCATATTGAATGGTCCAGACGATCGATGAATCCGGGGTCTCGAGGTCCCAAATATGCTCATCCAGATCGGCGTAGAACACCGGATTCGAATTTTTCCAGTTTAATTTTATGTCCGGTAAAAGCGGCGATATGATCGGGGCCGGATTATACTCTATGCAGCGCACCTCCATTGCCCCGGTGTCGTATTCACCCCTGGAATTTGTGACCTTAAAAACGATATTGGTCGTCCCTAAAAAAGTGACGTTTGTGGTAATACTGACAACATGAGATATAGAATCGACAGCAACTTTTTGCAGCGAATCACTTCTCAAAACTTCCCATTCCAGGTCGCCTATCTCATCATAAATATCAATAACAAAATTGTCAAGACCGATGACTTCCCGGCTTGTGCCCCGCATAACCATCACGGGCGGCAACGGGAAAACGGACAATTTTTTAACATCGAATATTTTTAAATTGGCTTTTTTTGTGTCCGTCGAATTACCATCCGTCACCGTAAAATAGAGTTCGTCCAGCGCCCGGTGGCCGCTTACGGCTGAAACAGTCAGTTTTTGTGATACCGGATCATAAGACAGGTTGACATAATTGTCCGGTTCTTTTGTGTGGGTGTTCAACGCCACAAAAGACCAGATCAATTCGCCTTTGGCCGTTTCCGGATAATTAACCAGGCCATTCAGTGAAAGTGTTGCCGACGAATCCGGGAAAATCAGAATATCGGGGATGTTTTTCAAAAACAGCGGCGGCGCTTCGATTCTCACATTAACGGTCGCGCTGTCCGCCGCGTTTTGAGCGTCTTTAACGGTAATCGTCACCGGAACCGTCCCGGTATAATTTTTATCGACCGATTCAAGCGTCAGTTCGTTATTTTTAAATATCGCGCTCAGTGCGGCCGGATCGCCGCTGGACACACTCCAGGTAAAACTGTTATCATCAACATCCGACACATGTGTGTCATTGGTCATGGTGATCTTTTTTGCCACCTTGTTGTACACATGGATTGGATCGAGCGCTGTCACATCCAGCACCGGCGCGTCGTTTAACGGTCGCACTTCGACCGTGTTCAACGTTTTTAATGTGTCGCCGGTTATCTGCGCCTGTACCGCGTCCTGTAAAAACAACTGTACCGTTTCCTTGCCGTACCAGTCCTGGTCGGCGTAAAAGGTCAAAGAGTCCACGGTATTATTAATATGTATAAAATTGGACAGACTGTTCAGCGATACATCCGAGATGTTGTCATCGGCATCGGTAAAGAAAGCACTTTTGGGCATTGTAATCTGTTCGTCTTCGTTAAAGATCACAGCCGGTTGCGGGGCTTTAAAAACCGGCGGTATATCCACGCCGATATTGACGTCCTGGTAATCCATAAAATTGATCGAAGATTTTAGTCCGTTTACGCGAAGCTTAATAACCCCGTGATCTGTTTTGTCCGTAGTTACGGTCAGTATTTTATTTTCTATTTTAACACTGGATTTGGCCAGGTTCTGCAGCACATCAACGCTCCAGCTTATGTCTTTATCCGTTTCACCGCTGGCGATATGTTCATCCAGATCGACTTGCAGCGTGGAGCCGGGAGTGATCAGGGTATCGGGGATGGGCGGAAATATCCGAAAACCGGTTATTGATATTTTGAAATCGTTGACCTTGGAAAATCGTTGTTCGTTTCCGGGTTCTTCCAGTAAATAATAGGTGGATAATCGGTTTTCTCTGTTTCGAAAATCAAATTTGATTAACGTTGAGTCCTGGCGGATGACCGGCAAATTAACAACTTTTAATTCAAACGACGCGACCACTCCCATCCCCCTGGTATAGGGCCGCACGCCGCCGATCGCCGGGCCGGTGGATTGATAATAATCCAGCTGATAGCCGTCGATACCGTTCCCCCAGCCGGGTTGATCGGACAGGTGTAAACTGTCGCGATGTGTGTTATTAAGATTCGCGACACTGGTTTTAAGAAAAGTCCCCGGTTTAAAAGGCGGACCAACGGGGGGCACGGGCTCAAATATTTCAGGATCAAACGTTAAATAAGCCGCCACGCCGGTGATGTGTTCACCATGGGTGTCGGCCAGAATATTAAATTTAACAATATCGCCAATGTAGGCAAATTTGTCCTCGCTGCCCTTTCTCTCGATCCAGATTTCGGTTTTGCCGCCGTATACGAACGGAATGTTAACAGAAATCAGAAATAGTAACAAATATAGTAAGAAATATTTTTTAATGAATATTTTGGGCATTGGCATTCGTCTTTTCAAAATCATTTTTTTCAAAATAAACTAACTTAAATCCATGAGTATATACAATATATCATCTGTTAATCAGCAAAGGTTATGCCAATCAGCTTCTTTTTCCCCGGTCTTAAATCATTAAAAACCAATATTTTCAACAGTGCTGGGCAGGCCTGAAACTGCCGTATTCCCATATTTGGAAAAAAATGGCTTTTAATATGAACCTTTTTTCCCACATTGAATTATCTATACGATCAGGGAGGGTGGAGTTTTGTGTGGCGATATGGTAATAAAAAAGCCCCGCGATAAAATCGCGGGGCTTTCTACATGAAAAAAAAGTATCAGGCAACTATTTCAGCAATAACATTTTCTGCGTGCTGATGTGTTCATTGTTCACTTCAAGTCTGTAGAAATACATACCCGAACTGACCCGTTTTCCAAAGTCATCACAACTGTCCCAGATTGACTTGTAATAACCGGCGCTCATCTTTGTCGATACCAGGGTGCGTACTTTTTGACCCAGGGTATTAAAAACAACGATCTTGACGTCGCTGGTTTGGGGCAGAGCAAATTCTATTGTCGTTGTCGGATTGAACGGATTCGGATAGTTTTTGCTCAGGCTGAATTCAGTCGGCAGCGCGTTTCCATCTTCAATCGCGCTGGTGATGGTTGGAATATTGACTCTATGGTAAACATCAATAAGCATCGCGTTATTAATTTTCGGTTCTTCAGGATTCTCAACCAGCGCTCTTACTGTAAAGCTAACCAGCATCGGATCCATGTCCTTTGAACCGTTGTTGCCGATAGAGGCGCAAACAAAATCATGATTGTAACCATTTTGTTTTTCAAAGTAAAATTTATTGCTGCCATGCAGTTTGTCTTCAAAGGAGACCAGCTCCCACTGTTTGGCATTAATGAATACTTTGGCTGAATAGGCCATCATGGCCGGATAATTTTCCGCCACGATACCATAGGTTGTTAATTTGTTGTCCTGTTTCAGAACGATCAGCTTGGCAAGGGTCTCTGCGTCTTCCGCCGCGACCTGTCCCTTATACAGGATACCGTCTCCACTTGTAGATAGATTTTCAGCCATGTAAGCAATGTCGCTGACCGTGATGATATTATCATTATCAACATCACAGTACGTGTTCCAGTTTGTATCCGATGGTGTGGATTCGTAAGCGGCTTCAAAAACATCGCGGTCCGACGTATCTATTTGATTGTCCGGTAATGATGTTGTCGCCGAATTGCCGTCATGATCGTAACCGACGCAGTCACCGGCCAGCAGTTTCTCGGCATTGTAAAAGTTTACGGATGTTGTTGAATAAGCCTGCACGGTCTGGTTTGCTACTTTCTGGATCGTCCAGCCGGCTTTTTCGCACAGAACATCATATTTACCCACCGGAACCGAGCTCAGGGTAAATGATCCGTTCGCTCCCAATGTGACCTGAATGCCGTCTGTCGCACTCGCGTCGCCGTTGGCCGCGAGAAATGTGGCGTCCGTAATATTGTCGTACGAACCGGTCGGGCAAACCCATAACGTGACAACCTGGCCGGAATCGCTTCTGGCCTGAATATCAACCAGTCCGCTGATTTTGCCTCTCGGCGCCAGACTGATGACCGAAGCCGCCGGCGGTACCGTGGTTCCGAATTGGGTAAAATTAACATCCAGCATATGCGATACCCTGCTGCCGGTGTTATTGATGGTCAGGTTTGAATTTTCCATCACATCGCCGGAGGCGTCCGTTTTCGCCACGATCTGGAACGTCGCGACAGCCGTATTGGCCAGATTTTGTGTTGTTGTAAAGTCGGTATAATGACTGGCGAAATCAAGCTGGTTCTCGGTGCCGACAACCGTCGCCACATTTTTGGTAACGGAACCGTTGAATGTTGTCGTGATTTCGGTAAAAGCCTGTACACCGGAAGTTACGTTGTCCTGGTCTACAATACTGAAATACTCTGACGGAACGTTGGCATAGATCTCGATCCACATCGGGTTATTCGCGGAATTGTCTGTCGCGTAAACCGTTACGGTCAGAGTATCGCCTTTTTCCATCATTGCCCTGGTCGGTTCCAGCCTATAGTTGTACTGTCCGTTTTTATCGGTAGCGCCGGAAAAGTACAACTGACCGTCGGCTTTGATAATGGTCTGGTTTACTGCATCTGTCCAGTCAGCGTCACTGTCATAATCATACAGATAATAGATATCGTATGTTCCACTGGGGGCGGCACCCGCATCGCTAATATCATCGGTAATCACAGAAACATCTACCAGATATTTCCCGTCGGCATATGTCGGAGCGTTGGCATACAAAATTGGAGTCGTTCCATCATCAGATGTGGTCAGCCAGTAACACGCATTGGTCAATTCGCCATATTCAACTGCGTCGGACACATCGGCATCCAGATTTGTTCCCGCTGCCACCATAAACGCGCCGACCGTCAAATTCGCCGGGGTTCCGTCCATATCAAAAGCGTCCCATGTCAAAATATAGGTGTCGCCCAATCCGAGACTGATGACTTCACCCTCAACCGGGTTCAGAGGCAGAAAATAGGAGCCATGAGAGATATCAATGCTCCTTTGGTTGTCGTCACCCATATCACCATCGCTGTTCAAAGACACAACAGCCGCGTCGCCGTCGCTGGTCACGACTGCGTATAAATAATAAGGATTACCGGCAGCCAGACCGGAATTCCTCACGTCCCACATATAACGGTTCGCCTGTTTGGTGTCCGATGTGTCGACTATCGTGGCAATATGCACCGTATGGGTCGGATCATCAATGGCATCATCCGAAAGCTCGGCGGTATCAACAGATGCGGGTGTCAGATGTCCGCCGGCAGCCACGTACCCAAAATCACTGCAGTACAGATTAATGATCATGTCGCCGTCCAGTTCGTTGTCCATATTGACCAGCCGGCCCCAGTTGATCGTGATGTATTGTGTAACTGCCGTATTGATCGTTATATTGCCGTTATAGTACTGATCATCAAAAACGAAATAAGGGAAAGTTTTAATGTCAAGCTGTAAATTCGAGCCGCCGCCCTGGTTTTTGATCCGCTGCAGCGCCTGATGTTTACCGTCATTGGCGACAACCCATATCTGGTATGAACCCACCGCGTCAAAATCAGTGTCACTTCTAATAGCTTCATAATTATAAAAGGAATAGGGCAAATACGCTGTTTGCGCTGACGACGTGATCGCGGTCGCACCGCCAAGGCCCGTGACAACGATATTCGGCGATGTACCGGATGTTTTGATACTATCCGCGTTTATGGTTACAGAAGTTGGCGCGCGGAAGATCTGAAATGTGGCTTCATCGTCGTAATCGCGGACGGAAACAAAAAAGTCAATATCATCAATGCTGGCGGTGCCAAGTGTTCCGTCTGCGCCGAGACCGCCGCTGACATCCAGGGTAACTGACGACACATCATCAGCACCGGCCGGTTCAACCAGGCCGTCGTCGTCATAATCGATGCCGATGGCGTCATTGTCCGTGTCGGTAAAATGCGGGTAATGGTAAATATGCACCGCATCGCTCATGCCGACAACCCAGTCCGCCGTCAAATTCGTGGTGACGTAAAAATACCAGTCGCCTTCTTCAAGTAAACTGGAATTTAAATTTTCGGCAACCATAGTCCCGTCTTCATTGTCGGTAATTTGAGCTGCGCTGGTCACATTAATGGCCATTTGCACGCCGGCCGTGGCCGCGCTGATATTTTTAATGGTATCCAGTTTGGACGCCCAGAGCGTAAAGGTAATTTCGTGTGTACCTTCGTTATTGTCCAGGGTGATAGATTCAAAATCCGTATCGGTTCCATTAACTAATCCATCAACGTTAATTGCCTGGTCAGTGACCCAATCCGGCAGGGCGGCGGTGATTGCCGCGGCAGCGCCGTCCGGCCATTGGTCGCCGTCGGTATCGGTTGTATCGTCACCGCCGGAATAATTGGCCGCAAAGGTAACCAGGTTAAGATTTGATCTGAAGGTTACTTTTGTATAAACATCATCCGTTGTTTCGTGGTCCTGAACCTGCGAAATAAGGTAGGATGCCGTATCGCCGTCCGCCAGTGACGGGGACGTGATAATTGGGAACATAACTGTAATTTTATCTCCGGTTGCTGCAGCAGCACCTGTAGTAAAATCCAGCGTGATGACAGAAGCTGTCGCGGCAACCACATTTACACCCAGTGCCGCATTTGAACCCAAAGAAACAGATACACCCTCGGCAATGGTCCCAATTCCGTTCGGATCGGCAACACTGACACCTGTCGGCATAGTTATGGTGATATCATCACCTGCCAACCAGGCTTCGCCAACATCGAGTGTAATTTCAAAAGTTTGTAAAAAGTGATGGTCCCCGTCAAAATCGTTTACAGAAGCGCCAATGGGTAGGGAATCAACCGGCGCGGTTACACTCAAGCCAAAAGCTGTCTGAGAAAAGGCAAGCAAAACTGCCATGACCAGGATCGTTTTGGTGAGAAATTGTGAAAACTGCTTGGAATTTACAGTTGTTAAACATTTCATGTTAACACCTCCATGTGCAAAAAAATTTTATGAATTATTAAAATAAAGATATTGCGGCAAATCCTTTTGTCGCGGTTTAAAAAATGTGTAACCCGATCAGGGTTTCCCCCATGATCAAAGAAATTTTAAAATTTTCTGCATAAGCCTCTCCTCATATGTTCGTTTAAATTTTTAAATTTAATATTAATATTTTTCTTTCAGTTATTATTGTCTTTATCGGCAAATTCGAAATAAACTTTAGAAAAGTTAATTTTTTTAGTAAAACCAAAAAAGAACTTAAATAATTGATTTTGTCCGGCACTTTTTCACACCCTGCTATCGGCAAAGTCCATGCCATTTCATTTATAATTAAAAAATCATGAGGTTGTTTACCTGACACAAATAAACAATTTGCAATCATGCTACATGTACATTAAAAACAGCTACTTACTGTTGTGTTTGGTATAACGAAAAAGGATGGACTAATGAGAACAAGTTATAAAAAATTTTATGATAGTCGTAAAAATTGAGCAGAAATGATACTTTTGGTAAAGATGTGAACTTTTTTTCCCTATGGATAATGTACTATATTTTTACTCCCCGGTCTCCCGGTTACAGGAAACCGGGGAGTTTTATAAAATTCTATTCATGGATCAAAGTTGAAGATTCAACATAGTCTTGAAATAAACCGTTCAAGTTCAGTTGTTGATGATCTCCCCGGTGCACGATCAACCGGTAGCACAAAATGACGGATTCGTCCGTTTTTAAAAGTACAGGCTTCCTACCGGGGAACACCGGATTTTGCATACTTTTTTGCCCGCGTAATATCCAGCGTTGCGGGAACAGGGGATTCTCCGGATGACAAAAAATGCTTATGCCCGCGGTTCCGGTTTCAGAAAACGAACCCGAAAAATCAAGCCACGGCCCGGCATCTACGGACGTCTTTTGCGGCACTACGGCGCCTTCTTTGCCCGAGAAGTTGATGTCCCCGGGCAACCGGAACCGCGCCGAGAATCCGCCGTATCCCTTTTCATCATCCGATCCGCCGATATATATATTCTGTTCCAGAGCGCAAAGATCGGTTTGCAAATCAATTATTCGATAGTCTTTATTTTCAGGATAAACGCTCAAATAGAGTATTTCCCTGACCAGGGGTTTTTCTTTTCCGGAGGAATCGGTCCATAAAGGCGATTTCCAGTGGACAACGGCTTTTAAAGTTTTAACCTTCGCTGACGTTTCTATTATGGAAGTCCCGACGATATCCCAACTGAAATTTTCGATGCTCCAGGAATCGCCGACCTGTTTGTCACCCACAAGCACCTGGTGCCATGCCCAGAAAAGTCCCCGTTGATGCGGATGATCTTCCGGGAAATCCTCCGTTAATATTTCGCCATCCAAACCGTACAACGGATGAATATAATGACAGCGTGTGTATTTTCCGTTCAATGATTTGGGTTTTACTTGATAAAATAGTATCTTTTTACTGTTTTCAAGAAAAGTATAACCCGTTTCATCTTTTTCAACAGTAATTTTTGCTGAAGAGTTGTTATCGACTGAATTAAAATCCCGGGTGCATGAAGCGCCGCTTAAGATCAATACAAACAAGTAAAAGTAAATTCGGCAGGTAATTCTCATTTTTTCCCTCTTTTATTTAGTTAAACCGTCCATTCCGCGCAAAAGTGACAACTCCGGATGCCGGAAACTTTATGATAGTTGCTCATTTTTTATTAAAAGTCATGAAAAATTGATCAATTAACCAGTTCCTGATATGCCTGATAGAGTTTTTGAATGGCCGGCACAATTTCACTGCTTTCTTTTGATAATATTCCATAGGCTTTGTCATTTTTCAGCCATAACGCGCCGCGACGCTGACCGTCTGTAAACGCCGCAAGCCCGCCGTCCACATCGTATAATTCAATTAAAGCGGACAAATACCGGGAACCGATCCTGACATTGTAAATCGGATTGAACAAAACATCCTGCGCCGTACTCCAGTTGATATTTTCCCGGGACGCCACAAACATGCCGGTTACCGGCATGATCTGCATCAGGCCCAGCGCGCCGCTGTTCGATGTGAATTCCGGGTCCCAGGTTCCGTTTGTCTCATATGTGATTGTCGCGCATAATAATTCAACATTCAGGTTGCTGTATTTTTTTGCCATATTAAATATTTCTTCGGCTATCTCATATTTTTGATATCTCGGCATTTTTACATTGTACTGATCAATGATCGATATCGTTTTTTTTATGTTGTATTGACGAACGCTGTCAATATTTAAAGCCGTTCTCATTTCAATGATGATGTTTTGCAGTTCCGCGATTCTGATCTGGTTCTTTTTATTAAAAATATATTTTACCCCGGTTGTACACAGAATGAGAATAAAAATAATGAGTAACAATTTCAGTATCAAATTTAAAACTGAACCGGAATTTTTTATTTGATTTTCCATAATAAATTACCTTTATTTCAGTTTACGTTTTCCACATGAAAAAGGAAAAGCACGGTAATGGACGGAATAATAAAGAAAAATATTATATAAATACTAAATTGATTATTATATGTCGTAAAATTGTAACACTTTTTTTATTTACTTCACCCCTGCTTGAATTAGGGGGGATCTAAAAAGACAGCACATGAGAATACAATCTAAAAAAATGTACTAAATTATTCATGTCATGTCAACTTTTTTTAAACAAATATTTTGTTATTATTTATGATTTACTTGATCGGAACACTTTTTTCTGTTATCTATGTGATAATCCTGGTTTTTTTGATTGCCGGCCTGGTTATACCGTCACGTCCAACAAAAGAAGGGATTGATTCAACTCCTGCAGTTTCGGTTATTGTTGTTGCCCGCAATGAAGAAAAAAATATAACGGATTGTCTGAACGCCCTTGTCAATCAGGATCATGCGAAGGAGAAAACGCAAATACTGATTATCGATGACGATTCACAGGATAACACTTTTGCGATTGCCCGCGAGATCGCATCGGAACATCCGTATATCCGTGTTTTAAAGCAAAAAAAATCTTCGAACTGGAAGAGCCGGAAAAAAGACGCCCTGAACCGGTTCCTGCAATACGCTGCGGGTGAATTCCTGTTTTTGACGGACGCCGACTGCCGGCCCGGGAAATCCTGGATAACGGATACGCTGAGTCAATTTGAAAAAAATACCGGCCTGGTCGCGGGCTTTTCTCCGCAACAGTCGACAGGTTCATCCGTATGGAACGGATTTCTGTTGGCGGACAGCCTGTCGGCCGCAATGGTCTCCGCCGCCACCATCGGCCTGCATCGAGGCGTCACCTGCGCCGGGCGCAATCTGGCAATTCGGGCGCGGGCGCTCAAAGAGACGGGCGGTTACGAACAATTGCCCGATTCCGTCTCGGGTGACGATGATTTTATTTTGCAACTGGTCACCCGGCATCCGGCATGGAACGTCCGGTATTCGTTTCACAAAAGCACCCACGTTCCGGCGTCCGGTCCGGGCAATTTCGGCGATTTCCTCAGGCAAAAAAAACGTCATCTGTCCGCCGGCAAACACTTTGATCCGGTTCAGCAGGCCGGTTACGGCATTTACCATCTCACGAATTTCGGGATATGGATTGTCGCGATAATGAGCTTTTGGACACATTACTTTTTGCTTTTTCCCCTGTTGTTAAAAATGATTGCCGACCGGACCGGCTTTAAACTGTTGACAAAAAAAATGACAATTAAAATGAATGTTATTGATTTTCTGATCTGGGAAATGTTATTTCCTGTTTATCATATTTTGTCCGCTCCCGGAGCGTTTTTTGGAAAAATACACTGGAAACAAAACCGGTCAAACTGAACATGATAAAAAATCCTAACAGATCGTTATGGAACAAATATGAGGACGGCGCCGAATCACGCGGAAAGCTTGTGGCGCGTCTATTATCGGCGAGGATAGATTTGCCATCGGCGCGAATTCTGGACATCGGCTGCGGCGCGGGCGGCATTGCCGTCGCCCTGGCCAGGGCCGGGGCGAGTGTCAAAGCTTTCGATCCCGATCCGGATAAAATTCAACAGGCCAAACAACTCGCACAGGCGTTTGACAATGTCGAATTCCGGCTGGGGGATTTGGTGAACGAGACCAACTCCGGTTATGACGTTATCATTCTCAACGATGTTCTGGAACACATTGGCAACCCGGATGTCACGCTGCGCTTTTGCGCGGATAACTTGAAAAAAGACGGACTGCTGTATATCACCACTCCCAATAAATACTCCATTATCAACATATTGTGCGACCCCCATTACAGTCTGCCGTTTGTGGCGTTGCTGTCCCGGAAAAGAGTTAAAAGCATTATCGCCGGACTGTTGCAATGGCATAACAAACAAAAGCGGGATTTTCCGCAACTGTTTTCCTTTAAACAAATAAAAAGTCTTTTAGGACAAAATCATTTTGACTGGGAACTGCTCAATACCACTGCCGCCCGGTTGGCGTTCAAAGAGCCGGAAATGCTGTGGAGCAGGCCGTCGCATTTATTTATCATCAAAACAATTAAATGGTTTAAACTGGAGAAAATTTTTATTAAATTGATAAATAACGGACATGGTTTTTTCAATAAATTCATCAACCCAACCTGGTTTATTCTGGCGACTAAAGTATGAACGGTACATTGTTGAAAATAAGAACTGCGGCCCTGAATCATAAAAAATTGTTGTTTTTTACCCTCAAGATCTTTATCGCTGTTATTATTCTGTACCTGTTGATTAATAAGATCAGTATTGAACAGATTTTGCAGGCGTTCCGGCTGGCTCGGATCAAATATATCATATTTGCGTTTACGTTGCTGTTTTTAAATGTATTCCTGCAATTCAAAAAGTGGAAATTACTGGTCCGGCTTGCCAAACCGGATGTCCGTAATTATGAGATCCTGTCGTCGTTACTGGCCGGTTTGACGCTGGGCCTGGTCACTCCGGGCCGGGTCGGAGAGTTCGGCCGTGTGCTGTTTATCAAAAAAAGTAAATGGACCAATCTGGTCGGGCTGGTGCTGATCGACAAGTTATTTGCCCTGGTGGTCATTTACCTGTTTGGGCTTTTCGGGTTTTTTTATTTTTTGCAATTGAAACAAAGTCTTCTGATCTGGCTGCCGCTGATCATTGTGATAATGATATTGCTGGTGATATTTCTGTTTTTTATCCTGCATCCCCAGCTGTTAAAAATGGTGTTCACCCGTTTTTTGCCGTTTTTAAAAAAGAGCAACAAAATGAATCAAATTTTCTCTTCCCTGGATAAATTTCAAACGCGGCACGCGTACAGGCTCTTTTCACTGGCGGTTTTGCATGTTATCACTTATGTCATGCAGTTTTACCTGTTGGTCCGTGCTTTTGCGACCGTTCAGTTTTTCAAGGGGCTGCTGGCCATCGTCTCGACCATGATGGCAAAGACCCTGCTGCCGGTGTCGTTCGGAGACCTGGGTATCCGGGAGAGCGCGGCGGTTTTTTTCTTTAGTCATTTTGATGTGCCGCAGGCGGCCGCGTTTAACGCGTCATTTCTGCTTTTCGTGATCAATGTATTGATCCCCGGTTTGGCGGGATTGGTCCTGTTGCTCGTTAACCGATTTTATGAAAATAATAAATAGAACCGGCAAATGGAATTTTTGTATTTTTTCTATCTATTTGGGACGATCATTTATTGTCTTTTTATTTTTTCCCTCATCGCCGGGTTAAATCGTCTTGAAATGCAACAATCGGGTTCAGCCCAACCTTTTGTTTCTGTGATCATTCCCGCCCGCAATGAGGAAAAA
>Ga0272441_10010180_pt1 | contig 14294 bp, 8 predicted proteins | sample SSMProp6N_FD_193582 | JGI IMG/M metagenome (GOLD analysis project Ga0272441, IMG submission 193582) | Marine sediment archaeal communities from Little Sippewissett salt marsh, Falmouth, MA, United States - SSM-Prop-6N | ecosystem: Environmental > Aquatic > Marine > Wetlands > Sediment ... | reverse complement strand
GCATAAAGCGGAATTTACTTTCAAGCCGACGCCACAAATGTATTATATCCGTTTGACTCGTGTAAGGAATGCCTTTCTGTGAAAGAATGGAGACATGCATCCATCTATCAAAAACGTATATGTGGTTTTGGAGATCCGGTATGAATAGAAGAACATTCTTGAAAGATTCTGTTGGGCTTACCCTAACAGCGACGGCAATCCTCTCTAAGAAATCCAATTCTACCAATACGAGACGACGTGTCTCGCCGAACGAAAGAATCAACGTGGCGATGGTCGGCTTGGGCAATCGCGGCACAACGCTCACTCGATATTTTCTGAAGAATCCGGAAGTGGAGATAACCTATTTATGCGATGTGAATCGCAGCAAGTTCGCCAGCGCGATGGCCCTTGTTGATGACGAACGGGGTAATATACCCAAAAGAGTCCAGGATTTCCGTGAAATGCTGGCGGATGATGACGTGGATGCCGTCGTGGTCGCCACCGGCCACAATTGGCATGCGCTGGCGACCATCTGGTCCTGTCAGGCCGGTAAGGATGTGTATGTCGAAAAGCCGATGTCCCTGACCTTATCTGAAGGCCGGAAAATGGTTGAAGCGGCTCGCACGTACGGGCGCATCGTCCAGGTGGGCAGCCAGACAAACAGTGCATCATACTATAGAGATGCATTGAACTACGTCCGTTCAGGGAAACTGGGTGACATATTACTTGTTCGTTCTCAGGTGATGGAAAGATCGAGAAAGACCGTACAACCGAAGCCGGATCAGCAAGCCCCGGTCCCGGAGGGATTGGACTGGGACATGTGGTGCGGTCCGGCACCATTACGCGGCTACTGGCCCGGCACCTGGTGGTGGCGTCGATGGGATTATTCGTTGGGCGGTCTGACCGATCACGCCGCCCATCAGATGGCGATGATACGGGCATTTCTGAACGTATCCCATCCGAAGTCGGTCTATTGTACGGGCGGAGTATTCCACCATAAGGACGAGAGGGAGCAGCCGGACTCGCAATATGCCGTCTTTGAATACGAAAAGCAGAACGTCGTCTTTCAAGGAAACCATTGGAGCCCTTACTTTGTCACTCCCTTTCATACGCTGGCCACGCGTGACGGGTACCCCGATTGGCTGCGGGCCAACCGTATCGAAGTATTGGGAACCAACGCCATGCTGCTCATCGCTCGCCATGGCGCCGGATGGCAGGTTTATGCTAAAGAAGAGACACCTGTGGCCGGGGCGTTCGGCCGCCGGGGCGATGAAGCCCACGTGGCAAATTTCCTGGAATGTATCCGAACCCGCAAGAAGCCTAACGCCGACGTCGAGGAGGCCCATCAAGCCATGTCCCTGATGCACATCGCAAATGCTTCGTTACGGGCCGGTGGGCGAAAGCTTTTGTTTAATGCGAAGAGCGAAACCTTTATCAATGATAAGCAAGCCAATCGGTTTCTAAAGAGGAAGGGCCGAGCGCCGTGGCTCATACCCGATGAAGTATAGCACAACGAATTGTTAAAGTAAGACAGGGAGTCGAAAATGAATGTATCACGTCGTGAGTTATTGGCAGGCACTGCGGCTGGGTTGGCCACCATGCCGCTTGTCGGAATCGCAGGACAGAGTCTCGGGCCAAATAGAAAAAAATTTCCACTCTGCATTTTTTCCAAATATCTGCAATGGCTCGATTATGACGAGATGGCAAAAACCGTCGCCGAGCTTGGCTTTGACGGCGTTGATCTTACGGTTCGTCGAAACGGACATGTACTTCCCGAAAGGGTCGAAGAGGATTTGCCCAGAGCCGCTGAAGCGATTTCAGCAGCGGGCATTACGCCATTGATGATCGTCACGGATATTAACGATCCGGATGATCCAAATACGGAGAAAATATTGAAAACCGCCAGTGCACTCGGCATCCGGTATTATCGATTAGGGAAATATGTGTACAGTAAGGAAGGAGATATCGTTCCCACATTGGAGCAGGCCAAGCCAAAGCTCAAAGCTTTGGCGGCTATGAATAAGCACTACAATATTCACGGCGATTATCAAAATCATGCCGGGAGCCGATACGTTGGCGCGCCTGTGTGGGACTTGTGGGAGCTGATCAAAGATCTCGATCCGAGGTACATAGGTTGTCAGTTCGATATCCGCCATGCGACGGTGGAAGGCGGCCAGGCCTGGCCGCTTCATTTGAGAGTCATGTCGAAATATATAAAGACGATGGCGGTCAAAGATTTCCGTTGGGAAAATCGAAACAACCGATGGCGTACCATCAATTGTCCGCTTGGCGAGGGAGCGGTGGATATCAATGCTTATTTGCAGCTTTTGAAGACGTTATCGATTGCCGGGCCCATTTCGTTGCATTATGAATACGATCTGGGAGGGGCTAATCGAGGTGCGGCGAAGCTAACGATGGAAAAAGCAAAGGTGCTCACGGCCCTGCGGAGAGATCTTCAATACTTTAAGACACGCTTGCGTGAAAATGATCTGTATTGAACGTCATGGTGTCTCTGGAGAGTTGATTCTACGTATCATGCATCGAGCCGGGTTTGGGATATCGCTGATCCCGCATTCATTGAGGTCGAGAAGCAGAAAAGTGTTTGACATCAGATATCAGATGTGATAATGTAGAATCATAGGAGTGCATGGGTTTCTGGATACTTTTTGATTAATATCATCATCTTCCATGAGGGCGGAAGAGGATGTCGTTTATCCGGAGATCAACAGCCTTTTAGAGTGGCCCTTAGAGACCCGCATGGAACGACTTGGAGGTTTGTTATGAACACAAAAAAAGCGTTCACACTCATCGAATTACTGGTTGTCATTGCCGTCATTGCCGTATTGCTGGCTATTTTGTTACCCTCACTGCAGGCTGCTAAGAGGCTGGCGGCAAGCTCGAATTGCCTTGCCAACGAGAGAACCCTCCTGACGGCGTGGATTATGTACTCCGACGACTACGACGGCTTTCTGGTCAGCAACCGGGCATGCTACGACACCGCCACCGATAAAGCTCCCTGGGTTCATCGGCCCAAGGATTTTGCCGGTAACGATCTACCTAATAATCCGGCTCCGCCGACGATCACGGACGCAGATCGTTTTCGCGGGATTCAAGCCGGGACCTTATGGAAATACATCAAAGATGTGGGCGCCTATCACTGCCCGGGTGACAACCGCCGAAGTACCCAACAGCCGCCACGAGATTGTTGGCGCAGCTATGACATTAGCTACGCTTTTGGTTTCGATCCGATCGACCAGTATCAACGTCAGGGGTATCGGAAAATGCAGGAGGTCAAGAACGGGGCTCTGTATTACGTTTTTGTTGAAGAAGAGCATAACGGCAGCCGCTACGGCGAAAACGAAGGGGGATGGCACCTGCTGGGCCGGAATCCCCTGAATCCCGGTGCATGGGCCTTCTATGATCCGTTAGCGTCCTTCCACTTAAAATCGAGCACGTTCGGATTTGCCGACGGGCACGCCGACCGTCGCAAATGGATGGACAAGCGGACGCTCGAATTCATCGAAACGAATAAAACGGCTCCCGGATCCCATTCGGGCATTGAAACATCTTCACCCGACAACGAAGACCTTCGCTGGTTGATCGAACACTTTTGGTCGAAGGAACGGGCGCTGAGATAATTGGATTGATACAACCCACTGGAGATACTGGGTCGTTTTTTACAAATTGGACATGGAATGTGTCATGGGCGCACATATCCTATCCAAGTAAATTCAATATTGACTGTTTATTGATCTATAGATGACGAGCGTTTTCATATGTGGCCAAAGCATCATTATCCTAACGATTCCATAAGGAGGATTATTATGTGCAGAAGAATGCTCTATGTGATGTCTCTGGCGATTGTGCTGAATATGACCGGGCGGGGCTTTGCCGACCTTGTGGCTCACTGGCCATTTGACGAGAGCTCCGGGACCGTCGCGCACGATGCAAGCGGCAATGGCCACGATGGTTCCTTTGAGGGTTCCCCCCAGTGGGCGAGTCCGGGCTGGAATGATATCGGCGGGTGTCTGCAGTTCGGGGGTGAAGGTGATCGTGTCACCGTGGCACCTTTTGATTTAACTGGCAGCGGTATTACCCTGGCGGCATGGATCAACGTAACCACCTTTCAGGACGATGCCCGGGTCATTTCCAAGTCTGAAGGTTCAGGCACGCCCGACCACTACTGGGCCATGATCCTCAGCGGCAATGACGAGAATGACCTGGAGTTTCGTCTTCGGACGGATACGGGCGGCACCTCAAGATACAGGGCACCTGACACGGAAGATTTGCAGAGCGATGAGTGGACGCACGTAGCGGTGACCTGGGATGCCGACGATCCATTCATGCGTTTCTACAAGAATGGCCAGGAGATCTTCAACCAGGACAAGGCAGGGAACGCTGTGGGTACCAACCCCGACGCAAAGATTGCGATCGGTAACCAGTCGGCCAGCGTCCCGGACGATGGAAAAATCCGGCCCTTTGGAGGACTTTTGGATGACGTCGTCATATACGACCGGGCGCTGGAGGCCGAAGAAATCGGGGCTCTGATGTTAGGCCTGCAAGAGATTCCGTACGCACGAGAACCCGATCCGGCCGACGGGGCCCTTGTTGAGGATACCTGGGTGAACCTGAGCTGGTCGCCGGGCGATTTTGCCGTCTCTCATGACGTCTATTTGGGCGACGATTTCGACATCGTCGAAAATGCCACGCGAGATTCAGACGTGTTCCGCGGCAACCAGGTCACGACGTTTTACGTGGCCGGTTTTCCCGGTTTCGCCTATCCGGAGGGCCTGGCGCCGGGCACGACCTACTACTGGCGCATCGACGAGGTCAACAACACCGACCCGAACAGCCCGTGGAAAGGGGATATCTGGAGTTTCTCGATTCCGCCCAAGACCGCGTACAATCCCGATCCGGCCGATGGGGATGGAATTGCAGAAACAACGGTGACCCTGACCTGGACGGCGGGCTTCGGCGCGAAATTGCACACGATCTATTTTGGCGACGACTATGATACCGTTGCCAATGCCACCGTGGGGATGCCTGCGGGTTCGACGAGTCATAATCCCGGCCCGCTCGAAGCGGAAAAGGTGTACTACTGGCGGGTCGATGAATTCGACGGCCTCGGCACGTACACGGGCGACGTCTGGGCCTTCACCACCCCGGGTGCGGTTGGGAATCCACAACCGGCCAACGGCGCCGCCGACGTGGCGATGGCAACGATCCTGAGTTGGACGGCGGCGGATAACGCCGCTTCACATGAGGTGTACCTCGGGATAGACAAGGACGCCGTGCGCAGCGCCGATACTGCTTCACCCGAATATAAAGGTCCCAAGGCGCTGGGCGCGGAAAGCTACGACGCCGGATTGTTGGAGCCGGACACGACGTACTATTGGCGCATCGACGAAATGTATACTGGAAATACGGTCAAAGGTCTCGTCTGGAGCTTCACGGTCGGTGCGTATCTGTTAGTCGAAGATTTCGAGAGCTACACCGACGATGACGCAGCCGGTCAGGCCATCTGGCAGACTTGGATTGACGGTTTGGACATTGCCGACAATGGTGCGCAGGTCGGTTATCTGTTTCCCCCGTATTGCGAACAAACAGTTGTCTATGGCGGTTTGCAGTCCATGCCGCTGCTTTACGACAATACGGCCGGCGTAACGAACTCGGAAGTCATTCGACCATTGACGACGCTGCGCGACTGGACGCAAGCAGATGTTGGGGAATTGTCCCTCTGGCTCCAGGGCAATTCTGCCAACGCGGCTGAGCCACTGTATGTTTCGATCTCTAACAGCAGCGGCGCGCCAGGCATCGTGGCCCGTGATGATCCAGATGCGGCAACAAGAACTGACTGGAAGCAGTGGCGGATTTCGCTACAGGCCTTTGCCGACCAGAAAATCAATCTGACTAACGTCGATAAGATCACGATCGGTTTAGGCACACAGTCCGGGATGTTAGCGACCGGCGGTTTGGGAACGATCTTCGTTGATGACATCCGTCTGGATCGACCGGCACCCTAACCCAAAGTTACGATAAAATTAGGATGGGTCGTAGTCTGTGGCCTGCAACGATCTGATTCGGCACAGGCCATGGCGACCTAATAAGGAAGCAGTTTTAAATCACATGGCATTAGCCTGAATCAGATGAAATACGGTTTATTGTCAATAGGCAGATCATTGTTGGTTGTTTTGGTACGTGGCCAAAGCACAAGAATTTATACTTTTTTGATGAGGAGACCTAATCATGTGTAAGAAACTAACTTATTTATTGGCTCTTGTTTTGGTGCTGGGTATAGCCGGCCATGCCTCGGCTGAGCTTGTGGCGCAGTGGAAGCTCGACGAAGGCGGCGGCACGACCGCGATGGACGCCTCGGGCAACGGCAACGAGGGAACACTGGAAGACGATCCGGAAGTTGTTGACGGACAATTTGGGCAAGCGCTCGCATTTGACGGCAGTCGCGTTGCCATCCCCGCCTCGGATACGCTAACCGGCGACCTGTTTCAGGGAACCTTTACGCTGTCTGCTTGGATTAATCCGAAGCGAACCGGCAACACGTGGCAGCAGATTTTTCGAGCGATGATAGCGGCCGGCACTTCCAATGATACGCTGTTCATTAACAACGACGGGAGGCTTTCATGGCGCGGGCGCGTTAACGCAGCCTGGGCGGGAGGGATGTGTGAGACCGCCGCAGGGGTTGTTCCCGCCGACGAATGGACACACGCCGCAGTGACAGGGGATGGGACGAACTTTCGCGTTTACGTCAATGGAGAACTCACACAGGAATCCGCCTTCCAAACAACAGATGGCTCGAACACGATGTATTACATTGGAGGTGATCCTCCAACGACGGGTGAGTCCTATGCAGGCGCGGTTGACGACCTGCGCGTCTATAATCACGTGATGAGCGAGGACGACGTCAGGTCAAGTATGGAGAATCAGGGCGGCGCCATCCTCAAAGCGTACGGACCCGATCCGGAAAACGGCGCCCTTCATGAGGACACGTGGGTGACCCTGAGCTGGAGGGCCGGAGATCTTGCCGTCTCACATGATGTCTATCTGGGTGATAATTTCGACACAGTGAATAATGACGACACTACCGGCGAGACGTTCCAGGGCAACCAGACAGGCACGTTTCTTGTGGCCGGCTTCCCCGGATTTCCCTATCCGGACGGTCTGGTGCCGGGCACGACGTATTACTGGCGGATCGATGAGGTCAATCCGGATGAACCGAACAGTCCGTGGAAAGGTGACATCTGGAGCTTCTCGATCCCGCCCAAGACCGCGTACAATCCCAATCCAGCGGACGGCACCGAGGTGGCCGACGCGAATACCGTGACGCTGAGCTGGACGGCGGGCTTCGGGGCGAAATTGCACACCGTGTACTTCGGGGATGACTTTGACACCGTAGCCAATGCCACCGTGGGTACACCTTCGGGGACGACCACGTATAATCCCGGCCCACTCGAAGGAGAGAAGGTCCACTACTGGCGGGTAGATGAATTCGACGGCCTCGGCACGTACACGGGCGACGTCTGGACCTTTACGACGCCCGGCGCGGTCGGCAATCCGCAGCCAGCCAACGGCGCCGGCGATGTGACAATGGCCACGGTCCTGAGCTGGACCGCGGCGGATAATGCCGCATCGCACGAGGTATATCTCGGTCTGGATAAGGATGTCGTGCGCAGCGCCGATACCACCTCACCCGAGTATAAAGGCTCGAAGGCGCTCGGCGCAGAAAGCTACGATGCCGGATTGCTGGAGCCGGGCACAATGTATTATTGGCGCATAGACGAGGTGTATAGTGGAAGTACGGTCAAAGGCCCCGTCTGGACCTTCACGGTCGGTGCTTTTGTTCTGGTCGATGATTTCGAGAGCTATACCGATGACGATGTGGCCGGCGAGGCGATCTGGCAGACCTGGATCGACGGCTTCGGCGTCCCGGATAACGGCGCGCAGGTCGGTTATTTAATGCCCCCGTATGCCGAGCAGACGATTGTCCACGGCGGCGCTCAATCCATGCCGCTGCTTTACACGAACGAAGGTGGCGTAACGAATTCGGAGGCATCGACGACATTAACGGCGCCACGGGACTGGACGCAGGCAGGCGTCGCAGAGTTGTCGCTCTGGTTCCGGGGTGTTTCGTCGAATGCGGCCGAGCCGCTGTATACGGCCATCTCCAACGCCGCCGGCGCCCCGGGGATCGTGGCCAATGATGATCCGGCTGCCGCAACGAGCGGTCGGTGGACCGAGTGGCGTATCGCATTGCAGGACTTTGCCGACCAGGGAATCAACCTGACCAACGTGGATAAGATCGCAATCGGCCTGGGCAGCAAAGCCGGCGCGGCAGCAGGTGGTACAGGCACGATGTACATTGACGACATTCGGCTGTACAGGCCCATTCCGTAGCCGAGAGTAAGCAATCACTGTTAAAAACACTCAGAGAGGGCTGTCAGCTTGAAAGAGTTGACAGTCCTCATTACTTAGCTGCGTTCATTTAAAACTGTGTTACTGACAAATATACATTAACCGGATGAAAGATATATGAGTTCCTCCTGTTAAAAACAGGGCTACAAAGAGTACATAAGACACAGAGGAATATTCAGTCATCAATAACGAAAGATAAATGCGGTTTATGCGGAAATTTTTTCGAGACTAACAGATCCCCTAAGTTCATTATATAAAAGGGGATATGCTTCATGCCGAATTAAATACGAAAAAATATTTCATTTTTTCCCAAAAATTGCACCAACATTTACTCCACGGGAAACGCTTCACTAGCAGAAGAGTTGACCAGACTATCGGACTGCAGAAGCCAAGGCGGCCGAAGCGACGACGAATCGTCGCTCGAGGCACGTGCCCGGTAGATCAGTGCACTCTTCACGACGCAGACGAGCGCGCCGTGCGCTCGAAGCGTTAAATATGGACAATCTGTTTTGAAAGGAGACTTACCATGCATCACGGCAAAATCAGTGTTAACATCGCAAAAGGTCTCAAGGTCCTGCGCAAGCGCATCCAGGCAGCCAAGATTCCCTCCTCGTCGCTGGATGAGACGCTGAATCTGGCCACCTGGAACATCCGCGAATTCGGCAGGCGAACCCGGAAGAAGGCGGCCATCCACCTCATTGCCGAGATCATGGGACAGTTCGATCTGATCTCGGTAGTCGAGCTGCGGGACAATGTAAAGGACCTGCACCGTGTACTGCAGATCCTCGGGCCTTACTGGCGGGTGGTCTACTCTGATTACAACACGGATCGGGCCGGAAACCGCGAACGGATCGCCTATGTCTATGACGAGCGGGCGGTGACGTTCACCGGATTGGCCGCGGAGGCGGACCCGATTCGCAAAAAGATGAAGATCACCATCAAAGGCAAGGAGGTCAAGGAGTACCGTTCAGAGATCACATGGTGGCGCAGCCCGTTCATGGCGTCGTTCCGGGCGGGAGATTTCGACTTCATCGCGATCACTGCGCACATCCGCTGGGACACAGCCGGCGGAGAGGCCAGCCGCAAACGGGCCTTACAGCTTCTGGCCGACTGGATCGACAAGCGCAACAAGGAAAAACACGTGATCGACAAGGACATCATCCTCATGGGCGACTTCAACATCCCCAAGGTCGATGACGAACTGTATAAGGCCCTCACCAGCAAAGGATTGCGCATGCCCAGTGCCTTGGTCGGTCAGCACGGCGCCAACCTGGCGAGAGATAAATCCTATGACCAGATCCTGCACTACCCCAAGCACACCAAAACGTTCACCAAACATGCGGGCGTGCTGGATTTCTACAAGAAAAATCATAAACCTCTGTTTCCCGGCACGAGCATGACCAAGACACAGTTTACTTACCAGCTTTCCGATCACCTGCCTTTGTGGGCGCAGCTCGACACCGACATCGACGATGAGAAGCTGGACCAGATACTAAATCCCAAAAAACATCCGTAGGGCAGCTATTCGGCCGGGCGGAATTGGCGTTCCCCCTCCGCCCGGCCATTCCACACGGACTTGCCGCAGAGAACGCTGAGAACGTGGATTTAAATTTGCCACAAAGACTCAAAGCATGCCCTGAGCTTGCCCCTTAGGGGTAAAGTCGAAGGGGCACAAAGATACTATATACGAGATACCAGATACGAGCGACCAACGACGAGTCATAACCGCAGATCAACGCGGATTGCGCGGAAAATATTTAAAACAAGAAAAACCTCTAAATCCTTTGAATAAAAGGAGATACGATTTTTGCTTCACGAAATACGAAAAAATATTTCATTTTTCTCAAAAAATAGCATCAACATTCACTCTTTGAGATACGCTGTGAAAATAGAAAAGGACAAATATGCGTTAATGGCATAGTAAACCATTATTTTGACAGAAAGCTTTTGTTGTGAGCCGGCGAAATGAGTATAATAATAGAACGACACCCTTGATGAAGCGACAGAAGACGGAAGCAGAGACGCGAGTCTTCGCAGCGACAGGTAGATCTTATCAAAAAAAAGTGCTGGGGCACTTTGATTGCCCCGGATAAAGTCTTTTTGATTACGGCTTTAGGACAGATAGTGTTAGTGCTTTGAGTTATCGTGAGTCTGGTAGATGTATCGGCTGGAATTAAGTACGATGTCCCCGGAATTCACGTTCTCCGAATTCTCCTTCTCCGAAATAAATTGTTGTAATATGCAGCAATCTTAGAGCAACCAAGTTAGGAATTTGAGGAAGTTCAATGTCCTGACGAAAGGAGAGCCGCAGGATGCGAAAACTACAATCCGATGTCGTGCTTCCGTTCTTGAAAGCACATCACCGTTTTATCGAGGTCTTGGTCACGAAATTCACTCTGAAAAGAACACGGAGAGGTTTCCGTTTATCTGTAGCGTTTAATAACAAAAATCTGGCCGTTTGGTCTGATTTGGGTAAACGGGAAGTCCAGAGAAAAATACCTGCTTTCAAAACACTGTCGGAAAAGTACCAAAGAGAACTCGATGATTTTCTGATTACGGGTAAAGAACCTTTTTATCTGTTCAATGATAGTAAATTTCCATTTCGCTTCGCGAGTGGTGGGACTTTACCAATAATCCGGCGAGGACACAAAGAGTATTACGGTTTCTTCTACCGCGATATCGAGCCTATTGGATGGAATATTGCGAACGGTGGATGTGATTCCCTGCATGAGCTTTTCAATCCAATTGAGACAATTGAACGCGAATTAAGGGAGGAACTGGTGGCGTTCAACTGCATTCGGAGGAAGTGGTTACTTTTCGAGGCAGGTGAGGGAGAAATAGCAGCTCGGCCCGAGTTCCTGAATATCCGTGGGCTGTTGGCCAAACAATACCCACGACTCCAGCTTGGAGAATTTGGGATTGATGAGATTCCGTTGAAATGGCTCGATGGCCCCGACGAACTCCAAGTCACTTTTGGAAATAGAGATGAGCCGAAGGTAAGTGGGTGTTTCTTAAACATCAATGCAAAAGATTTCGGGATTGAGATAGATCGTATTGCCTGGATCACCATCGATCCGGAGACGGTCCTTTATGATGGCGAAAGCTGGGGAAGTACATTGGTTAACAGCCCCGTGGGTCTCTTTGAGGTAGATCGTTTCAATGACCTTGTGAAATCGGAATCCACGCATTTTCTTCCTGACATTTTCTTCTATGATGCCCGATGCTATAACGAGGGGAAAAAGCACATCAAGATAAAGGTGGAGAATTACGTCAAAAGGATGGTTTCCAAACGTCCGTATCCTTTTGTAAAAGCTTATCGTCAGGCCCAAGCGAAGTTCGATATGTGCCCGGCCACCCGCGGAATTGTCCTGAGATACTTGTCTACGCTTGATGTAAGACCCAAGGACAAATTCGACATCTTTATCAGCTTCTGTTCCAGGGATGAACAACTCGCCAGGCGGATCTTCAAATACTTAAAGAAGAATACGAACAAGCGGATCTTCTTCAGCGCTGAAACTATTCACGATGGTAATTGGAGTCGGCAGGTTGCCCAGGCGTTGGAATCTGCGAGGAAACTGATTCTGGTGGGTACCAGTGTCAAAAATATTATGGAATCCCATGTTGAATATGAATGGAGGGCTTTTCACTTGCTGTCCATCAGCGAATCAAAAAGAAGAATCTTGGTTCCGGTTATGGTTGGCGTTGATCCGAAAACACTTCCTCTGCCTCTTCGTCTGTTCCAGGGTTATTTTCCCAAGAACGAAAATCAGCTACAGTCTGTTCTTCCGAAGTTGTTATAGGAAAAAGAGAGCTTATGGTGTATGTGCGAGGTCTCTGTCGGGTTGGACTAGAGATTGAATTAAATTAGTGATGTGTATACTTACTGGAGTGCAATGGTATGAAAAGGCACGCATGCTATTTATCAATGAAGTACAAGGCGCCTTGCATCGATCCAGTACGTGACATCTTGGAGGATGCCGCGGATGCGAATGGACTCGATGTTATCAGAAGTGACGAAGTGCCTGGAGGTGCAGTTCCCCTTCGAGACAGCATCCGTCAGGATATTGACAAATGTCTGATATTCGTCTGTGAAGGTTCCGGATTCAGTTGGATTGTCGCTTATGAAGTCAGTTACGCCTTGGAACGGAAGCCGTCCATATTACTCCTTCAGGAACCCCGGCCCGCCTGCCTTGTCCCGGAGAGTGATGTCTTGAGACTATACCCCGACCTTGTACACCAGGATTACTCATTGAGGAGCAAGGGCGAACGTGACCAAGTCAGAAGCGAGCTTGAAAGGATCTTGAAGCAACAGCTTGCCCTCGTACACAAACTGCGGGACAGATTGCCCCGTGACAAAGTATTCACTCCAGCGCCGATAGATAATTATGTCGATCATAGAATAACCTGGCATGGCAAAGATTTCTACGGGGGAGGCTTCTTCAACACCGTAATCGACGTTGAAAAAGTGACCAAGCCCCTCGTGATTGTATCACCACCGGGAGGAGGTAAGTCGTTTTTGCTGGCGAAGATTATCGAGAGGGTCGCTGACGATGATCATGAAGTTAAAACTGAAGAATGCAACAAACCGTTGTGTGTCTTCGTGAATCTTGGGATTATGGAGGACGAGGTGACGATGCGTGAAGATGGCTGGCCCTGGGATATGATCAAACGCCGTGTTTGCAGTTACTCCTCATCTGGCAGCAGAGAAGACCGGTGGCTTGAGGGCATGATCGACACATATCGGAGCCAGAGCCTTGTCTACTTGCTTCTGGATGCACTGGACGAATTTGGGATGAGGCGCAAAGACCAGGTGGGTCTTATGCTTGACAAATGCAGGGAGCTCGCCAGAAAGGGTATTCGGGTGCTGATCACCAGTAGGAGTTGGTTCTGGGAGCACCAGGTGGAGCACAAACACGGCTTTGACAGCGCCGAAGTACTTCCCTTTGATTACGCCCAGGCGATGCAACTGGTACGTAAGAAGAAACATGTCGTCGCCAGGCTCCGACAGGAAAAGAAGGCAAAGAAACCGACTCTCCTTTACACGGCCGGTAATCCTTTGTTGTTGTCTTATCTTCTTAACGAGGACACCGTCCTGGAAAATAAGGCGGCTATTTACGAGGCGTGGGCTCAGGACGTGGCAAAAAAGGACATAAAAAACATACCCACTAAGGCGGATCATGTGCTGAATTTCTTCGAAGCGCTGGCAGTCATTTTGGCCAATCGCACAACAAACGATGCCAATCAGGCCATCCGAGAAGAAGCCATCGGCGCTGCAGTGCCCGAGGACCATCGAGACAAGTTGACTCCCGACAGAATAATGAGTTCAGGCTTCTTCATGCCGACCGAGAAAAGCAAAGTAGCTCGTTTCAAACATTTCTCTGTCCATGAATTCTTCGTGGCCAGAAAGCTTGCAGGTGACTTCAAACGCCTTTTGGATCAAACAAAAGGAAATGACTTGTTTCGCCAGAAGAAGGGCGTCAAAATATCGGAATTCCATCTGCCTCCCAGGACCGAAAGGCTATTCAGAGAACTCGCGTTGCACAGTACTCCCCTTGATTATATGGGAGCTTCGGTGTATGGTTTCTTGTCACAGCTCATGAATCCGGGAGACAATCCTTTGGCCTTCGAAGAAAGGCTGATCGAGTGGTTGGCTTCATTTATGGCGTCAGCTTCAAAGGCAGAAAAATGCACGCTTCTTGCCGATCCCTCTCACCCTCTGTGGGGTGTGCTTCGCAATTGCGTCGAGTATCTGGGTATCACCTACGATAGGAGCCTTTACGCAAACAGTCCGTCCGTGAGAAAAAGCATGATCGACACGATACTGAGTTTCATGACGGCGACCAACCTGGACCCGATTATCCGATACAATGCGGCAAGGGCCATTGAAA
>Ga0272441_10010179_pt1 | contig 14295 bp, 12 predicted proteins | sample SSMProp6N_FD_193582 | JGI IMG/M metagenome (GOLD analysis project Ga0272441, IMG submission 193582) | Marine sediment archaeal communities from Little Sippewissett salt marsh, Falmouth, MA, United States - SSM-Prop-6N | ecosystem: Environmental > Aquatic > Marine > Wetlands > Sediment ... | reverse complement strand
CAGTGCCCAAACCGGTTTTGCCGAGGCAGTGCTGCTGGACAATGCCTATCTTACCGATGTGCGCACCGGAGCGGCAGGCGCAGTGGCCGCCAAACATCTTGCCCCGTCAATTGTCCACACGGCCGGTGTAATCGGTACCGGTGCCCAGGGACGATACCAGATGCAAGCATTGAAGCAGGTCCGGGACTATCAGCGTCTGATTGCTTTTGACCTTAATAAAGACAGCCTCAAACGATATGTTCATGAAATGGCCCCGGTGCTGGGCGTCGAGGTTGTCGCAGCCAATGGGCCGCAACAGGTTGTTGAAAAAAGCCAGGTGGTGGTAACCAGCACCCCTTCCAAATCGCCATATGTAAAACCCGAGTGGCTGCATCCCGGCATGCACCTGACCTGCATGGGAGCGGACCTGCCCGACAAAGGTGAGCTCTTTCCGGCAGCGTTGGACCGTATCGACCTTTTGGTATGTGACCACAAGACCCAATGTTTTGAACTGGGAGAGCTGCACAATGGTATCGAAGCAGGCGTCATCGACACAGATTCAACAATTTTTGAACTGGGAGAGGTGACTTCGGGAAAGGTGCCGGGCCGCCAAACCGAGAATCAAATCACTTTTTGCGACCTTACCGGTACCGGCGTCCAGGATACTGCCATATCCATATTGGCCTTGCGTAAAGCAGATGAAAAGAAGATGGGAGTTAAAATAGATGTCGGGTTTGATTAATAGCGATTTATATACGCAATCGCCATTTTATGAAAAATCTTGAGACCTCAGCCATTGGATTGCCGGGTATCATCAATTCCGCGATGGAGCATGGAGTTGATATTCAGGGTTCTGACATCCATCTCAACAATGGGACCAGCAATTGCACCCGCAACGGCATAACGACCGCCGGGACGTAAAACGTCTATGTACTGCGGCCACTTGTCACCAGCCACGAGGTCGATCACACACCACGCATCGTTGAGGGTAAATCATTCATCGCCGCCGCCATCAATTAATTTCAAGGCTGCCGCTTCTGCAGACTGAATGGCCTGCATACCGACTACCGGCAAAGCTGCAGATGCCCCTTCATGGAGCAAAAAAAGTTCATTGGACAAAGCAGGTTGTCTACTTCTGTAGGCCGTCATTTGGATAAGCTCTTTTTTATACCGTTTGGTTGATTCACGGACCTCTAAATTGCCTGGCCGATCATCAAAGGCAGTTCCTCCACTCCTGTATTCAACTTTTTGAAATATTAATAAAATATAAAAATTTGTAATGACTATCCCACCACAATTCATCCCACCGAAACAACATAACTCGCCATAAACCTTTTTTTAACGCCACCTACAGGTTACCTGATAAAAGCCTGACTACTGAATATTTTGATAGCAGTTGTGTTCTAGGATATCAGGGAAAGCCTATTCAGCGAGCCCTTGTTTTTCCCCCCCCCTTTGATGTAGAAAGGGAAACGGTTTTCTTCGCATTTTCGATTCATTCCAGTCACCCCAGATTCAGGAACGAAGGCATGATACCAGCGGATTTATTTCCCCCACGCATTCAACTGGCCAACACCCCCACCCCTCTCCAAAAAATGGAACGGCTTAGCCAACAAGCCGGGGTGGAGATTTTTTTCAAACGGGACGACTTCACCGGCAGCGAGCTGTCCGGCAACAAAGTCAGAAAACTGGAATTTCTGCTGGCCGAGGCATTAGCCAAAGGCGCCGATACGGTAATCACCTGTGGCGGCGCCCAGTCCAACCACTGCCGGGCCACGGCCCTGGCCGCGGTGAGGGCCGGCCTGTCCTCCCGGCTGCTGCTGCGCACGGACGACCCCGCCAATCCGCCGGCGGTTTCCGGCAACATCCTGCTGGATTGCCTGGCGGGATCCGAAATTGTCTGGATTACCCCGGAACAATACCGGGCGCGTGATGAGATATTCGAACGGGAAGCCCGACGATTGCGCAGCCAGGGGCGCGAGCCATATATCATTCCCGAAGGCGGGTCGACGGCGTTGGGCGCCTGGGGCTATGTAGCCGAAATGGAGGAGCTGGTTGCGGACCTCATGCGTCTGGATGGTGGCCAGGTGAAGCCCACCACCGTGGTCTGCGCCACAGGATCCGGCGGCACCACCGCCGGACTGGCCATAGGTGCCCGACTGTCGGGAGACGCTATCCGGGTCGTGGGAGTGAACGTCTGCGACGACCGGGATTACTTCGTGGCGATTATCGACGCCATCTGCCGTCAATTCAATCAGACCTGGCTGCCTGGAGAATCTGACGTGATTCCCCCCTACGAAATTGTGGACGGCTATGTAGGACGGGGCTACGCCTTGTCGCAGCCAGAGGAGTTGGCCGCCATTCGGGACCTGGTGCGCCTCGAAGGCGTGGTGCTGGACCCGGTATACACCGGCAAGGCCCACTTCGGCATGATGGCAGAGCTGGCGAAGAATCCCAAGATATTCGGTGACCGTATCGTCTTCATTCACACGGGCGGCCTGTTCGGCCTGTTTCCCATTGCCGATCAGTTTGCGAACATTGTCTGATAGACTGCTGAACACAGGATGCAGAAACAACTTCGAGATTGAAGGAGGTCGGGTATGCTGAAACATGCCAGGGACTACCAGACACTGTGCGATATATTCCAATGGGAGGTGCCGACACACTATAATATCGGTGTGGATATCTGCGACAAGTGGGCCCACCAACCCGATCGCCTGGCCCTGATTTATGATGACGATGCGGGGCAGACGCGGCGATATACCTTCCTCGATTTGAAGCGCCGATCCAACCAGCTGGCCAACGGCCTGAAGGCCATGGGTATCGGGATCGGCGACCGGGTGGGCATCCTTTTACCCCAGCGGCCGGAGACCGCCATCAGCCATATCGGCCTCTACAAGCTCGGTGCCATTGCCATCCCGCTGTTCACCCTGTTTGGAACCGATGCCCTGGCCTATCGCCTGGAAAACAGCCAGGCCAGGGGAGTGATCACCGATGCGGCCAACCTGCCAAAAATTCTTTCCATCCGCGACACCCTGCCGCAGCTGCGGGTCATCATCGTCACCGACGGGGATGCGCCCGAAGGCGTTGCGGCTTTTCAGGATCTGCTGTCCCGGGGTAGCGATGCTTTCACACCGGTGCAGACTCGGGCCGACGACCCGGCCCTGATTATTTACACCTCGGGGACTACCGGTCCGCCCAAGGGGGCGCTGCATGCTCACCGGGTGCTTCTCGGCCACCTGCCAGGCGTTGAATTTCCGCACAACTTCTTTCCCCGCGAGGATGATCGGTTCTGGACCCCGGCAGACTGGGCCTGGATCGGGGGGCTCATCGATGTACTTTTCCCCAGCTGGCACCACGGCATTGCCGTGGTTGCCCACCGAGCCAGAAAATTCGACCCGGAGGAGGCTTTCCAGCTCATGGCCAGACACCGCATTCGCAATGCCTTCATGCCGCCCACTGCCTTGAAGCTCATGCGCCAGGTGCCGGAAGCGTCCATACACCACGATTTTAAAATGAGAACCATCGGCAGCGGCGGTGAGACATTGGGGGGAGAGCTGCTGGCGTGGGGCCGACGGATCATGGGGGTGACCATCAATGAGTTTTACGGTCAGACTGAATGCAACCTGGTGGTGGGCAATTGTTCCGAGGTGATGCCCATCCGGGCCGGATCCATGGGCCGGCCCATACCCGGACACACGGTGGCGGTGGTGGATGAGGACGGTCATCCGCTGCCGGCGGGCCGTGTGGGCGAAATTGCCGTGCACAGCCCCGACCCGGTGATGTTTCTCGAGTACTGGAAAAATCCGAAGGCCACCCGCATAAAATTCATCAACGACTGGAGCCTCTCCGGTGACTTGGCCCGCATGGACGACGAGGGATACCTTTGGTTCGTGGGCCGCAAGGATGACCTGATCACCAGCGCCGGCTACCGCATCGGACCGGCGGAAATCGAAGCGTGCATCATGAAGCATCCGGCCGTGAGCATGGTGGCCGTCATCGGCCGGCCGGATCCGCTGCGCACCGAGATCGTCAAGGCCTTCATCGTGCCCCGCGATCCTTCCTTGGCCACGTCGGAAACGGCCCGAGAGATTCAGCAGTTCGTCAAAGAGCGGCTGGCCGCCCACGAGTACCCCCGGGAAATCGAATTTGCCGACAGCCTGCCCATGACCGCCACCGGAAAGATTATGCGCCGAGAGCTAAAAAATCTGGAATCACAATAAAAGGGGGTAATCATGCCAATGGTGTTTCACACCCGGGAACTCAAATTCGAAACCAAGAAATCCCATCTACCTGAATTTGCCTGGCAGACCAGTCCCCGGCTGGCCAAGCTGGCGGGGGCGGGACAGCTGGATTTCGACATCCGGTCTCTGGATCCGGACCGTTTCTCCTTTCCCTACCATTTCCACCGGGCGGCCGAGGAGTTGTTCCTGATTCTATCCGGCGAAGCCACCCTGCGCACACCGGAAGGATTTCAAAAGGTCGCCGGCGGGGATCTGGTGTTTTTCGAGCAGGGGGATACCGGTGCCCATCAGCTATACAATCACAGCGACGTCCCTTGCGTCTATCTGGACATTCGAACCACGGTGGGCATCGACGTCTGCGAGTATCCCGACTCCGGCAAGCTGGCTATTTTGCCCATGCTGGAGGTGTTTGAGAGCAGTTCGCGGGTACGCTACTTCCAGGGGGAAGAGAAGGTGAAAGAAAAATGGCCCGGGGAGATACTGCGCAAACCATTGGGAAAATGACCACGGCATTGGTTTTTTTATAACTGCTTTTACGGATTTTATTTTAACCCTGACGGTTTCGAAAAAAAGCCCGAGATCAAGGCATGCAAATCCAGAGAATACCGCTATCGCGGGTGCCGAAGGCAGCTTACTGAGTCGTACGCCGCAGTGACGAGGGATAAAGCGTAACGCAGATATCGGATTATTTTCGAAACCGTCAACCATGGAGGTGGTAATGCAACCCAAGACCAAGGATAATATCTACAAAGCGTTCATCGGTGAGGCCAAGGCCTACTTCCGGCTGCTGGCTTATGCGGAAAAAGCAGACGAGGAGGATGTGCCCCAGGTCGCCCTGCTGTTCCGGGCCATCGCCGAGGCGGAGCGGGTACACGCCACCCGGCAGATGAACCTGCTAAAAGATCTGATCGTCAAAGATACGGATACGAACCTGGAGAAATCCTTCCAAAGAGAAAAATCGGTCAGTGAGAATGCATACCCGGATTTTTTGAAAACGGCCGAGGAAGAAGGCGAAACGGTTGCCGCGCTGGCCTTCAGTCACGCCCGGGATGCGGAGGGCTTCCACGCCAAATTGTATGAACGGGCGATCATGAATGTCATCAAGGATGAGGTCAAGGAATACCATGTCTGCCAGGTGTGCGGCTTCGTGACCGACAAGAAAATTCCCAAAAAGTGCCCGGTCTGTGGTGCCCCCGAAGAGAAATTCAAGACCATCGACAGCTGAACATGAACGGCCCCTTGCAATAAGGCGATTGATATGCTTTCATATAGCGAAATAGAATTTCGCTATGCAAAATCTCATCGAAGAACGCTACTTCATCAACTCATTGGCACGCGGATTGCTGCTGCTCGAAAAAATGGCCGAGGCAGGGGGGCCGCTCACCTTGAGCGAGGTTGCCAAAGCCATGGGGATGACGCTGCCGACAGCCTACCGGTTTCTCTATACCCTTCAGGCCATCGACCTGATTGAAAAAGAAGCGGACCGCAAGGCCTACCGGCTTACGCCCAAAGTACTCAAACTCGGGTACGGTGTGTTCAAATCTTCTGAATTGTGGAATACGGCCCATCCCCACCTGTTGCGGGCCAGCCAGAAATATGCCGAGACGTTCAATCTGGCGGTTCTGGAAAAGGACCAGATCCTTTATATCGACCGCGTGAAAACCCAATCTATTCTGACTATCAATCTGGAGATCGGGTCGAAGCTGCCGGCTTACTGCACATCCATGGGCCGCGTCCTTCTGGCGTGGCTGCCCATGAAAGAGGCCCGTAGGCGTCTGCAGCTCAATCCCCGTGAAAAGCACACTGGAAAAACGGTGACCGATGTCGATAAACTCGAGGAGATATTGACCCATGTCCGCCGCCGCGGCTTTGCGGTCAACGACGGCGAACTGGCTCCAGAGTTGTATTCAGCTGCAGCACCGGTGTTGAACCGCGAGGGAGAGGCGGTTGCGGCCCTGAACATGGCGGTCAATTCCGCCAGACATGACGAGGATTATCTGCAGAAGGTTATGGTTCCTGCAGTTGTTCAATGTGCCGAACGGGTCTCGTCGGCCATGGGTTTTGTCAGGAAGGATAACTCACCGGCCAATCAAAGCACAGACAGTGGATCTGCAAACGATAGCGCAACATGAACAAAGGAGGTGATGGGAAGGCCCGGTATCATCGTTTATTAATAACATCTCACAACACTGAGGAGGATTAAGATGAAAAGAAGACGGTTGATGATTTGGAGTGTCGTTATTGTCCTGGCTGTTGCCCTGGCCATCCCGGCGGGTACGCTCAACGCCGCTAAAAGACGCTATGTGTCCATTGCCGCCGGATGGGTGACCGGTGCCTATTTCCCCATGGCCGGCGCTATCTCGCGAATTGCCTGGAAACACCTCAAGGAGGACGGCATCAAGGTAACCGCTGAATCGTCGGGTGCATCCGTGGCCAACGCCAAACTCATCGGCGCCGGCGACACCGACTTCGCCATCCTGCAAAATGACATCGCATCCTATGCCTATCATGGTAAAGCAGGGATGTTCGACGAGCCCATCAAGAACCTTCTCGGTGTCTGTACGCTCTTTCCCGAACATGTCCAGCTGATCGCCCGCAAGGATTCCAATATCAAATCCGTCGCCGACCTGAAGGGCAAGAAAGTGGCCATCGGCCCGGTAGGTTCCGGCACGACCGAAAATGCCAAACAGATCCTCGAAGCCTGGGGCCTGGGCGTGAATGACCTGGCCAGGGCCGAGCAGTTGACCGCCTCCCAGTCGGCAGACTACATCAAGGACGGACGGTTGGATGCCGCATTTTTTACGGTCGCACTCGGGGCTGCCGTGATCATGGATACCTCCCTGATCGTGGATATGAATATCGTGCCGATCGCAGGCGCCAATGTGGATAAATTGATCAAGAGCTACCCCTTCTACGCCAAACAGGTGGTGCCGGCAGGCACATACAAAGGCAACGATACCGAGATCCCCACCGTATCGGTAATGGCCATGCTGAGCGCCCGTGCAGACCTGGAAGCGGACATCGTCTACAAGATTTTAAGTGCGGTGTATTCGGACCTGGAGCAGCTGAAAAAGGCTCACGCCAAGTTCAAGGATATCGAAATGGAAAAAGGCTTGATCGGCATGGGCATTCCCCTGCATCCGGGTGCGGAGAAGTATTTCAAGGAAAAAGGGATTAAGTAGTCGCTATTTCAACTTGCTTCCGACCTGATGAAATGTACCGCCGCGGAATGGCCAGCGCCGATCCGCGGCGGTTTTCCCGGGATCATGATCGACGGACCATGATGCGTTTGCACCCATTCAACATTGCCTGGCGAGAACTTCGATTGTAGACAAGGAGGTGTGGTTGTGGTGAAACAGGAGACTCAGGGCATCGAAGCCAGCAAGGAGATGGCACTGGCCTCGGAGAGCGGCGCGCGCGTCTTGACGGGTGTCGCGGGTTATATTGTTTTTACCATTGCCGTCTGTATGTCCCTGTTTCAGATCTATACCGGATTCTTCGGAGAACTACCCGGTTCCAGGCAGCTTTCCATTCACCTGACCTTTGCAATGGTACTGTGCTACCTTTGTAATCCCCGATCGAAAAAATCCCCCCGTCACCGCATCTCGGCATCAGATATCGTCCTGGCCGTATTGGGCGGTGCCTGCGCCCTGTACCTGTTTGTCAACTATGACCATGTGGTCACCTCTGTGGGTGATGCAGCCCTTTACGACCTGATCATCGGCGGAGTGCTGATTGTGCTGGTGCTGGAGGCCACCCGCCGAAGCGTATCTCCCATGCTGCCCATCATCACGATCATCTTTTTGCTTTACGCCTTTCTGGGACCCTACCTTCCCGGCGATATGGGCCACCGGGGATTTCGTGTCAAACGGATTATCGACCATATCTTCATGACCGGGGAAGGTTTGTGGGGGGTGCCGCTGCGGGTATCGGCCACCTTTGTATTCCTGTTCGTGCTCTTCGGTGCCTTCCTGGACAAGATCGGTGCCGGCGAGTACCTGATCAACCTCTCCTTTGCCTTGATGGGGCGGTTCCGCGGCGGACCGGCCAAGGCGGCCGTCGTGGCCTCGTGCGCCATGGGATCCATATCGGGTTCCTCCATCGCCAACACGGTCACTACCGGTGCCATGACCATTCCCTTGATGAAAAAAGTGGGTTTTAAGCCCCATGTGGCCGGTGCCGTGGAAGTCGCCGCATCCACCAACGGTCAGCTCATGCCTCCCATCATGGGGGCTGCCGCTTTCATCATGGCCGAGATCATCGGCGTTCCCTATATCGAGATTGTCAAGGCGGCGTTTATCCCGGCGATCCTGTCTTATACGGCCATTTTCTCAATCGTTCACATAGAGGCGGTCAAGGAGAACATCCGGGGGCTGACCAAGGAGGAGTGCCCGCCCATGATCAAGACCTTTATATCAGGCCTGCACTTTCTCATCCCGCTGTTGCTGCTGGTCTGGCTGCTGCTGGTGACCATGTGGACGCCCACCACGGCGGCTTCCTGGGGCATCCTTGCCGGTTGCGGGGTGGCCATCGGTAACAATGTCTACCGCGGCTGGCGCCTATTTCCCGGTTATGTCCGGCTGGGGGTTGAAAGCCAGGACCCGGCTTATGCCGCTTACCTCCAAGACAGCCGGGGGTTCGCCTTTAAAAGAAGCCGGCAGGAGATTCTGGGATCCCTTGAGACCGGCGCTCGCAACATGGCCGGTATCGCCGCCGCCTGTGCTTGCTGCGGAATCATTATCGGTGTGGTCACCCTGACCGGACTGGGCCTGAAAATGGCCACCTTGATTACCGAGGCGGCCGGCGGGCACCTCTTTCTTACCTTGATTTTTTCGGTATTTGCTTCCATCATTCTCGGCATGGGGCTTCCCACGACGGCCACTTACATCATCATGGCGGCCATGACCGCACCGGCAATTATGACCATCAGTGCGGACCTGGCCCTGGGGTTGCCGGTCGTGGCCGTTCATCTGTTCGTTTTCTACTACGGCATCGTCGCCGACGACACGCCGCCGGTGGGCCTGTGCGCCTATGCCGCCGCTGGGATCGCCGGTTCGGATCCCATCAAGACGGGCTGGAAGAGTTTTCGGCTGGACCTGGCCGCCTTCACCCTGCCGTTCATGTTCATCTACAATACGAAACTGCTCATGATTGATACCACCGTGATGGAAGTCCTGTACCTCATCCCGCTGTGCATCCTGGGCATGTTCTGCTGGTCGGTTTTCATTCAGGGGCACTGGAAGGTCAGGACGCCCCTTTTCGAACGGTTCCTTTTCCTCGGGCTGGCATTCCTGCTGGTCAATCCGAACCACCTGTCCATCGGCGAGATGATGATCAACAAACACCTGGTCAACGGCCTGGCCATCGCTGCGGTTGCGGCGATCTACTTTTCGCAGCGTGCGCGCGCCAACCGTGTCCTGGCGCCTGCGGCTGCTTAAGGGATCCGCTTTGGTCCGTATAATCAAACGCCTTTTAGTGCCTGCAGCATGCCTGGGCCTGCTGTCAGGTTTGATGCGTTTTTTACCGGTGGACGCAGCAACGGTGAGACTGCCCCGGGAGGGAAACGCGCTTTTCGGAGCAGTACGGGTGGCGCTTGGAGGAGAAATTCAGTTGAGCTACCGCCATTCGGTGGAAAAGACGATGGTGGAGGGCGTATTCAGCGTTGGCCCGGGACCCGTTCTGCAGGCCAAAGAAACCCGAATGACTTCGGTGGGGACAGGCCTTCCCAATACCTATGCGGGAAGAACCCGGCGAGAGGGCCAGTGGATAATCGTGGACGAGGGGCTGGCCATCGTCCCGGGATTTGATTTCTTTATTTCGACGGTCAATGCCACCCGTCTGTCCATGGACGGAACCGGCATCCCCATAGAGGCGCTCGCTTCGGGCAGTGTCATCCACCTCGATGTGGAACGGGTCCGCCTGGTGGACTGGCTGCGGTGGCGTTATTTCAAAAAAGATTGGCGAAAGGATCGGCAATCATGATCGACGCAAGCAGTAGAGGCGGGGGACATCTGTTTCCCAGGCGTTTAGACCCACCGCTGCCGGTGGCGGTTAAATCGGACGGGGTATGGATTGAAGACCAGGATGGAAACCGTTATCTGGACGCCAGCGGCGGCGCTATCGTGGTCAATGCCGGACACGGCAGAAAGGAAATTGCCCAAGCGGTTTACGACCAGATCCTTGCCTATGACTACATCCATCCCACCATGTTCACGACGCCGGCGGCGGAATCGCTGGCGTCGGCACTGGCCGCCCACGCGCCCGAGGGCATCGACCGGTTCTATTTTCTCTCCGGTGGGGCCGAGGCCGTGGAGGCCGCCATCAAACTGGCTCGACAGATTCACCTGGCCAACCATCATCCCGAGAAGTTCAGATTGATCTCCCGCTGGAAGTCCTACCACGGACTGACCCTGGGCGCCTTGTCGGCCATGGGCAGAACGGCGTTTCAAACCCCGTATGCCCCCATGCTGGCGGATGCTGTTCACATCCCGCCACCTTATTGTCTGCGCTGCTCCTACGGGCTCACCTTTCCCGACTGCCGGTTGCGTTGCGCCCTGGCCCTGGAGGAGACTATCTTGAACATGGGTCCCGAAACAGTCTCCGCTTTTCTAGCCGAAACCGTCAGCGGCGGCACCCTTGCCGCCTATCCGCCACCGCCGGGGTACTTTGATGCCATCCGTAAGATCTGCAACGCCTACGATGTTCTTCTGATCCTGGACGAGGTGCTCTGCGGCATGGGACGCACCGGGCGCTGGTTTGCCTGTCAGCACGACGATGTGGTGCCGGACCTGGTTACTCTGGGAAAAGGACTTGCCGGCGGCACCGTGCCGCTGTCAGCGGTCGGGGTCAAGGGATACCATTTTGATGCTGTGTGCGCCAATGGTGGTGGTTTCACCCATGGCGGCACCTTTTCCCATCATCCCGTTGCCGCCGCCGCCGGTTTAGCGCTTGTGCAAATACTTGAGCGTGAGCAGCTGGTGGAACGGGTGTCAGAAGTTGGAGGCGTCCTGGGTGAAGCGCTAAAAAGCCGGCTCAGCGATCTTGCCTGGGTGGGCGACGTGCGGGGCATCGGTTTTCTGTGGGGCATCGAGCTGGTCAGGGACAAGGCCTCCAACACACCGTTTCCGCGAAAGCATCAGGTTACCGAGAAGATCTGGCAAACGCTTTTTGAAAACGGCATTATTACCTACAAGTCAACCGGCCTTGCCGGAATCGACGGAGATGCCATCCTCGTGGCGCCCCCATTCGTCATGGATACGGCGGATTTCGGGCTTGTTGCTGATAGAATCAGGGCTGCCATTGAACAAGTGTTGTCCACCTGATAAAAGACGAGGTCGCATGGATAAACTTATCATCACGGTGGCCGTCACCGGCTCCCTGCCCACGAAACAGGTTACGCCCCATGTCCCTATCACCCCGGAGGAGATCGTCCGGGACGGCATTGCCTGCGAGGCGGCCGGTGCGTCGGTGATCCACCTGCATGCCCGGGATCCGGAAGATGAGTCGCCGGCCACTGATTTGGCGCTTTTCGAAGCGATCTGCAATGGCATCAAAACAAAAACCCGGCTCATCACCCAGATTTCGACCGGTGGGCGGGCCGGAATGGCCTATGAACAGCGTTGCGAACGACTGCAGCTCAAACCGGAAATGGCCAGCCTGACCACCGGGTCGGTTAACTTCCCCAATTCCGTCTATGAGAACAGCCCCGGTTTGATCGAGGCCCTGGCCGCCGACATGCAAAAATACGGCATCAAGCCGGAGATGGAAATCTTCGATCTCAGCATGATCAGCAATGCCACGGCACTGGTGGAAAAGGGGCTGGTGTCAAGGCCGCTTCATTTTGATTTTGTGATGGGGTTGAAAGGGGCCATACCGGCCACCGTTGAGAATCTGGTGCACATGCGCAACACCATCCCGTCCGACGCCACCTGGACCGTTGCCGGTATCGGCAAAGCCCAGATTGTAATGACCACCCATGCCATCCTGATGGGCGGTCATGTGCGTGTGGGGCTGGAAGATAACATTTATCTGCGTCGCGGAGAATTGGCCACCAATGCACAGCTGGTAGAGCGTGTGGTGAAGCTGTCAGAAATCCTCGGCCGAGAGGTTGCCACCCCGGATGAGGCCCGCCAGCTGCTGCACCTGCCGTTATTACCTGCTTGAATGCATTAACGAATCAGTGAAGGATTAGCACCATGTCCGCAAAACCCATCGCGATCTTTTATGAACACCCGGATTGGTTCAAACCCCTGTTTGCCGAATTGGACAGCAGAAGCATCGATTATGAGAAAATCCATCTCAACGGACACTTTTTTGATCCTTGTATGGATGCATTTCCCTATTCACTGGTGGTCAACCGGGTGAGCGCCTATCCGTCCACGGCAAGTGCTCCCCAGGTCGTTTTGTACGTCAAGCAATACCTGGCTTACCTGGAAGGCATCGGAACGCCAGTGATAAACGGCTGGCGATCATACGAGGTGGGCACTTCCAAAGCCCTGCAGATGCAAATATTCAGCAAGCTGGGGCTCAATTCACCCAAAAGCTGTGTGATCCACCATGCCACGCAGGCCGTCGACGCTGCCGAAAAGTTGCAATTCCCGGTGCTGATCAAACCCAATGTGGGCGGCAGCGGTGCCGGCATCACCCTTTTCAAGACCCGCGAGGAACTGGCTCGGTCTGTCGATGCCGGCGAGATCGATCTCGGTATCGACCGGGTGGCTTTGATGCAGGAGTACCTCGAACCCAAAGACGACTGCATCTACCGGGTGGAAGTGTTAAACGATGCGTTCCTGTATGCCATCCGACTGCCCGTCCTCGCGGAAAATTTCAACTATTGTCCGGCCGATGGCTGCAATATCGATCGCTTCGATTACTGCCCGGCGGGAGGATCGTCCGGCGCTGATACCGATTCGGGTGCATCAGGGATTACGGCATTCGTACCGGAGCTTGAGGTGATCGAAAAGGTGAGGCAGGTTGTCGCTGCGGCCGGCGCCGACATCGGCGGCGTCGAGTATCTGATCAATGCTGCCGACGATCAGCTCTACTTCTATGACATCAATCCACTATCCAACTTTGTGGCCAATGCCACGCAGGTGGTGGGATTCGATCCGGTACCCCGATTCGTCGACTTTATTATGCGGCAGGTCCTTGCCTGACGAGGTCACTCCGTCATGGGGGACGATCGGTTAAAAGAGGGAATCATTCCAATTTCAAACGAGGAGAACATCGATGAAAGTGGTCGCATTCAACGGCAGCCCCAGAAAAGACGGAAACACCTCCATCCTGATCCGGAATGTGCTGGAGGCCATCGAAGGCCAGGGTATCGAGACGGAAACCGTGCAGGTGGGCGGGAAACCCATCCGGGGCTGTATCGCCTGCTACAAGTGCTTCGAGAACAAGGACCGCCACTGTACCGTGGGTAAGGACATGCTCAACGACTGCATTGACCGGATGCTGGCGGCCGACGGCATCATCTTAGGGTCACCGACCTATTTTGCCTGCATGAGCCCGGAGATCAAGGCCCTGATCGATCGCGCAGGCATGGTATCCATCGCCAATGGAATGATGTTGCGGCGAAAGGTCGGGGCCGCCGTGGTGGCGGTACGGCGGGCCGGAGCGGTTCACACCTTTGACTCCATCAACCATTTTTTTACCATCGGTGAAATGATTATCCCCGGCTCCAGATACTGGAATATGGGATTCGGCAAGGAAAAGGGAGAGGTCAGCGACGACGCCGAAGGCCTTGCGATCATGAAGGCCCTGGGGGAGAACATGGCCTGGTTGCTGAAGAAAATCGTCGGATGAGGTGTCCTCCTGACCTGTACTTGAACCGCGTTAGCGAGCGAACTGAAAATCGACGTTTTTATCCTTACGGTGCTGCGCAGCACTGCCGTTACAGGCAGAACATTCCCCGCGGCTTGTCGCGGGGAGGGTTCAATTGACAAAATTGAGAAATGAGTCAGAAACTCGCTTCACAGAATGGTATCACAACATCTCTTCCACAACCGGCACAACCCTCACACTTTCCATACCGCTTCTGACCTCATCTATCGTGGCAAACTGCGAAAGAATA
>Ga0272441_10010178_pt1 | contig 14296 bp, 14 predicted proteins | sample SSMProp6N_FD_193582 | JGI IMG/M metagenome (GOLD analysis project Ga0272441, IMG submission 193582) | Marine sediment archaeal communities from Little Sippewissett salt marsh, Falmouth, MA, United States - SSM-Prop-6N | ecosystem: Environmental > Aquatic > Marine > Wetlands > Sediment ... | reverse complement strand
GTATTCATATATTATTAGCTTCACATAAAAGATATGCTTTTTTAAATTCTATATTTTTAATACATGATGGTTATATTACTTTAGAAGGCAGTGCTACTAAACAAAAAGATACTATGGAATTTTTTGAAAAAATGCAAAATAAGGTGAATTGTTTATTATTTCAAAAAACTAAAATAACATCAGATGAATTTGAAAAAATATCAAGACAGGAATTATATATGTTTTCCGAAGAAGCTCAGCAAAAAGGAATCATTAATAATATTATTGGAAAAGATATAGAATTAACTGATATTATTAAAGAATTTTAATGATTAAATATCAATTAATACAAAAATTAGCAATAAAGGCAGGAGTAACACAAGAAGTTGCTGAAAAAGTATATATGAGTTTGTGTAAATTAATAGTTGATGAAGTTATACAGGGTGAAACTGTTAATTTAATAGGAGTAGGAAGATTTTATAGAGAATTTTTACCTTCAAAAAGAGCGATGAATCCAAAAACCAGAGAAAGATTTATACAACCCTGTAATTATAATGTTAAAATTAAATTTTCTACTAGATTTAAAAAAATGATTAGAAAAATATGGGAAGAGGAGTAAATTAAATGGCAAAATCAATGAAAAAAATAAAAAAAACAGATGTTAGTTATTCTATTAAAGCAACTGTTATAGGAAAAACAGATAAGGGAGTTTTATTAGAAGATAAAGATGGAAACAAGGCACAGTTTACTTTAGATATTTTTGATAATTTTATGGAACAAGAAGTGTCTATAAATATTAAAAGTACTGACAAGACGGAAGAATCATTATTTAAAACTTGTTGCAAGTGTGGATGTACAAGTAAAGAAGACTGTATTTGTTCAGAAGATTGTGAATGTGAAATTTGTAAATAACGGATGTAAAATTTATGATAGGTAAAAAAGAATTATTAAAAATAGGAATTCAAAAGAGAAATAAACAGCTTAATTTAACTTGGTCAGAAATAAATTTAAAATATGATAAACCATTTAAATCTGGTGATTCATTTAGAAAATGGGTTTATAAACAGATAAAAAATAATGATTCACAAATAAATAAAAATAACAAACTAAATAAATTAAATAAACAAATCAAATTTGAGTCTAAATCCACCCCTGAATCTAAAAGTAAGACGGGGTTTAAAGAATCTAAACAACCTATTATAATAGAGGAAAAAGACTTTTATATGATACATAGTCATGATTTTCGTATGCAAGTTAATATTTCAAAAAACAGATTAAGAGAGTTAAAAAGATTATATTGCACAGAGCAGTTAAGTATTAATGCGTGTTGTAGACAATTAAATTTGCCACGCAAACATTTTATTTTGATTAAAACTGCTTTTGGCATTACTCATGATGATGTTCCTTTTATAGAAGAGGATTTAAAAAACAAAAGTGTTGATGAACTAGTTGAATTAACTTTAGAAGAAAAAAAAGATAGATATTTTTTAAAATTACAAGAAGAAGAAATTAGAAAATTAAAAAAAGAAAATGAATTATATAAAAATGCTCAATATTTAATACAAAATGCTTTAGAAGATATTTCTATTCCTATACAAGTTTTAAACTATATTCCCCCAGTAATAGAAAGTCAAACAGAAGGACAATTAAATCTTGCTGATTGGCATACAGGTTTAAAAACTATGAATTATTGGAATAAATATAATTTTGAAATTCAACAAAAAAGATTGGCCGAATTAATTAGTTTAGTATTATTTTATATAGAAAGACATAAAGTAAGAATTATACATGTTCAAAATTTAGGTGATATGTTACATGGTATTATTCATGTAAATAATCGTATTTTAACTGAATTTGATTTAATTGAACAGTTTAGGGCTACATGGAATTTATTAATTATTTTATTAAAAAAAATTGCTCAAAATGTAGAAAAGGTGTATTTTTATTCTACATATGGTAATCATTCTAGAATTATAGCTAATAAAAAAGAATCTCTAGATAAAGAAAATTTAGAATTATTGCTTCCCGATGTTTTGAAGGCTTCATTGCAAAATTTAACTAATATAGTTTTTGTAAAGAATGCAATTGATGAACAAATAATGGTTGCAGATATATGTGGTCATAAAATATATAGTATACACGGCGATCGAGATAGAAATGAAGTGGTTGCTAAAAATCTTACAATGATGCTAGAACAAAAACCATATAAAATTTTTACAGGACATACACATCATAAGGCGGTTTTAGAAGAGCATAAAGTTGACGTTATTGTTAGTCGTAGTTTATGTGGTGTAGAAGATTTTGCTAAAAATATAAGAAAAACTTCAATGGCGGGACAATCTTTATATATTTATAATGCAAAAGGATTGGAATGTATTTATGATATAACTTTTTAGAAAGGAGAAAAGGATTTGTCTACAAATTTTAAAAACCAAAGATTAATAAGAGATGGCAGTGGAACACCTATACCGCAATATTGGTGTGTGAATGAGGAAGTATTTAAACCATTAGATGAAGCTTTTTTTGCTAAAATAAACTCCTATTCTAAACATAATCATTTAACCGGTTCAGAGGGAGTACAAGGATGGTTAACTACACAGGCAGTTGATCAAGTTATTGTTCCAGTAGAACCATTAAATGCTTTATATATTTCAGTTAAAGAAAATGGTTTAGAAATATTATTAAATGATGATACAACTCCTTGGTATGTTGATGGTAGTGGAGATCCAAATATTATTACAGGTGAGGGAATAGAAGATATGACTATTACTCATTTTAAAATTGTTGGAGCTATTGGTCAAATATATAAATGGCGAGGATTATACTATAAGGAGGAATGATAATGGGTTTTGTTGGTGGAGGTAATATTATTAATATTACTATTAATAACGGTGGAGCTGACGATGCTAGTGTACCACATGTTGGAACGACACCGCCTACAAATACAGATAAAAAATGGTTAGATACAAGCGTCTCTCCTTATGCTTGGAAAGAGTATAATGGAGGAGTTTGGGAAGTTTTTGATTTAGCTACAGAATACTATAAACATGAAGAAAGTCCAGCAAGTGATACTTGGACTATTAATCATAATTTAGGAAGAAGTCCTGCTGTAACTATTATAGATACAGAAGGAAATACTGTCATAGGAGAAATAAATTATGTTGATGATGATAATTTAATTTTAACATTTACTTCTCCGGTAGAGGGTATTGCACATTTAACTTAAGAAAAATATAAAAAAATAATAAAAATAATAAATAAAATAAAATATTAAAAAATTGAAAGGAATGATATTTTAATGGCTCAAAAATTTAAGGGTACCAATTTTGATTTTGGTGGCGCGCAATTACAAGACATGAGATTAGAAAATGCAAGTTCTGCTCCTACAGGTAGAGAGGGTAGATTGTATTTTAATACATCCACTAATGATATAATGGGGTATTTAAACAGCTCTTGGGTTAATTTAACAACTTTAACCGCAAGTAGAGTTAGTGATTTTGATAGTGCTGCTGTAAGTGCTATAGCATCAGCTTTAGCAGATACAGGAGATATTGATTTTAATGAAAGTGGAGGAACTATTACTGCTGATATTAATACTGGTGCTGTAGATGCTGATAAAATAGGAGCGAATGCTGTTACGGCTGCAAAATTAAATAGTGATGTTGCTGGTTCTGGTTTAGTATTAGATGGAGGAACAAATGCTATTAACTTAAATTTAGCTGCTTCTGGTGGTTTAGAAGTTGATACAGACGCATTGCAAATTAAATTAGATGGTTCTAGTTTAGCTTTAGGTGCAAGTGGTATTAAAGTTTCTGCTATAGATGGTGACAATATTACTATTTCTAATTTATTGGTTGCTGATTTTAAAGCTGGCGAAGTTGTTACAAGCATTAGTGATGATGATACTGTAATTCCAACTGCTGGTGCGGTTTATGATGCAATTCAATCATCTGGACATACTCAAAATACAGATACAGGAACTACTAGTCAAACTTTTGCTATAGATAGCGATGCTACTGCTGTATTGTTAAAAAATAGTGCCGGTGTTTTAGAAGTTAAAAATGCTGGAGATACTGCTTATGCAGATTTTAAAGCAGAAAACGTAACTATTAATGGTAATTTAACAGTTATTGGTACTCCAACAAATGTAGAATCAGAAAATTTGAATATTACAGATAATGTTATTTTGCTAAATAAAGATGAAAGCGGGGCTGGCGTTACTGCTATAACATCTGGTATTGAAATTGAAAGAGGAAGTCTTGATAATGCACAATTAATTTTTGATGAATCTGATGATAAATTTTATTGTGGTATAGTTGGTTCATTAACAGCCATTTCATTAGAAGGTCATACTCATTCAGCAAGTGATATTACTGATTTTGTTGCAGAAGCAGAAGATGCTGCTGGTGATTTATTGACTGATACAGATACTATTGATTTTACATATACTACAAATACAAGTATTACAGCAGATGTAAAAGACGGTTCAATTGTTGCTGATAAAATAGGCACAGATGCTGTTACAGCAGTTAAATTAAATGCTGACTGTGCAGGTGCTGGATTAGTGGCTAATGGTACATCTGGTGCTATGGATATTAATGTTGATGATGTAACTGTAGAAATAGCTACTGATGTTTTACAAGTAAAAGCTATAGATGCTGATTCTGTAACTGTAAGTAATTTAGAAGTTGACAATTTAAAATCAGGTGTTTTAGAAACGGTTATTACTGATAATGATAGTAAATTACCTAGTTCTGGCGCGGTAGTTGATTATGTAGCATCTCAAATTAGTGCTAATGGATATGCAGCAAACGTTGGAAATAACTCTGATACTGAAATAGCTGTAAATCATGGATTAAGTACATTAGATGTATTAGTTCAAGTTGTAGAAATTTCAACTGGAGAAACTGTTTTAGTTGATAATAAAAGAAACAGTACTTCACAAGTTACTCTTACTTTTGGTACTGCTCCTACTACAGATCAATATAGAGTTTTAATTTATAAAGTATAGTAAAATAAAAACATAAAAATAAATATAAAAAATAAGAGAGAGTAAAATTTTATTTACTCTCTTTTTTATTTTTTTTTAAAAGGTAGAGAAAAATGGCAATAAAAAATAAAAAAGAAAATCAAAGAATTGAAAGAATATGTTGTACATGTGGAAAAATTAAAAGTTTTAATTCTTGTTCAAGTACCCGTTCAGATTTTTATATTAGTTCTTCTCCTGCCTATATTGCTTTTGGTCATATGCCATTTTGTAAATCATGTTGTTTAAATTTATTTAAACAATATTTAGTTAAATTTGGAAACGATGTTAAAAAAGCAATTTATACTTATTGTAGAATTACAAATACGCTATTTACAGAAACATTATATGAAGCAAGTATGGGTAAAATTGTTGCTGAACAACCAGACCCTGAAATATTTTTTGGATTATATATGAAAAATGTAAATAGTTTAAAACAGTTTAAAAATAAAACCTTTGATGATTCAGATTTTTTATATTCTAGTGATAATGTAAAGGCATCTTTAGTTTTTAATAAAGATTTTCAACTAACAGAAGATATAATGAAACGCTGGTCAACTGCGGGTTTTAGTGAAGATGATTATAAATTTTTAGAGAGAGAGTATGAAGATTTTAAAGATAGCATAGATGAAGATGATAAAATTCGACAAATGTTTGTTCGAGATATTTGTATTGCTAGATTAGAAGCAACAAAGGCGAGAATAGATAAAAGATATACTGATATGAAAAATTTACAAAATCATGCTAATACATTAATGGTTAATGGTAATTTTAATCCGTCTAAAAATGATGATATTAAAAGTTTATTTCATGGACAATGGATTAAACATATAGAAAATGATATGCCAATTACAGAACCAGAGAAAGAATTTAAAGATGTTAATACTATTAGAAAATTAATTGAAGTTCATTTTACTAAACAGGTAGCAAGAATGTTGGATTTTATAACATCGAAAAAGAAGTGATTAAATGTCAAACTTAAAAACAAGAAATAAAAAAGAGGATTTTTTTTTACAAAAAGTAAATATATGGACTTCTTTTTATAGAGAAAATCCTGAAATATTTGTTAAAGATTATTTAGGTATTTATTTATATCCTTTTCAAAAAATATTGTTTCATTTAGCTTTTCATAATAAATTTTTTATGTATTTAGCCTCGAGGGGACAAGGAAAATCGTTTTTAATAGCATTGATTGCTGTAGTTAGATGTATGTTATATCCTAAAACTAAGGTAGTAATAGCAGCTGGAACGGTTGAACAGGCTAAATTAATAGTTTCTGAAAAAATTAGAGATTTTTATAATGATTCCATTGCTTTACAATTAGAAATTGGAAATGAAAAACTTAATATTAACGATGGAGCAAATAGCTGTTTAGTTAAATTTGTAAATGGTTCTACAATTAAGTCTGTACCAAGTACAGAAGGGGCGCGTGGCTTTAGAGCTAACGTATTAATACTTGAAGAATTTAGATTAATTAAAAAAAATATTATTACTTCTGTTTTAAAACATTTTAAAAATGTTAGAAGAATTCCTAAATTTTATTCTAAACCTGAATATAAAAATTATCCTAAAGAACCAAATCTTGAATTATATATTAGTTCTGCATGGTATAAAAGTCATTGGACATATACTAAATTTATATCATTTATGAAAGAAATGGTTCGAGGAAGTGGTTTTTTTGTATGTGGATTAGGATATAAATTAGCTGTAGCTTCGGGATTATTAACAGAAGAAGATATAGAAATTGAAAAAAGAGCCGATGATTTTGATCCCGTTTCATGGTTAATGGAAATGGAATGTATATTTTTTGGAGAAAATAAAAATTCTTATTTCAAATTAAGAGATTTTGAAAAAAATAGAATATTAAAATATCCAATGAGACCAAGAAGTGTTAGTGAAATATTATCCAATAAAAAACAATTACACAAAAAACGTGATGGCGAAATAAGAATTATTGGTGTTGATATAGCACTTATGGGTGGCGAAAAAGTTGAAGGATTAATTGATAGTAAAAATAGTAAAAATGATAATTCTGTGTTTACTTTTCTTAGTTTAATTCCAAAAGGAAGATATTATGAAAGGCGTGTTGTGTATATTTATTCTATACATGGAGAACGTGGAGATATACAGGCTAAATATTTAAAAAGATTATTTTATGAATTAGATTGTAATTATATAGCAATGGACACCATGGGAAATGGTGTAGGGGTTTATGACAATTTAGTTAAAAAAACTTATGATGAAGAATTAGATGATACTTATCCACCTTGGACAATTAGACATCTTGAAGGACTTAGTTATAAACAAAATATGGCAATTAGAGCAGAACCTGGAGCTATACCTGTAATTTTTTCTTTTAAAAGTTCTGGTACTTCTGGTTCCTTATTAAATCATCAAATGGCTGCAAAATTAAAAAATACATTAGAGAATCAACAGATTCAATTTTTAGTACATGAATCCGATGCTATTAATATATTAGAAAAAGATAAAATTGGTTCATATATAGATTTAGAACCAGAAGAACAAGCTGAAATTTTATATCCATATGTTCAAACTAGTTTAACTCAAAATGAGGCCATAAAATTAGATAATCAAGGAGACGGTATCTTAAATTTTAAAAGAATTACTGGACAAAAGAAAGATAGATACAGTGCTTTGGCAATGGCGAATTATGCTACATATTTATTAGAGGGTGAATTAATGGAAGAAGAATATGATGAATCGGATGAATTAATCTATACTTAGGGGGAGTGAATGACAAATAAGATACGTTAATTATAAAATTAAAAAGAAAAAACAAAATAATCAAATTAGTAATACACCTTTAAATTGGCAAATAAGAAATTTTTATTCAGAGTATTTCACTAGTGAAAAATTTTATAATAATGATTTAATTATTGATATAACAAAAGAAAAATTACAAGAATATTTAGCTTCGCCAGAGTATTATCAAAATGAAATATCTAATTTAGTAATTTATTATTATATTAGTACAGGAGATATATTTCAATTAATTGATATAAGTAAAAGTATATCACCTTTAAAATATTGTGTTAATACTACTAAAGAATTAGATAATTTAAATGATTTATTAGAAAATATTAATAATATTATGATTAATATTATAAATCATAAAGAATTAACTAGAGATTTATTGGTGCAATTAATGGCATGTGGTACTGTAACAGGAATATGGATGGGAAGTAAAAAAGAACCATATTTACATATTTTTGATAATGTTAAAATGGCATTTCCTGCCTATAGAAAACAGGGGAGATGGATCGTTGCTGTGGATTTGGCATATTTTACACAATTAACTGAAATCCAAAGACGGCGAGAATTTGCAAATTTAAGTCCATATGTAACTAATGAGCAATATGAAAAATATCAGCAAAAAACAGATAATGAAAATAATAGATATATAGAATTGCCAATAGAAAGAAGTATTGCATTAAGAACTCATACTGTTAAACGAAATCAGAGATTTGGTATGGCATGGGGAGCACAATCTTTGTTTGATTTACAACACAAAAGAACTATGAAAAATGTTGAAACAGTTGTTGCTAATCAAATTATTAATTCGGTTGGTACTGTTACTATTGGTAATCAAGATTATCCTAATTTAAAATTAAAAAAAATTATTAAAAAAAGAGTTTTTTCAGGAATTAAAAATGCATTAGAATCTTCTCCCACTAGTGGTATAAAAGTTATTAGTATGCCAGAATGGGTTAATTTAGAATTTCCTAAAATTAATAGTGATGCATTAGAATCTAATAAATTTGAAACTGTAAATAATGATATTGAACAAGGCACAGGTATTAGTTCGGGATTAAAGGGTAGTGGTACAGGAACATATTCTGGTAATCAAAATAATTTAGAAATGTTGATGAAAAAAGTTAGTGTTGAATTGGAAAATATTGAATTTGAAGTTTATAAAAAATTATTAAATTTAATATTGCCTGCTAAATATTCAAAATTTTTAACAATTTGCTATGATAAGGAATTACCTTTAGATAGCAAAGAAATTATGACAAATCTAATGAAGCTTCAACAACAGGGATTTAATTTAAAAGCAGTAATAGAAAAATTAGGATTTAATTATAAAGAATTTATTGATCAAACATTAGATGAACAGGAAACACAAGATTATCCTGCTAGAATTACGCCATACCAGAGTTCGGCTACACTTTCTAAAGATGGTGGTAGACCGTCAGAAGGTATAACTGATAGCAGTGATACAAATATAATTAAAGATAATCAATAGTTTGGAGGTGTAATATGAAAGAAAAATTAGGGAATTTAAAATTACAATTAAATAGTTTAAATCAATCAGAAGATGATTTTACTATCTTAAAATTTGTCGGAATTTCTCATGATTTTGAATTATCTAAAAATTCACAAATTGTTACTCAGGAAGTTTGTGAGGAGAATTTACAGACTTTAATAGGTAAACCAATTACAGCTAAATATATTAAAGATGAAGAAACTGATAATTTGGCAGGACATGGTGAAATTTTAGACGTTTTTAGAGAGAATGAAGAATTATTTGTTTCTAGTGATGCTCTAGCTATTGGTCATATAACTGATACATATATTAAAAAACACGAAGAAAAAAAAGTGTTATTTATTGAGGGAGAATTATGGCTTGATAGATATCCAAATATTTGTTCTTTATTATTAGAGTGGCAAAAAAGGGATATTGCAATTTATTCTTCCGTGGAGTATAAATATAAAAATTATAATGTAGAAGAAGGAATTGAATATATTAAGTCTCCAATTTATTATTTAGGACAGTGTATTTTAGCCAGTGAAACAAGGGGCGATTTACCAAAGGTTGAACCGGCATATGATTCAGCGCAATTATTAAGTATTAATGAATTAACCAAATATAATAAATTGGTTGCTAAAGAAGTATTAAATAAACATAAAAAAGAAGATTCTCAAAATAATTATAAGGGAGGCAATATAGTGAGCGACAAAAAAGATAAAGTATTAAAAAAGATTTGTGAATTATCACAGAGCGATGTAAGAACAATATTATATGCTGAATTAAAAGCAACTATGTCAGAAGCTGACTATGATAATAGTTATATAGTTGATATATATGAAACTTATTTTATATTAAATATATATGATGCAGATGGAAGTAAATATTATAAAGTTACTTACAGCAAATCAGATGATGACGCAAATATAGATTACACCAATAAAAGTGAAGTTGAGCAGGTTTGGCAAACTATAGAAAATGTAAGTCAATTACAAACTGAAAATAATCAATTAAAAGAAGAAATTGAAACATTAAAAAATAATGATTCAAAAGATTTAATTTCCAAAAATGAAAATTTATCTAATTTAAATAAAAATTTAGAGGAAGAAAATAAAAAATTAATTGATGCCAATACTCTTTTAAAAGGAGAAAAAGTTTCTTTAAATGAAAAATTAGAAGAAGCAAGTAATAAAGCAATAGAACTAAATAAAAAATTAGAAGAAACAACCAACGAAATAACTAATTTAACTGAATTTAAGGAAAAATACATTAAACAGAAAAATGAAGCACTTTTAGAAGAAGCACAAAGTTATTTTAAAGATAAATTTGAAGCTGTAAATGCAAAAAATGAATATAATAGCGAAGAAGTACAAAATCTTATAAAATTATCAATCAATGAGACAGATGAAGGCAAAAATGCTAAATCTAAATTAACTACTATGTTAATTGATTTAATTGATACAAAACCATCTAAAAATTCAATAAATACAAATAATAGTGATAAACACTATGGTTCGAGTTTAGAGGATTTAATTAAAAAAGATACTTCTTTTGATTCTCGATATGGGGAATAAATAAAATTTAAAAAATAAATTAAGAAATGAAAAGTAGATACAAAATTAAGAATTTTTAAGGAGGAATTTGAATGGCTTCTAGAGTTTTAGATGCAATAAATAATAAAGGAAATCATGAGGTAGGAAATCTAAATTCAATTGATATAGACCTAGTACCTTATGGAGCAGAATGTGATGGAGATATAGATAATTTTTTATTAGTAGAAATGTTCTATGATGATTCTGATGATTATAAAACCAAGTGTAAAGTACTTAGTGATGCAACTTTAAAATCTTTTTTAATTGCTAGTGTAGAAGAAAGATTTTTAGGCACATCACCACAAGCCCCTTATGTTGAGGAATTGGTTGATTTTTATAATGGCGATGGTGAATTAGCAAGATTAGTATATTTAAACAAAGGATTAAGATTTGAAACATCAGCATTCGAAAAAAATACTGGATTAACAACTATAGTTAAGGGCAATGTAGCTCATTTTGATGTAGCAACTAAGAAATATATTATATCAGAGGTTGGAAGCGAACATGCTGATTATGCTACTGCTTATACAAAATTTGAAGTAGTATATTATGAAGACGATGGGTCTTATACTCTTTGTGAAAAAGAGTTAGTAAGACTAGAAGTAATTTCGTAAGGAAGGAGAAGATAACATGGCGAAATATAGTGATGTAAAATTAAAAAAACTATTAACAAATACCTATAATGGTACATTTTTTGAAGATAGTAAAAATAGTATTGATGAAAGACAAGATGCAAAGAATTATATTAAAAAGGTTTTTGGCGATGGTGGAAAGACTCCTGACCCTTCTTTAATACATCAATTTAATAATTTAATTGTTGAAATTGGAGATAGTATGGCAGAAGTTTCTTTACAACCAATGTTAAATATGTTTTCTACTTTTAAAACTGCTAAATTAGGAGATATAGTTTATATAGACTATCCTGAAAATAATTTAAAAACTAGGCTAATTTGGTCTGCTACTTCTACTGGCGTAGATTTAGTAAGAGTTTCACCTACTAAGACTAGTGATATAGCACAACCAAAAGATTTTTCCACTGGTGTTTATTATGAACCAATGGATTTTACTAATGGTAATATAGAGAATTTTAACAAAGTTGTTAATAGGATTGCAGAAGCAAAGGTTAAATTATATTATGAAATTATAAGAGATTTAATTACTGCTGCAATTGCTGCTAGTACAATTCCTGCTAACAATGTTTTAGAGGGTGATAATTTAACTTTAGCACAATATAGAAAAGTTGCACAGATATTTCAAAGATACGGGGGAACTCCTGTGTTTAGTGCAGATTTATTGTTAATTCAATATTTTGCAGAACAACAAACCACAGATGCCTTTTATAAAGAAATATTAACAGAAAAATTGAAAACCGATCTATTGGAACAATTAGTTCCTCAAAAAATAGCAAATACAGTAGCTGTTCCTATTTATAATCTATTTACAGATAGAAATAATAATGCTGTTGAATTTGATATTACAGAAGGATTTATGTTTGCTTCTGCAGGTGTAAAACCATTTAGTATTGTTGAATTTGGTGGATTAAGACAATTTACTGGACAACATATGGCTGACGAAAGAATTAAAATGAAATTATCTCAAAGAGCCGATGTTAGATTGTTAGCTGCATGGTTAATTGGTAAAATCACAGAAAACACAGCAGTTGCTTTAACATAAAATATAAATAGAAAAAATTTAAAAGAGATATATTTACTATATCTCTTTTAATATTAATTAGATATGGGAGTAAAAATATGGAAGAAAAAAAGATTAAAATTGAAAGAGTAAGAAACACACAATATGTTTGTAATTTTAAAAATCCATCAATGACTATTGTATGGCCTGCATCCAAAAATAAACAAACTATAATTAGAGAATTATCACAAGAACATGTAAATGAATTATTAATGAATTCTGCTTGTTTTGATAAGGGAGAATTAAAAATTATAGAAGATAGTGATGAAGCTAAAGAAATTGTTAAAAATATTGCTAATTATGAAGCATATATTAATAATACTCATAGTAAAGAGGATATTATAAAAATATTAAAAGCAACATTGGGCAAATTTAAAAGTGAATTAAATAAAATTACAGAACGTAATGAGAAGGCGTTTGTTGTTGATGTTGCAAAAGAAATTAAATTAGATAATGCTACTAAAAGAAATTATTTAGCAAAATGGGCAAATATGAAGGTAGAAGTTATTTTTGGTGAAATAGATGCAGAGGATATGGAAGATTAAAATAAAATAGAGGGGGGTAACTTATGACCACATATGATACAATATGGGAAGCATTTTTAACAGAAAGTGAAACCCTAAATATAAATTTGCCTACAGAAACAGAAAGAATAAAAAATACAATTCATGCCGCTATAAAAAAATATAATGTATTTATGGACACCCCTTTAGAAAAAAATGCAACAAATGAAATTGTTAATGTTGAGGGTAGTACTGAGGAATTAACAGATGGTGAATTAGAATTGCTTGTTTTATTATTAAAATATATATTTATTCAAAATAAAATATCTTTATTTATTACTACTTATCAGCCTTTTGCTTATGATATAGGAATTAAAAATTTTCAAGTGCAGTTAAACACATTAAAAACTCAACAGAGTTTAATTCAAGAAGAAATTGATCAGGCTCATGAAAATTTAAGAGAATATATTACCAGCGAAGAGGAATATTAGGATGTGATAATATGAATGATTATAGTAATTATTTTGATGATACTTTAAATAATAAATTAAAAAATGATGGTGAATATTTTTTACAACAGCAACTATCAGAGTATGGGATAGATGGTATTATTGATAATGTTTCAGTTCGTTTTATAGTTCAAACTAGTGGAAATGTATTAAATGAATTAAAAGAAGAGCGTAAAATTATTACAGAGATGCAAGCTGATATTGTAGAGGGTTCACTAGTTGAATTTAATAATGAACAATATTTAGTTGTTAGTGAAATAGATGAAGTTTTAGAAGTATATAAAAGAGCAAAAATGATTAAAATAAATGATATATTAAAAATTATAATCGATGGATTAGAGGAAGAGATTCCAGTAATTCGAAGCGATAAAAGTAATAATTTTGTTGTTGATGGCGAAGACGAATTAAAACAATTAGTGTTGCCTTATGGTATGATAGGAGCTCGTATGCAAAATAATATCATCACTTCTAAAATAGATTATAATATTAATAATAGATTTATTATAAATGAAATGGCATGGAAAGTTAATAATATAGATAAAAGTAGGCAAGAAGGTATTATTATTATTACCTTAGAAAAAGATTTAATTAATCTTGATGATGATAATTTAAGCAATGAAATTGCTAATTATAATACAAAAATACCAGTAATTAATGTTTTGACTGGATATGTTGAAACAATAGGAGTAGGAGAAGAAATTTATTTAGAAATTCAAATTATTGAAAAT
>Ga0272441_10010177_pt1 | contig 14296 bp, 10 predicted proteins | sample SSMProp6N_FD_193582 | JGI IMG/M metagenome (GOLD analysis project Ga0272441, IMG submission 193582) | Marine sediment archaeal communities from Little Sippewissett salt marsh, Falmouth, MA, United States - SSM-Prop-6N | ecosystem: Environmental > Aquatic > Marine > Wetlands > Sediment ... | reverse complement strand
TACCAATGTATTTCCTTTTCCATATAAAGAAACATATTGTATCCGTTTATCGGCAGCAGGTATATTTTTGAAAGAATATTAAGTGCCGGCCGCAGCCGGCAAAGGTGCTGCTGGTAATTTACTCTGCCGGGTTTACAGATACATCATAACAAAGCCGAGAACACCGTTTGCCGCGTGCCATAGTGTGCCCGGGATTATGCTGCGTGTACGCAGATAGAGATACCCCCAGATCAAACCGGTCGGGTATCCGATGCTGAAAATACCGGACGCAGCTTCCAGGATTGAAGCGCCATTATTAACCTCGATGGGGATATGTATGGCGTTGAAAAAGAGCGCGGACACGACCAGGGCATTCAGTGGGTTGCTGAAGAACTTCTCCAGGCGCGGCAGAAGGAAGCCGCGGAAAAACAGTTCTTCCGGCAATGCGTTGATAAAAATCCCGATAATGTAAAAAGCTGGAATCTGGAAAAGAGGCACATGAAACAGGAAACCTGTAACCAGCCCGGCAGCGGCTGTAATACTCACCAGTACAGCACTCAGCTTCCAATCAGGGTGTGATAGTCCCATTTTTGTGCGGCTGCAGCCCAGGATCCAGAACGCAAGCAGTGTGGGAATCAACATTTTGACCGTACTGGATGCTGCCAGGTAGAGGTCCAATTTCATCCATCCGGGAACGATCCTGATCCCTTCAATAAAGCGGTAGATGTGCACAAAGAAGGTTCGAACCCACAGGTGCAGGGGTTCTATTGTCCAGACATCGAAATCGAGGAGTTGTGTCATAAAGAAAAGGGCAAACAATATCAGCCCGACTGTCAGTTCCAATCGGGGCCGCCTGATTTTGTGAGGCGCTGCCGGATCAGGTGTAAACCTGCGGATCAGGAGGGCAAACACACCAAGCAGGAAAAGGTTGAGAACACCCGTCAGCAGTCCGGTCCAGCCGTTCAGCCAGAGCGCAATAAAAGGCCCGAGCACCAGCCAGCCCAGCAGCAGCGGTGTTTCCCACAGCCGTTTCCAGAAGTGGTTGATGGTGTTTTGCAAGTACATCAGGTTCATTCTAATCCTTCCAATGCCTCAAATGCAGCTTCAAGGACGATATCGATTCCTTCAACATACATCGCATGTACGCTGTCCTCTGTCAGCGGCACGCGAATATCTGGCTCCACGCCGCCGATGCCCTCAGCATCTGAATCCACTTGAATGACCTGGTCTTCGTTCAGGGAGCGGCATCCCAGGAAGTTCAGCCCCAGGCCCTCCGGCAGCCTGTACAGATTGTCGCCAGGATTTCCAACTGCGAAAGACCCGTTGGTCCCGTATATTCCGACCACGTATCCCTGCGGAAGAGGCTGGATTGCCAGCGGGATTCCCTCGGCTGTGCTGCCGGTGTATTTGTCCACCAGGACGACCACCGGTCCGCTGAAATGGGGCGATCGCGGCTCTATCGTCAGGGTTTGTTCGGGGTCGATCCGGAATTCGCCGTTTTCGGAGCGACAGGATACGTACTCATAGAATCCGGGTTCGCTGTAGAAATGGCCAACGATCTGCGGCACGAGTGCATCGAGGCCGCCGCCGTTGCCGCGCACGTCAATAATAATCCCGTGTACATCCGCTTCGATGAATGCCTCGATTGCCCTGTCTGCAATACCGGCAGGGTTCAAGCCGCCGAGTGTGGGCATAAAGCCGGTGATTTTCATATAGCCGTATCCATCAGGCAGAGTCTCGTATTGAATCGGGGCCAGGAACATCGCTTTCAGGTCTTTCTCAGCCGGGAGATCGGCATTCAGCGTCTCGAGCTGGTCTGCTTCAGCAGTAAGGCGGATGGTTTGAGGTGTATCGTCGCCTGAATTGCGGAAGGTGATGCTGACCTCTGTTCCGACCGGGTCACGGGTCAGGTAGTGATATTGTTCCAATCGCTGCGCTTCCGCAGTCGCCGGAGGGAATTCTGCCCAGATTGTGGAGGATTGGCTCAACGCTTCCTCGATAGGGATATCATTCCAGGAAAGGATTTCGGCGCCCCAGGCCATTCCCGCTCGTGCAGCGGGCCCGTTTTCAAGCAGGATACCGGCAATAACCCGACCGTCATCGAGGCCGACGATACTCAGCCCATACCCACCGGCGATTGCCTCTTCCCGCAATCCGAAATCAGGGCCGCCCAGCTGGGCATGGCCGTCATGGAAAGCAAATACATATTCCCGCAGTGCCAGGTAATAAGCTTCCGGGTCGTTTTCTGTTTCTGCCTGTGCAATACGCGGGGCGGTCCGGGCATACAGGCTGTCCCAGTCGATCGCTTTCCACTCAGTAAATGGATATTCCTGGGAGGTGCTGGTATGCAGCGTTTCGAACGCTTCCGTCCAGCTCATTTCGGAATAATCATATCCGCTGGAAGTCAGCCATTTTCCGGCGAAGGAAAATCCGACCAGGATCAGAATCAGCAATCCGCCCAGTATCCAGAAAAATTTCTTTTTCCTTGTCTTTTTACTAGTCATGACAGAACCTCGATTTCTGAACCTGCCAGATTTCCAACTCAGCGGTTTCCAGGTCCATCTCGATCCATTCAAGCGGAAGTTTGAAGTATTCTGCGTACTGCAAGTTCATGTTGTTTCCGGTACAACGGCTGGAGCGGACCTGGAACTGGAGCGCTTCAGGGTTCGGGCACCATATAACGCAACGATCACGGCAGCCGCGATGTAGTAGAGAACAGTCAGAATGATGAATCCGGTGAGAGAAGGCTCGGATGCGGTCGGCATAATTCGGAACAGTTCATGTGCGAGGTTTCCCACAGTGTGGAAGAAAGCTGCGGCGAATATGCTTTTGTTGGTGTTGTTGTAGACCCATGTCATCATCACGCCGAGTGGGATAACAGCCAGGATAAACATCCAGAAGGGAACCAATGACTGGTTTGTGCCAGGCAGGAAGAATACCGGAAGGTGCCAGACGATCCAGAAAGCACCCAGCAGGAGGCTGGCTGCCAGGGCAGAATATTTTTCCTGGAACCGGTCGAGAGCAAAGCCGCGCCAGCCGATTTCCTCCCCAAGGCCGCCGGCGAACAGGAACATGATGATAAACACCGGGATCAATGCGAGTGGGGAGGCCAGGAGCTCTGATTCAGGCAGGCTGCTGCTGAAAAGGCTGTAAATCCATCTGGATGCAGCGTGGACACCGAGCAGAATCAGGCTGGCAGGGAGCAGGAACTTCCAGCGGCAGTTCTTACCGAAGGAGTTGGCTGCAATACGCTTCAGGCCGGCTTTGCCCTCCAGCCGCCATACAAGAACCAGGGCTGCCAGAGCGGGGCCAACCGCTCCGATGATTTCAAGTGTCTGTCCCTGGATGGGGAAGTTCGGCACGAACAGGCTGGGAAGCCATATCAGCCATGAGTAGGCGAAGGTGATGATGAAAAATTGTGTGAGTTCTTTACGAGTTTTGGTGTTCATGATTGAGACTCCTTATTTTTGAGAATTACTTCAGATTTCGGAAATACAGGATTGTAAAAATCAAACCGATAAGACCCAGGGGGATAAAAACTCCCAGCAGTTCACTTTCCACTTCGATCCCGTTGATACTCCTGAAGAGCTGTCCAAGAGCAATAGCGAAACACAGCGAATCGAACTTGATCAGCAGCATCCCGGCCAGCAAATCTGCGAGGGGCTTGCTTTGAAAGAGTTTCAAAGCAGTGATGGCGAATGCGGGGAGCACGATCATAAGGTCGAATACGAAGATCAAATGCCCGCTGTCGATCACACCAGTAGAGATCGTATTCAGCACCTGGCCCATCCAGATTACGGCGAAGATCACGGTGATCAGCATGAAAAGGCCGCCAATCCAGCGCCGGGGCATCTTCTCTTGTATGGATGCCTGGAACCATTCCTTGTCCACACTGCTCAACAGGCCGATGATGGTGTACAGGGAGAGGCTGGCGGCAGCTATGTATCCCGGGAACAGAATATTGTAGACACCACCGACGGCATAGATCGCGTACACATACAGCTCATAGGCCAGTACGCCTGTCCAGAGCGGAAAGCCCCAGGATCGCTCTCTGCGGACGCCGATAACAGCCAGGATCAGGAGCGGCACACCCGGAACCAGTGTGATCAAGTCCTGTGCACGGGATTCCTGCACATATTTGGGCGGTGAGAAATTTTCGTATAACCCGCTTTCGAACAGTCCTGCTCCCGCTGTAATTATCAGAACAGCGATACAGAGTACGGCCAGAATGGTGTAATTACGAACCCAATTTTTGTGAATACCGGTATCTTGTAACATATGTATAGTTTCCTTATCTATTCAGTATTTTCCAGTGGTGTAACGCTGATCAATTCAAGGCCCAGATTCCGCAGCTGATTGATCAGGCCGTATAACCCTGCCTGGTCGATCACTTTTCCAGAGAGGATCGTTACAGGCTGTCCTTGATCGTTATAGGCGTGCTGGAGCTGGAACCCGTCAAACATCGTTTCCCATCGCTGATCCAGATGCCCTTGCAGATGAATGAGGTAGTCTTTCATTTTTTTTCTCTATCTGAATACCTTTTATCTTCTGGTAATGTCCTCATGTTTCCACTTTACAAATTCAATGGATGGAAAGTCACCATCCGTTTGGACGGTGACTTTCAAATTGATGGATTATCGTTCTTGCATGGGCAGAGTAATCGATGAGGGGTAAATGCTGTCCCGGTACATGGCCCAGACCGGGGTGCCCTCGGCAGGGTATCGATCGAAAGTGTCGGCGTCTGCGCCGGCGATTGCTACCCTCAGGCTGTGACCGGCTCTGATCAACACCGATGTGGCGTAGAGATTTATTTCGATTTCAGTAACTTCACCGGGGACGAGAGGTGAAGCATCATCCCTGTTGAAGCTGCGGTAAGAACCGAGCTGTACGTAAGGGGGTTCATTTTCCGAGAGGGGATGGTGAATGGCGCGAAGGATACCCTCGGTGATGTAGGTCACTTTTCCATCAGGGGCGACGTCTTCCAGGTATACATGGAAAGCGCCGTCTGCTTCGGTTGAAGCCACATAGAGGGTAACAATCGGGCTTCCGGTAATTTCCGTATCCACACGCAGCGGTTCGCTTGTGTAAGTGAGCAGTTTTTTATCTTCAGCAGCACGATCGGCCGTGTAATCGATAGCTGAACCCATTTGTGCCATCCAGCGGTTCGTCGTCCCTGTTGTGGCGCTGAAATCGACAGTGTACTCATCTGAGGCAGCTTCAGCGGAAGGCACTTCCTGTGACAGTGTTCCGCTATCGGCAAAGTACAAGCGCCGGGTCTCGAACCCTTCGACAGGCCAGACCGATGTGGTCTGCCATTCGCCGCTTCCGAGTGTGTAATAGGTGATGCTAGATTCCAGTTCCGGGCAGGTATTCTCTTTCAGGTAGCAGTCGAAGAAAGCAAGAACCTGCTCCATTTGTGGTTTGATTATTTCGAAACCTGCGAGCATGGTTTCGGTATTGTCTTCAATGACATACTCATAAAGAAACGGATCGATGCTTGCGCTGCCGCCGTGGTTCCAGGGGCCGATGAGAACCTGCTGCGGGTTGCTGAAGGTCAGGTAGCGGCTCAGCGCGCCGTCAGCGGTTCCGGCATCCAGCCAGCTGACCCAGATCTGCATGGGGGTATTACCGGCTTCGATCGACTCTCTCAGGCTGTAGGGGCTGGCAGCTTCCATTGTCAGACGACTCTGGCCGTATTCATCATCACGGTATTCGATTGCGCTCAATGCTTCGGCGATTGTCAAGTCATTATGCCCGGCTATCGCCTCTTCGAGCAGCTCACCGCTGCGGTCGCTGTCCACAGCTCTGGAGGCAGCTGGATTATGATCCAGAGCTGCGTTGAGGGCACTCCACTGCTGGATAAAACCGTCGGCTTTCAGGCCGCCCGGCATACCTACACCCAGAAGAGGATCGAAGTCACTGAAGCGCGGCGCTGTGGCAAGAAAAGCCGGCTGGCCGGTGCTGGCCATCAGTTCGGCAGTGTTGCCGGGATAGGATGTGCCCCAGGCGCCGATTTTGCCGTTGGACCAGGACTGTTCTGCAATCCAGGCTATGATTTCACCGTAATCTGCAACCTCATCAGGCGACCATTCGATATCACGGCTGCCGAACGAAGCAGCGCTGCCGCGAGCGTCGATGATTACAACAGCATAACCTGCATCATTGGCCCAGGCTGCTTCGGGTGTCAGTTCCACCATCTCCACCCGCCGTTCATCGATATTCTCGAGGCGAATTTTCATTTTCGTTTTGAAATCAAGTTTCTGTGCAAAGCTGTAGCCGCGGCTGTAGCGGGTTCCAGCAACCAGGGTTGGGACCCTGTCGTCCGTTCCCATATCCGGCGGAAGCCAGATGTCGACGGCAATCCTGACGCCATCTCTCATAGTCAGGTACTGCGACTGCATACGAGGCAGTCCGCCGACGGTTTTTGATTTCCGCAGTTCCGGATAGGAAGCAACCCAGATGAGGAAACCGGTGATAGTAAGGACAATCAGTCCGGCTGAAACAAGCAGTATTTTCTTGATCATTTTCTTCTCCTTTTGATCTGAAATGAACGGATTGATTACGCTTGCACTATACAAAGCAGAAGGATGGCGGGTCACCGTCCAAACGGACGGTGCGCAGGATGGAATCAAAAACCGGCTGTCACCAGCCGGGGCTTTCCCTGTCTATCGTTGATAACGATATGGAATCGTTACAGGATCCCCAGATCCCGCGCTTTTGCTACGGCTTCACCCCGGTTCTTGACCCCCAATTTCGTATAGGTCTGGCTGGCATACCATCGGATGGTGTTTACTGAGAGATAAAGTTCATCTCCGATCTCACGATTGGTCCTGCCAACCGACATCATTCTAAGGATGGAAATTTCCCGCTCATTGAGAGGTTCGACCAGTCCGGTTTCCGGCACGGCTTCATGTTGCTCTGAATTACAGATCTTCAGTAGTTGGTTACGGAGTGGTGAAGGGGACATTTTCTGGAGATAGGACGGCAGTCTGGAGCATTCATCGACAAAGGGGCGGATATGTTTTTCAGAGCCGGCCAGTTCAACCGCCTCGCTTAGCACCTGCAATGCACGTTCCATTTCCCCAAGTTCATCCAGAGCGGCGAACTGCAGGATGAGTAAATCGAGTACGCGTCCCATTCTTCCAACCAGGCGGTCTCGTTCCAGAAGCTTCTCTGTCAGGTCCAGTGCTGCCCGCGGATTACCCGAATGGATAAACATGCGGCTCAAAGCCGGACATTCCGGGAATCGTTCATAGCCCAGTTCGCAGCTTTCGTTCAGCAAACCGGCGTTCTCAGCCCAGTGTATGGCTGAATTGATATCGCCGCGGGAAATCGAAAGGCGTGCCGCGACACCCTCTACCAGAGCCATAGCCCAGGGAGAGATTTCTGCCGCGATCTCACGTACTTCCTGGAGTGCCGAGGCAGCACCCGCATAATCACCACGAAGGCGGTGCACCTCCGCAAGCTCCATCAAGCCAATTGCCAGGGCAACTCCCTGCTGCCATTCCCGGCAGAGTGCAACGCCTTTTTGAATTTGTGTGAGCGCTTTATCGAGATCATACCGCTCTCTGGATATGACCCCCATTGCCAGCGTGGCTTGCCCGACCAGTGGCGGTTCTGCTTGTCCTGTTTTTTCTTTAACGAAAGCCAGGAACTGAGTATAGGCGTCCAGGGCCTCCGTCAGGCGGCCTTCTTCCCGAAGAGTTTCTCCGATGCCGGAGTAGCAGAATTCTGCAAGAGACAGACTTCCGATCTGTTTAGCAATTACGAGTGCTTCATGATAGGCGTCCTTGGCATCCTGTAAACGGCCGCAGTAGTTGCAGGCGTTCCCCATATAGACAGTGGTCCATGCCCGGAGTGCAATTTTGTCGGGCGGCAGCAGTTCCAGAGCCTGCTGGGCTGTCTCGATACCGAGGTTAAAATCTCCCTGCATAAGCAGGAGATAGGTTCGATGAGCGAAGATATATCCCTGTAAGGTTTTCACTTCTTCGGGAGAGAGTTGACTGTAACATGCTTCTGCTTTTTTAAAACAAAAGCTGGCAGTTTCCATCTGTCCTGCAAGAACAAAAGCCCAGCCCAGATAGACACATAGGAACGGTCGATGATGTATCAGCTCCTGAGGTAAAGATTTGCACCACTGGATAACAGAAGGGTGATTGTATTGTTCCAATGCCTCTGGCGCCAGGAGCTCTATAAGATCTGCTGCTTTTTCAAATTCTTTTGCCTGGAGAGCATACTTCAACGCTTCCCTATGTAAACCTGCTTCGATAAACCAGTCGATTGTTTGCCGATATAAGGCCGGGATTATTTCAGGCTCATGTTCATGCAGGCGCATACGCAGGAATTCTGCAAACAGCTGGTGGTATCGATACCATGTTCGTTCATTATCGAGGGGCATAATAAACAGGTGATTTTGTTCCAACTGGCGCAGAATCTGGCGGCTTTCACCATATTCGATCAGTTCATCGCAGATCCCGGAACAAAAACGTTCCAGAATGGATGTGCGCCGGAGGAACTGCTGTACAGCTGCAGTCTGGCGGGAGAGAACCTCGTCGACGAGGTAATCCGTTACAAAACGATGGCTTCCGGCAAAAGCCTGAATAAATCCGGATTTGTCATCCGCGGATTTCAGCGAAAGTCCTGCCAGCTGCAAGCCGGCAATCCACCCCTCAGTTCTTGTGGTAAGTGATTCTATTTCATCGCGGGGAAGGGAGAGGGAATGAAGTTCGTTGAAAAACTCCGAACTTTCAGTTTGTGAAAAACGCAGATCAGCTGCACGTATCTCGTTGAGCTGGCCGTTTACACGATAACGAGAGACCGGAAAGGGGACATCTTCACGACTGAGAATCACAAGATGCATGTTCCGGGGTAAATTCTCAATAAGAAAGACAACACCCTGATGAATTTCGGGATTTGTGATTTCATGGTAATCATCCAATCCCAGCAGAAAGAGTTTTTCAGTTTTCGCAATTTCATTGATGAGCGAGGTAAGCGCTTTTTCAACAGGGGGGAGCGGACCTGCAGCCTGGAATGCTGTCTGGAAAGTTTTTCCTATGGAGGGGTTGATCTTCTGAAGCGCGGCCACAACATACATCCAGAACTGGACATGGTTGTTATCGGAGCTGTCCAGCGAGAGCCAGGAAACACGGTCTTGATATTCTTCCGGGAGGTTATGAGCAATCCAGTCAGCCGCGAGGGTGGTTTTTCCAAACCCTGCCGGCGCGGTAATCAATGTCAGACGGGCAGGGTCGCCCGAGCATAAACGTTGGGTCAAGCGGGGACGCGGGATTATATTGCCGCTCTGCGACGGGATATGAAATTTGGTGGCAAGCAGTGGTTCAGACATCTCCAGAATTATACTGAAGAATAAAAACTATCCAAATTGAAAACCTGTAGATTTCGCAATGCAGCCTGTGAAACCAAGGTTTTTTAAGCCCCTGGTTTGATGATTTCCTGCGAGTGCAGATTTTTTAGCTGTCTTTCACAGACTATTGACCGGCAGTGCAAACCCGGTTTTCTCCATGGGATTGTCCGCGACTGCACTGCCTTTTTGATCCATTAATTCGATCCATACACGGTGGTAGAGGAGCTGTCTGACTATCTTAGTCCTGTAGATTCGACAGGAATTCCTGCACAATTTCATACCGCTGATTTACATGCACAATCAACTCCTGGACTGCTGACTCAAACTCTTCCTCTCCAACCTCTGCGACAGCATAGGGTTCGATCAGGTCGGCCATGGTCTGATAGATTTCGGTCATATGATCCGGGTTGAATGCGCCTTCAACCGTCTCTGCCAGATATTCTATGTACAGATCATAATAGACCGGATCATCGAGCAGGAAGCGGATCAACGGCCAGTTTTCATCGGTATCGCTGTGATCCAGCGAACCGGATTCGCTTTCGGAGTTCCTCCCTCCAACATTTCTTGAGGTCATGGTCTCGTTGTGATCCCAGGAAAGCCACGTCAATTGCCCGGTTTCAGGATCGTTATAAAGGTAATAGTTATGGCTCATACTGCCGTAGGAATCCCAGTGCTGAATTGCGGTGGAGATAGCCAGCCATTCGAGAAAGGCATCTACATCGAAAACCGAGTCCAGTTCAGCACGCCAGGGAGAGGGATCGCTGGTACGCAGATCAGAGTGCAGGACATCAAACAATGTTTCAATGTCACTCCAGTCTGAATCATCGTTGTTTTCTTTTTGAAAACTTTCCTCGATCATGTTGTAGGTCGGAGCTGCAAAACTGGCGGCACTTCCTTCGGCCTCATAGATATTTCCATCATCGCTGCCGAAATAGCGATCCACGACGGTGTCATCGATGACTTCAATCATCGTGTAGAGGCCAAGAGAGACCGTTCCTTCACCATAGTCCAGAAATACTTCATAAAAAGCGGTTTTTGCCGCCGGCAGGCCGGCTTCTTCCAGAATGAGAGATGTGGCAGCGTCTCTCATGAAGGATGTGTCATTGAAGCCATTCGCAAAAGACAGTTGTTTGAATCCATAGAATCGCTGGTTTTCTATTTCGGGATAGTCATCTTCGAATTCATCAAAATCGAGTTTGAAAGGCAGTTTGTCTGTACCGCTGCTCCAACCGCTGGTGAGGGATGAATTGCCTTTATAGCGGAAGCCAACATTGGTCCAGGTGAGTCCTTCGAACTCAATGGTTGCAGAGACCCACATTGGGTTTTCCGGTGTCATATTACCACCTTGTATTCCAGCGTCCCCACCTTCTCCGGGACCGGGGCGTCCCGCGTTACCCGGAGGCACAAAGTTTTCCCGCTCCTGTGCAGGTGCATCAGGCACAGCCGCTGCTGTTTGATCCATGCCGCTGTCTGTGTCGGCGGTTTCAGTTGATATTTCACCGGGCTTTCCCGGGATTTCAAATTCCCCTTCGGGAGGAACGAAACCTTCCGGTGCGGGGAAATTTTCAGGCATTTCGCCTTCTCCCCACTGCGGCCGTTCTCCCATTTGAGGTTGATCTCTATTCTGAAAGCCCCCTCGGCTTTCACCGGACCCCGGCTCCCCGAATAATTCAGTCATGTTCTCCTGCATGGCTTCCCGGTTTTCAGGTGAAACGGTGATGGTTATCTGGTTGACCTCGTTTTCAGGGAAAACGATATCGTAGTCTGGTGCAGAATCGTTTCCGTGTGTTTCTTCGGTCCAGTCTTCGGGCCGTGTGACAGGTTCAACCACAGCAGTTTCGACAGCGTCAGAAACAGTCTCGTCTTCCGAATAGATTTCACTGCAGCCGGTATTTCCCAAAAGCATTGTTGTAATCATTACCAACGTTATCAGTTTGTTCACGATCTGTTCTCCTCCTGAAGGCAGTGGGAACATACTTTTTTATATTCGGAAATATGAACCAGTTAGACCGGTGCGCCCGAAAAGTACATTTCTGCCTTCATTACTTGTTATCCAGCAATGTCTGCTGGACCTGGTTTTTTGAAAATAAGAGTTATTGGATAGACCCTCCATCAAAGATATTTTTAACCTTTGTTGAAAACGGAAAGGCGTTAATAAATTTGATTTTAGAAGTTCTATCTGAGAGGAACCTTGGAAATAGCTGTGATTTTACTGTGAAAGCAAATCCCCTGAATGGTAAAAATCACAATATGGATTAATGAATAAAGTGGTGCCCATTCTATATGTCCTGATCCTGCCTGACTCTACTCGATTGAACGGGCTTTGAGCGTATCCCTGGAAACCAGGAATGCCCCCTACGGCAGCTGGAGCAGCTCTTCTTCCATAAGAATGTCCGGGACATCCCAGCCTTTCTGATCCATAAGTTCGATATAGGCTCTGCGGAAAAGCAGCTGGGCGTGGACCTGGACCGGCTTTTCACCGAAAGCGGAAAAAACCCAGGTATTGGTATCAGTCTCATAAGCAGCAAGACGGTTATCGCTCAGGACCGTTGTCGGGTTCCAGTAGGAACCTGTTGGATAGACCTGTGTCCATGACTCCATGAGGACTTTTGCATACACCTTCCCTGGAAGCCCGCCGTAGTAACCCTGCCCGGGATCGCCATCGCCGCACCATTCAGGGAGCTGTTCCCCTTCGAGCTGTTGAAGCGGGGTGCCGTCTGCGTCAGTAACCTCGAGCAGCAATATCAAGTGCCGCAGCGGAGAATCGGTAGGGACATGGTGCCCGGTCTGATCGTTGGTAATCGACACCTCTATCGATACCGAGCCCTCGCTGCGTTCAGCGTCAACACGCATGCTGACAGCGTTCTGCAGCAGGTCTTCATCCGAAGCCCCCGGCATGAGATGGCTGTAAATTGTCGAAGGATCGCGTACGGTGCCGCCCTGGCTGGTGAGGGCAAACTGTGTGACGCCAGGCGGGGGCATGTGGCAGTCCTGGCAGGTCTGCCCGCTTTCCGGGTCGCTGTATGGGCTGGCAAGCCACTCGCCGAAGGAGTTGTAGACAAGCGTATCCCAGAAGACACCATAGTGGCAGCCTGCGCAGAACTGTGATTCTGTCTGAATCTGCGAGTAGGTGTCCTCGCCCGGCGCTACATCGTCCAGCGGTCCGGCGAAAAACTGGTGGCCTTCCGGCGGCCTGCGGAATTCATAGGACAGCACACCAGGCATGTTGGTATATGGAAGGCCGGTGGTGGAGTCCAGTTGAATGTCCCAGACCTTGTGGCAGAAATCGCAGGAAATACCCTCCAGGTCGGTTCCGCTCAGGTGTGAGGGATCCACGGAGTAGGGGGCATCGACAGCCGGAAGCGGGGTATGGCAGGCAGCGCAGTTGCCTTCGGTATCGGGAAAGTCCAGTTTGTATCCCGGACCGTAGTAGGGTTCATTGGGATCCGGGAGAAGGGGGAATGTGCCGTAATCCCTGCTGGTGGTGAAGCGCGTTTCCGGGCTCTGGTTCCCGCTCACGTCCCGGCCCAGGTACATTGTAAGGAACCGCGGGTTGGTGGCAGAATTGGCATGGGCATCCAGCAGCCATTCGTCGACCGGGAGGGACAGGTGCCCCTCATCCGCTGCGGCGGTACTGTGGCATTCAGCGCAGCCCTGGTGTTCGCCCTCGCCGGGATGGAAGGTTGACGGCAGCCATTCGTAATCCGGATTGTCGATATTGAAGTGAGCGTGCAGATGGATTTCGACGTCAGTTGAACCGGGAAGCACGTTTTCTACACCGTGAATGAAGTAGCCGGAAACCCAGGCGGTTACGAATACCGGTTCGCCAGAGGCCAGCCCGGACAGGGTAAAACAGCCGTTTGAGTCGGAAACGGTTTCGTTTTCTGTGGCCTTGATACGGACGACCGCGTCCCCAAGCGGGCTGCCGTTTTCGTCAAGGACAATGCCGTAAATTGAATCCGGGGCTGCTGCAGGAGTGTCTGGAGCACTCGTGGATACAAGATTCTGCTGGACTGAAGGGGTTACCGGATCGGAACCAGCCGGTATGTGCTGGGGTTTGCTGCTGCACGCCTGCAGCAGTGAAATTAACAATAGGATATAGATGTTTACTTTTTTCAAGGGGCTAACCTTTCAGCCCTGATTTTTGACTTCACAGATGCATGCGTTTCGATAAGTAACATCAGATATCCTTAGCTCCGCAAGTGTTTCCTGTTACGAGTAAACAGCAGCACACCGGCAAGACCGAGTGGAAAAAGCACAACGCTGCTGCATAAGCCGGTTTTTGCCGTTGGTTCAGTTTCCATTTCTTCCTCTGAAGAGGTGGAGTCTTCAGCTTCTTCTTCGGCAGGTTCGGCAGCAGATGCTTCTTCCACCTGCGGTTCCTCTTCAACCGGGGTTGTTTCTGCAGGCAGTATTACAGGCGGGCCTTCTTCAGGAGGTTCTCCGTAGACATCGAGGCGGTAGACACCTTCACCCATGGTAGCGGCGTATAGATGAGCGCCATCCGATGAGAAGGTCAGATCCAGGACAGACCGGGTACGAAGGCCGGTATTGATACTTTGCCAGGTTTTACCTGAATCCACTGATTGATAGACGCCACTCTGTACATCTGATGCGTATACAGTCGAGGGATTGGAAGGGTCGAATTCGATGCTTGTGACCCATGCTTCCGGCGGCATTCCGCTGCTTGTATTCTGCCAGGTTTCTCCTCCATCGGTGCTTGAATAAATTCCTGCGCATACGAAACCTGCCAGGAGGAAATCCGGCTGTTCCGGGTCGATGGCTATGGCGCTGGCGCCATGAGGGGGCAGGCCATTTTCCAGGCGGTCCCAACTGGTACCGCCATTCCGGGTAAGAAGAAGGCCGGTATTGTTACTTGCAGCATATACCATGTCCGGATTGGTTGGATGGATTATCAGATCGACTACATTTGCAGATTGACTCAGTTCATAA